>Ga0075122_10003318_pt1 | contig 10156 bp, 10 predicted proteins | sample AntAceMetag02UKB_FD_69790 | JGI IMG/M metagenome (GOLD analysis project Ga0075122, IMG submission 69790) | Saline lake microbial communities from Ace Lake, Antarctica - Antarctic Ace Lake Metagenome 02UKB | ecosystem: Environmental > Aquatic > Non-marine Saline and Alkaline > Saline | place...
CGTCTTTGCCGTCTTTATCTTCTTTGTCGTCTTTGTCTTCTTCTTTGTCTTCTTCAGCATCTTCATATCCTTTCATAAAGGCTTCTTCTTCTGCTGAGATTTCTCCACTTTCAACGTAGCCTTCTCTTCCCTCTTCTGAATAAACATTTTCTTCGTTTTCTTCCGGTTTAAAGTCTTCGTCCATCTTGTATATTAACTTTTTGAGTCTATTTAAAAAACTTTCTAATTTATAGTATATGGTCAAAAATTTAATTTAAATTTTATCCTCTTGAATAACAACCTTTAAAAATACATTTTCAAATCTATACGTTATGGAACTAAAACAAGTGATATTAGTTAGGGCAGACCTAAAATTATCTGCTGGTAAAATGGCCGCTCAAGTAGCTCATGCTGCAGTTAATTGTGTTATGAAATCTGATAATGATTTAGTTCGTGAATGGAATAGTTTTGGAGCTAAAAAAGTTGTTCTTAAAGTTAAGAACGAATCTGAATTACATTTGTATAAGCAAGCAGCGGATGATGTTGGTTTGAAAACTTGTTTGATTAGTGATGCTGGCTTAACAGAAATTCCTTCAGGTACTGAAACTTGTTTGGGTATTGGTCCTGATAAAGAAGAAAAGATTGATGATATTACTAGAGATCTAAGTATGTTTTAATCTCTTGCTCTTACAATTACTTGTTCAAAATCATCTTCTACTAATTCTGCAAATTCTCTCAAAGTATCTCCTTGGTATGAATCAAGTTTACAAAACTCAGGATTTAGACAGCCCCCATCTAAATCAGGTCTAAATTGTTGCATTGCATATCTTCTTGATCCGTGCAACAAAGCTCCAATTTCCCTTATTTCTGGTTCTTCATGATATTTTGGAACTACGGTTGTTCTAAATTCATAAGCACCCATCTCTCTCACAATTCCAATTGAAGCTCTTATTTTTTCAACATCTGAAAAACCAACTATTTCTGGATATTGTTCTAAAGTTCCTTTTACATCCATGGCAACATAATCTAATAAGTTATTATCGACAAGTTCTGCTAATAATTCAGGATTACTTCCATTTGTATCTAATTTAATTTTAAATCCTTGATTTTTTAAATGTCTAACTAAATTTTGTAATCCTTCTGGTTGCTCGGTTGGTTCTCCACCAGTTAATGTAATAGTTTTTATCCATCTTCTTTTTGCCATGGAAAGAACTCTTTTTAATCCGACTTCATTAAGAGGTTCAGTTTCTGATTTCCAGATACCTCCATTATGGCAATAACCGCATCTAAAATTACAACCTTGATAAAATAAAACTGTTGTTGGCTGTTCTGCATTATTAAAACTTACTAAATCTACTGATGAAGATATATTTCCAAATTTCATTTTCCTAAATAAATTTCTGCTTCAGCTAAAACTGCAGCCATTGCTTTTTTTACTTTTGGTGCACCCATTTTATGTAAGAATTTATATTTTACATCTAACTGTCCAGTTTGTCTATTTTGTCTTACAACACTTTCAGTTTGTAAAGGTCTTGTTTCATCTACTGGTTGAGGTATGCCCTCAACATTATATTCGAATCCCACTGCAGGAGTAGTTCCCATGTTTATTCCTGCACGCATAGCTCTTGCTAAATTTTTTCTTCCTTCAACACCGGGTGCAGTAACATCAACAAAATCAACAGCTATTTGTCCATCATAATTTTTCCCAACTAAGTTAGTTACAGACTCATGAAGATCTTCACACCATTCACAATGATGATGATGTTTTATTCCATAAACTACAGCGCGTATTGTTGGTTCGCCTTCAGGTATTAATGTTTGACTCAAATCATCCAGTTCTGCCATATTCTCAGATGTATCTAATGCGTAATTTCCTCTTGCTCTTGCTTTTGATTCTTCAACTTTAGATCCATTCCAATTTGTAACTTTGGAATTATAACCAACTACTTTGGACATCACATCAGTTTCAGAACCACAATTTGGACACGAATGATGTTCTCCTCTTGTTTGCGTTCCACAACCAGGGCAAAAAGAATGTGTTCCTGAAACTGTTAGTTGTGCACATTGAGTATTTGCATAAATATTTTGAACCAAATCATATAATGCATCCGGATCAATATTTGCTTCTCCAGTAAATAGATGGATTATTGCTCCCGATTCTATTACAGAATGAAAATTTGATTGTCCTTGAATTCGTTCTATTGCATCTATTGGTGCATCTGCTCTAAAATGAACTGAATTGGTGTAATACGGATCGTCTTTAGTTCCTTGAACTATTTTTTCTGCATATTTTCCATAAACAGGATGTTTTAAATCTCTTAATGCTAAGTTTCTTGCTGCACTTTCTGCCGGACTTTCTTCTAATGAAATTTTCCAACCCGTTTTTTCGCTCATTTCTTTTGCTCTTTGATACATTGCTGCAATAATTTCTAATCCTGCTTGCATTGCTTCTTCACTTTCATGTAATTCTGAACCAGTCAATAAGTTTACTGCATCATTAACTCCAATCATTCCAACTATATACGTTGCAGTATCTAAATCGACATAAGGTTTTCCATCCATGCCCGGTTTTCCAATTTGATGTAATGGCGCGCCAGGTTGCATTAATTCTTCAGTCTTTTTTCTTTTTTGAACATGGGCTTCTAATGCAAGATCCATTGTTTCAAGCACTTCAGTTATAACTCCATCAAGAGTTAAATTTTCAGCTTCTGCTGCTCTATAAGCTGCTTGCGGGATATTTATTGTTACATTTTGAAAACCACAAAATCTTAATGATTCAGGATGTTCTAATGCTCTTGGATCTACAGCAGTTCTTAATCTACAACAAGCTGCAAGAGTTACTGCATCTCTATCAAAAATAAAATAAGCACTTGAATTATGAGCTGCAACTTCGCAGGTTTTTCTTAACAATTGTTTTTGCCTTTCTTGTTTAAACGTATTAGGATCTATGTGAACATCGCATTTTGGAAATGGAAACATCATCCCAATTTCGTCTCCTTCTTTGTAAACATCAAGTAATGCATCTAAAAAATCTTGTGAAGTTTCTTCATAATCTCCATACGTCACAAATCTTCTTCCTTGTTCTTTAGCTAAATCATAATTAAAATTTCCTTCCCCATCTAAAAACACATTGCCTTCAGAATCTGTAAAAATTATTCCATCTTTACTTGTTGAATCTTTCCTTGCTCGTAAATCTTCTGTTTCACCTGTTTCTTCATTTAAAAGCCTATATCGTCCCCCTGGAACAACAATGGGTACTTTTTTTAATGCATCAGGAACTCCAGTATGTAAATTTGCATCGGTAAATATTGTTTGACTTCCTCTTGAAAATGCACATTGCGATAATGTAAAAATAAAGTTTTGTGCTATTTGTTTCATGTCAGTGTATTGAATCATTAACTTTTGAAATTCTTGCGATAAAGATTCGTTTCCTTCTAATCTTGCAGAAACATCTTCCATTAAACTTCCAACAAGGTCTGAATCAGTTAACATATCATTTAATTGTTTTGCTTGTTTTCGCATATCTCTATAATCATTAACTAACCTCATAAATTGATCCAATTCTGGTTTTCCTTCTAATTTTGTTGAAACTGAACCGATTATTCCTTCTAAATCTGAATCAGATACTGGCCTATTTGCAAGTTCTGTCGATACTCTTTTCCAATTTTCTGAAGCGACAAGATACTTAGATAATCTAGTTTGTAATGCTTCATCGCCAGATAAATAACTTAATACATCTTGTTTAATTTTTTTTACATTTTTTCTTGACATACTTTCTAAAAAAGGAGCAAATGATAAATTTACATATGCCATTCCTAACGCACCTGCATAATATGCTTGCATTGATGCTAAAAATGTTGCTGTATGTCCCACTAAAGTTATTGCATGTCTTGCGGGAGATGAACGAGTAGATAAATTTAGTAAATCTCTTAACCCATATTTTTTTATATATTCTAATGAATGTCCTGAACAATAAACTCTATGTGGGTAACCCAAATCATGTACGTGCATCGCTCCTGCATCATGTGCAGTTCGTACAGATTTATCAAATATAGAACTTAATGCCCATCTTTTTAATACCCATTCTGCTATTTCTAAATTAACTGCTTCAGGATTGTTTGAATTTACATTTCCATTTTCATTTGATTTTGAAGCCATCAACATTTCTAAATTTTCTCTTGAAACTACAAAATTTCTTGAAGCAAATAATTGTTGTGGATCTATTCCTTTTTTTATTAATTCAGCTCCAACAAGAGTATGAATATCTGATGTTGTTAATTCCAATACTTCATCATCTTTTTTAACTTCTTTAACCCAAGTAAGAACAGACGTTTCTACTGCGCTTGCTACACTTTTAATTAAATGAGGAGAAAGATCCACTTCTAATCTTTCCAAATAATCAGAAACAGCATGTTTATCAAAAGGATTTGCAGTTCCTGTTGTTGAACTCTCAATTAGCAATAATGCATCTGTTGTATTTACATTTCCTGCAGCAGTTTTAAGTCTTATTCTTCTTAATTCTTTTAATCTATCTTTTCCATAAGTTTCATAAGCCTCTGCAACATCAGGATGCATAGAATCTTTTAATGTTAAAACAACCGCCCGGTCTATAGCATTTCTATGAACTCCCCCCTTCTTTGTTGGTTTAAGTTTTTCTTCTATTTTAGGAAGCATTGTTTTTAATTGTGATTCAGAAGGAGTTTTATCTAGTTCTTGAAATGCACATTGCATTGCAACTATAATCTTATCCGGATCATATTCTTCAGATCTTGCTTTAGTTTCACCATAAGCTTTTCTTTTTATTACCGTTATTGGAGCAGGTACCATTTTTCTATCTCACCTCTTTAACAATGTCTTTAGTTCTTCTTGAAACTCTTCTACATCTTTGAAATCTTTGTAAACTGATGCAAATCTAATATATGCAACTTTATCTAATCTTTTTAAATATTTGATTACTACATTACCTACTTTGGAAGATGATATTTCAGTTGAATTCGATTTTCTTAATTCAGTTTCTATTTTGTCTAAAGTGTTTTCAATTTGTTCCAAAGTTATTTTTCTTTTTTCACATGCACGTATTAATCCCCTTTTTATTTTGTCTCGATCATAACGTTCTCTTTCCCCAGTTTTTTTTACTACAATCATACCTACACTCTCAACACGTTCGTGTGTTGTAAATCTTTTTTTACATTTTAGACATTCTCTTCTTCTTCGCGTAAAGTTTTCACTATCTCTTTTATCTACAACTTTTGTATTTTCATCTAAACAATATGGGCAGCGCATGATTATGAATGGTTCTCGCAAATCTTTGCGAGAGACCGACTTTATAGTTTCCAAGACTCACTCAAGGAAAATAAGTAGTTTGTCCTACTGAACAGTTACTACAACATGTTGTGTTTTGTTGATTCTGAACCACAACATATTGTGTTTTTCATTATTTGTTTTGTTTTTAAATATTTATAGTTTAGAATATATATATTAGAAAAGAATATAGATGAAAAGTTATTTAAATGCAAGAAAAACTTCTAAACTCATTGGGCCTCTAGCTCAATCTGGTTAGAGCATCCGACTCTTAATCGGAAGGTTGCGAGTTCGAATCTCGTGAGGCCCGTTTTTTATTATCTTAACGCAACATTTAAATACTAACAATTTAATATTTAACTAATAAAAGTAGGTGATATGTATGGCTAATGAAGATTATGAAATTATTCCTTTAAAAGAAGTTAAAAAACTTAAAGAAGAGATTGAACGTTTAAAAAAAGAAAAAGCAGGTTCGCCCGCTTTTGCCATTTCTAATACTTTAGACAGATTAGCTTCTAGTTTAGAAAAATTATTTCAGTTATTTGAAGTAGCTGCTACAGAAATTGAAAAAGATAAGATTGAAGAAAGTAGTTTTGAAGAAAAAATTCAACCAATTATTGATAAAATGCAAATTTTAGAAGATCAAAATCATGACATTGCAGAAGGCATTCTTGCTTTAGCAGATATTGTTAAAACACCACATCGCCCAATTCCGCAAAATGTTAATCCACCATTACCCGAACCTAGAATTCCTGCAGGCCCAGAACCTGTTTTTAATGAATTTTCAAATCAAACCTTGCCTCCTCCTCCAGGAGATATGCCCCCTCCTCCATTAAAAGAGAAGAAGGGGTTTTTTAAATAATGAATCATCAAGGTGTAAATAAAGCAAAAGTATTTCTTAAAAAGATTGGTCTTATTTCTACAAGATTAAATGCGCGAGAAAGAGCTAAAATGGTACTTCAAGCACATATTGAAAGACTTAAAAAGAATCCAACTAAAACCGGTCTTGAAAAACTTCCGAATTTGATAAATACTGCTTTACAAAAAGAAACAGATTTAGCTAGAAATAATCTTATTGATTCTAATCGCGTTCAAAGCTTAAAAGAGGTTATTAACTTATTAACACAAAAAAACTTATTGATTGAAGATGAGATTTCTATTTTAAAAGATGAACTTGTTAAACAAGGTAGTAATACTAAAACAAAGAACTCTTCTCCAAAAAACATTATTTATCATAAAAAAGTTCGATTATTAGAAAATAAATATTTAATATTATCAAAACAAAAAAATGTTAATCCTGAACAATTAAAAATAATTAAGAATAGAATAAAAAGGATTAAATCATCCTTATAGGTCTTTTGCCATTACTGTTCTTCGCCCATTTGCTTCTGCTCTTTCTGTTGCTTTTTTAACTAAAGTCATTACAACTTTGTCTAACTCATCTGAAAAATCGCCTGCTACATTAAAATTTTCTGCAACTTCTTTTATTTTTGCTTTTACTACTATTGACATATCATCACCCCCAAGTGTTTAAGTTAATTTTAATTAAGTGTTATTTAAATTTTGTTAAAATTAAACATCATAAGAAAGTAATAAAGTATTACCATCAGAAACAAATCTTGCATTAACTTGAGTTAGTTTTCCCTCAAACATGGGATTTAAGAAATCCCTATCTAAATCTTCATTTTTAACAGGTATTGAAACTGAAGGTTTCATAAATGCATTTCTTGAACAATGACTTACAAGTTCTTGATCAGACTCATATTCATTAAAAAATGAAAAAAGGTGTAGTTTTCTTCTTCGAAACATTATTTCTGAAAAAGGACGCGCAACACGATGAGATGAACAAACACTGGATGCTTCTTCTTCAATAATTTCTGGAGAATGTATAAAACCAGTAGGATAACCCAAAGTTAAAACTGCTCTTTCTCCTTCAGGTCTTGTTGCCCCTATAACATTTGGAAGTTTAAAAGAATGTCCTTCAACATATTTTTTTTCAATTACATCATCTATTTTAAATCCTGCTTCTCTAAATAATCTCCCTTCATGTATTTGTAATGCAAAATGGTCAAAACTTCCATCTTTATTTCTAACACTTTGAATTTCAACAATCGGACATTGATCTACCCCAAATAATTCTCTTACTTGTTCATATAAGTTTATGAAACCGGCTATGTCGTTTGAACCAACAGTTTTCAAAGTTTCATTCTCATCCCACAAGGTTTTATCTCCCACCACAGCATATCCCTCTTCAGGTTTAACTCCAAAAACATGATATCTTCCTTTTATTGCTGGATCTGCACAAATTGTTCGGTTTATTCCTTTTAATTTTTCCCAAGGAGAATAAGTTAACTCAGAAATAAAATCTGAAAATTTTAAGTTTAATAAATTACAATGAATAGCAATATCGCCTAGTTTTCTTTGAACTTTACCAGATTGAATTTCAGTCAATTTTAACCAAAGATTTTCAACTTTATCCCATCTTCTATCATTTGGAACATTAGGGAATAAATCAGAACTTCCAGCATAATCTTGAGGATGTTCACTACGCCAAAGAGTATTTTTACCACAATATTTTCTTTCTGGAACCCTTATACCCTTTTTCGCCATCAAGTCCCCACTTTCTTTTTTGGGTTGTGTTATTTGTCCCGCTTCTAGTTTTTCTATCATCCACCATAGAAGTTTGATTTTTATTAAAAAGATTTCTTATTTTTAACGAAACACTTATATAACGAATAGAATTTTTTATTATGTATGTATAAGAAAAAGAAAAAGCCACAAAAGAAAAATTTGAAAAGAAATGCACCTCCTTCAGATCAGCCCGTTAGAATTAAACTTCCTCGTGAAGGTGAAACTTTTGGATTAGTTGAACAAAGATTGGGTGCTTCTAGAGTTAGAGCTCGTTGTTTAGATGGTAACAGTCGTATTTGTAGGATTCCAGGCAGATTAAAAAAACATTTATGGGTTCGTGAAGGTAATTTTGTTATTGTTCTTCCCTGGGAGTTTGGTGGAGATAAGAAGGGAGATATTATTTACAAATATAATCCTACACAAGTTGTTTTCTTAAAAAGAAAAGGATATTTAAAAAAGATTGAAGATTTAGATGAGTTCTAACTTACAATAACAAACTCACCATTCTTAACAGTTTTAATTACTGGTTGTCTAATTGCAAACCCATCTGAATCTATAGAAAAAGTACCGCTTACTCCTTCATAATCTTTTATTTTATTTATCTTTAATTTAACACATTCAACATTTTGATTACATTCTTTTATTGCATTATACAATACGTTAAAACTATCATACGCGTTTGCTGACACTACTTCATGTGGTTCGCCATACTTAACCAGATATTGTTCCAAATACCACTTTCCTTCATTTGTTATTGGTTCTACGGTTATAGATGGAAAACTAACCCCTTCTATTAACTTTCCTGCAGACTTTATTATTTCAGGATCTTCTGTATTTCTTATACCGTATATGTTTGTTTCAATACCTAACTCATCTATTTGTTGTAGTGATGAAACTAACGATCCCCCGATTGCAATTAAAAATATGCTATCTGGATTTTTAGACTGCAACTTTTTTAACTGTGTTCTATAATCCATTACGGATTTTGGATTAAAAGATTCTTCTGCAATAACCGCACCCCCCAATTCCTGAAATATTCTTTTAAAGTGGTTTATGTTTTCTTGTCCATAATCATCTTGAAGATATAAAACAGAAACTTTTCTATCCCCCTTTTCATATGCGTGTTCTGCCAATGCGGTCATTAAACTTTTTGTGTCTCCCAAAAAAACAAATGTGTGATTTCCTATATCTCTTAAACCTTCATTTCCCAATCCCGTAACCAATCTTATAACTTTATTTTCTTCGTAAAAATCTGTTGTTGGAATAACAACTGCGGCACAAAAAGGACCTATAACAAATTTGGCGTTATCAAAAGCTACTAACTTTCTAGCTATATTAAATCCCTCAACAGAGTTACATTGATCATCTTCATAAACAATTTTTATATTATTTCTTTCTTCTTCAGGTAATCTTTCTAAAGCGAGTTCCATTCCATTTCTAACATATTCTCCAAATCTTGCACCAAAACCAGTTTCCGGAGAGCTAACCCCTATAACAATTTGTTCTTCTTTTACCACATCTCCAGTTATACTCCGACACCCTATTAATAACAAAAGCAGACATATCAAAATTATTGCATTTTTCATTTTATAAAAAGAAAAACCAACACTTTATATAATCTATCTCCCTCTTAGGAGGGGACAATGGAAGAAATTAATATTTTAACTGAGATTGGATTAACAAAAGGGCAAGCCAAAGTTTATTTAGCTCTAATTTCGTTAGGACAAAGTTCAACAGGACAAATTGTTAAAGAAGCAAAAGTTGCAAGGTCAAAAGTTTATGAAATGCTCGATAAATTAATAGAAAAAGGATTAGTAAATTATGTTATTAAAGAAAATACAAAATATTTTGATGCATCTAATCCAAGTCAAATTAGTAAATATTTAAAAGAGAAAAAATTAGAATTAATAAAAAAAGAGAAAAAATTAGATTCTCTCATTCCCATTCTTAAAGCAAAACAGAAATTACATAAAACACAACAAACTGCAACAGTTTATGAAGGTATTAAAGGTATTAAAACTATTTTTTCTTCAATCTTATCAGAATTAAATAAAGGTGATGAATATTATGCAATTTCTGTTGAACCAGAAATATACCAATCAACAAATTTTGATAAATTTATTATTAATCATCATTTAAAAAGAGCAGAAAAAGGAATTAAAATGAAACTATTATGTTCAATAACCATGAAAAAACAAATTGATTTTCTTTTTAATAAAACTCAATTAAAACAAATAAAATATTT
>Ga0075122_10003319_pt1 | contig 10155 bp, 6 predicted proteins | sample AntAceMetag02UKB_FD_69790 | JGI IMG/M metagenome (GOLD analysis project Ga0075122, IMG submission 69790) | Saline lake microbial communities from Ace Lake, Antarctica - Antarctic Ace Lake Metagenome 02UKB | ecosystem: Environmental > Aquatic > Non-marine Saline and Alkaline > Saline | place...
GTGATTATTCCTTCATAACACCCTTACTGATATGGAACGCTTAATAAAAATTTTTAGTATATTTATAGGGCTAATTTTCATTACTGGACTAAATATTGGTTTATCTTATTTATTACCATTTCCATATTCAAAAATAAATATAATTTTTGCTATTATAATTTTAATTTTATTTTGGAGAGGTTCTGGAACCATCGTTTGGTTGACTTTTTTTACACATTTAATTTTAGAATTTTTTATGACCACACCTTTTGGTGTTGTTTTATTTTCCGCCACCATGACTAGTCTAATAATTTTTTGGCTTTACCAAAATTTTTTTACCAATCGTTCTTGGTATGTTTCAATTTTAGTTTCACTTTTAACTATTTCTATATTTAGATTATTTTATATTATTTTATTGTGGCTACTATCAAACCTAAATATCATCGAAAACGTTTCTTGGGTTTTAGTTTTCACCACTATTTGGTGGGAGCTATTTTTTACAACCATATTTGTTTTAATTGTTTATCTAATTTTGACTAAATTTTCCAGAAGATTTAGTTCTGCAATTATTGAATCATATACTTTCAAAGTATAAAAATGATTTATGAAGGATAAAAATATCGATATCTTTGCCCCTGAAGCCCGCACCCCAGCAGACAATGCTTTGGGTGGACGCTATCGCAATGCTTGGACAGAAGAATCTATGTACTGGGAAAAAAAAGCTGGCAGACAGGTTGCTATGATTGGCGAAAAAGACCACATGGGCTCTAGTTTAAATAAAAAGAAAATTTTTTATTTTTTTATTTTTTTAATTTGTACTTTTTTTTTCTTAGGCACTAGAATAGTCTATTTACAAATTATACAAGGAGGGGACTACCGTGCCTCTGCTGAAAACAATCGACAAAGAGTACTTCCTATTGTCTCTGAAAGAGGTCTCATCTACGATAGAAATGACATACAGCTCACAAAAAATATTCCTAATTTTGCTTTGGCTCTGGTTCCTCAGGATTTACCTAGAAAAAAAGCAGATAGAGGAAAAATAATTACAAAATTAGCAGAAATGACAAACAAAAGCCCAGAAAAGGTTGCGCAAATTTTAGAAGAATATGGATCCTACAGTTATGAATCAATTGTAATTGCAGAGGATATTGATTATGATCATGCTTTATCAATCTTACTTGCCTCAGCCGACTTACCTGGTATTCAAATACAGCGGGCTAGCAAACGTCTCTATCTCAATGATTTTTTAGATACAAAACAATATGAAGAAACTGAACCTCACTCTCTTTCCCACGTCCTAGGTTATACTGGAAAATTAAATCGAGAAGAACTTGATAAACTATATTCACAAGGTTATTTACCTTCTGATAGTATTGGAAAAAGCGGTGTGGAAAAAAGCTATGAATCTTTTTTACGTGGTACTTATGGTAAAAAAAGAATTGAAGTTAATGCTGTTGGCAAAGAGCAGTCCGTCTTGGCAGAAGAAGAACCAAAACCCGGCTTTCATTTAAAACTTGCTATTGACGTTAAAATACAAGAAAATTTAGAAAGGATACTTAATAAAAATCTAAAAGCTAGTGGAAAAAAACGTGCCTCTGGTATTGTAATGAATCCTCAGACTGGCGAGGTCTTAGCTTTAGTTAGTTTACCGGCTTTTGATAATAATGATTTTTCTGGTGGTATTAGTCGAGAGCAATACAAAGGTTATCTTGAAAATGAAGACAACCCGCTCTTTAATCGCTCTCTCTCTGGTACTTATCCTTCTGGTTCCATTATAAAACCAGCCATTGCCTTAGCTGCTCTACAGGAAGGTATAATTAATGCTTCTACTAATTTTTTAAGCACTGGTGGTTTAGCAGTTAGCTCCTGGTTTTTCCCTGATTGGAAAGCTGGTGGCCATGGTCGGACTAATGTCAGATTTTCTTTGGCCTGGTCTGTAAATACTTTTTATTATTATATTGGTGGAGGTTTTGAAGACTATGTCGGCTTGGGTGTAGCCAGAATAACTGATTATCTGCGTGAATTTGGTTTTTCCAAACAAACAGGTGTAGATTTACCTGGTGAAGGTGTTGGTTTTTTACCTTCAAAAGAATGGAAGAAAGAGGTCAAACAAGAACGCTGGTATGTGGGTGACACCTACAATCTATCAATTGGGCAAGGTGATTTACTAGTCACGCCATTACAAATTGCCAATTATACCGCGGTCTTGGCAAACGGAGGTACACTTTACAAACCACACATTGTAAAATCAATTATAGATCCAATTTCAAAAGAGGAACAAAATATTGAACCAGAAATTTTAAATGAAAATTTTATAGACAAAAGCTATATCAACATTGTTCGCCTGGGTATGAAAGATTGTGTGGATTATGGCTCTTGTCGTAGATTATCACTCTTACCATTTTCAGTAGCCGGAAAAACTGGTACGGCTCAGTGGAGCAGTAATAAAGAAAATCATTCTTGGTTTACTTCTTTTGCCCCATTTGATAATCCAAAAATTACCGTGACCATTCTAGTAGAAGAAGGTGGGGGAGGTAGTGAATTGGCTGGACCAATTGCTTTTGATTTTTATAATTGGTGGTGGGGATATACACACTAAACACGAAATAAACAATACAAAGATAATCTAACTTGTTTGCAATGTACCCTTTCTGATACATTGTGGACAACTTTATTGCTATTAAAAATAACTCTGCTATACTAGCTTTATCCGCTATTCAAGCGCGATATTTTGTTTAATCCTGATAAAATCGGGAATTGATTACTAAAATTATGACAGAAGAACAAATACAGTATCTAAGTACTGACAAACAAGAACAACTAGAGGTTGAAATGAAAAAGATTAAGGAAGAAACTATCCCCAAACTTGCCAAACGCATAGATGATGCCAGGCAGATGGGGGATCTATCTGAGAATGCTGAATATCACAGTGCTCGCGAAGAAATGGCTTGGGCACAAAGTAGAGTGAAACAAATTGTATATATTTTGGATAATTCTGAAATTATTTCTGATGCGACTGACAATAAAGGCACCATAAATGTAGGCTCCATCATTAAAATAAAAAGTTCCACCGGAGAAAAAGAATATACTATTGTTGGTGCTCAAGAAGCTGATCCGGTAGCTGGTAAAATTTCAAATGAATCACCTTTGGGTAGTGCTTTTGTAGGCAAGAAAAAAGGGGACAAAGTAATAGTGAAACTCCCTGCAGGAGAAAAAGAATTTAAGATTACTAGTGTTAAGTAAATTTAGCTAAAATAAGCCAAAAACACAGTTTATCCAGGTTTTTTATAAAAACCCTTGACATATTTTTCTCTGTATGATAATCTAGATTTAGTTAGAATAAAACTCAAGTTTAAATTTAACTTCTTGTTTTCTACCAAAAATATGGATTACAATGTTGAACAAATAAATCTTGGACTTGTCACAAAAAAATATTTTTTAAATTGAACCCAGTCTTACTGGGTTTTTTTGAACCTTACTTTTAAATAATTTAAAATAACATTATTTATATGTACAAAAAAAATAAGACATTACAAAGCATTGTGGCCATAATAGTTACTTTGCAATTTGGTATTTTAATGCCACTGTCTCCTGTATTTGCTCAAGCAGCACAAGAGCAACTAATTGAACCTGTACAGGAAGTAGTAGAGCCTATACAAGAAGCCATACCAATTCTAATAGAGGAGCCAGTTATCATCCCTGATAATGTAGAAGTGCAAGAGGAAATTGTGATAGAAAACGATAACCAAACTCCTGACATCGTCCCAGAGGAACTTGACGAAGAAATTGTAGAAGAATCTCCTATTATCAAGGATGAGACTCTAGAAGAAACTCCTACATTAGAATCAAAAGAGCCTGCAGAAGAAGAAACACCTGATGTTGTTCCACAAACAGAAATCATACCCCCAGAAGAAACTATTGTGAAAAACGATATTACCGAGGTTCCCGTCATTGCACCAGAGATAGTGGAAGAACCTGTAGTAGAGGAAGTTGTTGAAAAGAAAGTTAAAAAGATAAGTTATACAAATTTGATGCGAGACTTAAAAGATGTGCGTGTCAATAAAATGGCAGATAAGACAGCAAAAGTAACTAGCGACTTTGCATCATTTTTAAATACAGAAAAAGAAAGGCTGGATAGTTTGGACATATCAAATAAGAAAAAAAGTAAATATCTAGATCGCCTAGAGGGTCAGATTAAAAGTCTTGATAAAAAAGAATTGACAGGTTTAAACAAAAGTATTGATAAAGTTAAAACATTTTTTGGCTTAGAACCAAAGAAGTTAATCTTTGACGAAGAAACAGAAGAAGATTCTAATGATATCTTGATCCCAGAAAATCCAGCTAGTTTTGGATTTAATAAAGAAGTACCAACAGTAAATAAACTAGAAAATCTAGAAGCAACCATGAATCAAAGATTGCAACAAACTGTGAGTGCTTTTATTAGCATAGAGGAAGCAAGCGCTGATATTGGTGATCTACCAACTATAGAAGATCTAGGTAGTGATGGCAGTGAAATTGTTCTAAATTCAACTATCACAAATTTGGCTGGAGATTTATACAACAACCCAGTAGAAATCTATAATTTTGTACGCAAAAATATAAGCTACGAACCGTACTACGGAGCAAAAAAAGGTACCATGGGTTGTCTGGAAGAAAAACTCTGTAATGATGTAGACTCTGCTTCACTAACGATATCACTCTTACGTGCTGCTGGTATCCCTGCCCACTACAAAAAAAGCATAGTGGTAATCTCTGTAGATAAATTGCAAGACATGTTAGGGATAGACAAAACTATTGAAGGACGTAGAACAGTTTATGGGATATTCGGTTATAATGATATCCCTGTTTACAGTATTACAGACAATCCCACCTTGGGAGAACATCTCGATGACGCAGATTTTACTGGAGAAAATCATTTTGCCCTAGAATGGGTTTTTCCAGAAATTTATTATGATTATGATGAGCGTGGAGGAAATATTGATAATATTTTGGATTTAAGCACAGCCAGCACAACTGAAGACTTGCAATCTTTACTAGTAGAAGAATACAAGAAACAATGGATTCCTCTTGATGTTATTTTCAAAAACTACACTAGAACAGAAAATGAAATAGTGGCAGATACAGCTAGTTTTGATACAGAGAGTTTTTGGTATGGTTTCTATCAATATCAAGGAAACCAATCTCCTCTTGAAAAATATGTTGCAGATTTACAGTCTGCCACAGGTAAAGACATAACTACTTCAACGTATCATTCTTACAATGAACCTAGTGATGAGCCATTTGATATATTACCCCCAACCTTGCCATACATGCTAGGTTCTGGTGTGGATGCAGATGGCTATGAAATTTTACCAGAAGCCTGGTCAATATTACCCGACGAAAGAAAACAAGAAGTAAAAATACAACTTCTAAAATCTAGCAACGACCAAATCGTATTAGAACACACCTTTTTTGGTAGTGAAATAAATAATGTTGGGCTAAATTTATACTACGAAGGAACCACAGAAACTGACAAGACTGTAATAGAAAGCTATGGTGGAATTCATGCTACTCCAGCAGAGTTAGTAGATATAAGAGCATTTTTAATGGAAGATTATGCTCGTTTTGATGGTATAGAAGATATAAGTATTGGTGAATCTCTAACTTTACGTTTTGAATATTATATTAATGGCGAATTGGAACATGACAGTGAAAAATTCTCTACAGCGGGAAACCAAGAAGGCATTTATATCGTATTATCTACAGTCCAAGAAGATATATACCTAGATACAGACTCAAAAATTCTTTTGGAAGGTAATACTGGCATAGCACGTGAATATCTATTAACGATTCAAGAAGCTGGAAAACTTTTAGAAAAAAGTTTGGACTACAACTATAATATAAATTTTGCTAGAGCAGTTGTTACTCAAAATCGTATTTTAAATACAGTTGAGGGGACGCCCACCACATTTGATTTCAAAGGCCTAACAATAGATGCAGGAACATACATAAATGATTGGTCAAACAGGGGTAATTATAAAGATAATAGAAAAGATGCTCGTCTTTTGTGGGGACTGGAATCTTCTTATCAAGAAGGGCAGATTTTCGAAAACATAGCAGGAATAGAAAGTATTTCTACGGTAAAAGGACTGCAACACGCCTATGCCAATCCTGGAGAATATACAGTTCATATCATTAATTCTAGTAATGAAGGTGTTATTGATAGTTTGGTTTTATCTGAAAACACAAAAACAAACATGCACACAGATGTACAAGAAGGAAATACAATTCTTACTCCTAATAAATTTGTTAATGCAGGCAATTGGAGTGGGATTTTCTATGTATCTCTTGATCCAGAATGGACTGGAACCTATGCAATAGGGGAACAAACACAAAGCAATGGAGGTTTCACAACAGATGATTTTGATGTTCAAATTGCAAGTAATGGTATTTCAAACATTACATATTATACTATTTCTAACACGGACTCCACCTCCGATTTTGTTGCGTATCAAGATTGGGAAGAACAACAAAGCATATTATGTAAAATGAGCAGAGCTAATAAAGAAGTGGTACAAGGGATAATTAACTCGGATTTTTCCAATCAAGCAGCTAGAGATTTTATAGGAGCACCTTGTTTAGCTAAAACACCAAGTGCAGAAGGTGTGGGTGGACAAAGATTATTGACAACTAATGGGATAAGGTACTCCAGTCATAATTGGAGGTATGTATCAGAGATAGTTCGTGAAATGGGGGATTATGTAGATGAACAAAAATCCTTACCATTTTCGGATTTAAATCGTATTTATAATGGTAAAAGATTTACCTTCTTTTACTCTACTATATTAGGAACATTCTTACAGAGCATGTGTGAAGAAAAAGGAGAGCGTGGAAATACTTACGTAGGAAATTGTGGAGATCACGCTACATTGTATTATGTGCCCTCTGGAACAGGTGGGGATGTATTTCGTGCTAGAGCACATATATTGGATAAATTAGCTGATGACAGTAAATTTGCAATTAAAAAAGTAGGCTGGCCAACAAGTGATGAAATGTGGGCTACAGACAGTGATGAGGTTGATGGAGGTAGATATCAAAACTTTAGCAATGGACAAGTGTATGAATATGAATCTTGGAAGCTTACATGGGCCCAATACACCTATGGAGAAATTACAGATACACACAATCAAGCAGGTGGTTCTGGCAGCTATCTAGGTTTTCCAGTAAAAGATCCTCAAACAGGATTGGACGGCCTAATTTATCAACTCTTTGAAAACGATAAGGAAATTGAATGGAACACAACTACGGGCCAAACAGATATAATTGATTATAGAAAATACAGATGTGAAGTATATGGTGACGTATCGGAATATGATTGGGAAATAAATTACTACGAAACACACGGGGTGTTAGATACTGTATTAAATACTGTAGACGACATTGGTTCTCTAGCCTATGGCCTCCTAAAAAGTATTTGGAATATAACTGACACAGTAGAAGCAATTACCGAAACGATCAAAAATCTTAGTATCAATAAAATTATAAATGGCATAGGAAACGCAACGAATGCTGTGATAGAGGATTTAAAAGAAGAATATGATGCCTCTTATGGATCGAGTGGCTGCCCCGCAAGAAAAGCTTATGTAGAAGGAAGAATTATAGGTGAAGTTGCTTTACTAATAGTACCCGCGACCAAATTAAAGGCACTTACAAAAGTAAAAGTGTTGGCAAGAATAGAATTAGCTTTTCCAAACTTAAAATTAATTTCTAAGATAGGAAAATTTGGTAGAAAATTTAAATTGAGTAAAGCAGATGATATTACAGAATGGAATAGGATAAAAACTGTCTCGCAAGCACAAAAAGGACCAGAAGGAGCAAGTTTTTGGAAAAGATTTGGTGGTTCTGATTGGGATGAAGAATTTCCTTTTGATATAGATGACATAAATCTTGGAAATCGTAGGGTAGATTTGTATGATTCTAAAACTGGTACTGCTTACGAAGTAAAAAATTATGCCAGCAAAGTCAAAAAGTCAAGTGGAGATATAGTTGGGGAAATAGATAAAGACGTGTGGTTGATGAATAATCGTGATAATTACAGACCTGTTTGGGTTTTCGTAGATAAGGGGCCTGCTGGTTCGCTAGAGAGCTTACTAAAAGAAAGCGGGATAGATTTTATTACTTTAACTAATTAACCATATGCCATCAAAAACATACGATTTTGAAAAATACTCAATAATAGATATAAAAAATTATCTTGATCAACAAAATATTAAAACAAAAGAAGTTGACAAAGGTATCAATATTGAGGACACTGGTATTACTATAAAATATATTGTCATAGACATAGCAGGTAGAATTCATGCTGTAATCTATCTAGATAGATTACAGCAGAAAAATTATGAGGAACAGAAAAAACTTTTTGATAAATTGAAAAGAAAATTCGGCTGCAAAACAAAACACGAAGGAAAAATAAAAGATATAAAAAAAATAAAAATTAGGAATTACAAAAAATAAAAAACACCATCACTCACACCATCAAACCTGGTGGTGTGGACTGAGAATGTTTTAAAAAATAATAAATAAATTTAATAATTAATAATCTATTCATATGAAAAAACTGACATATATCTTCCTGGTGGTCGCTTTTCTGTTTACTTCAACAGTAGGCACTATACCAGTGGCCCAGGCTGTAAACAAAGATTATCGTCTTATCAAAACAGGTGATAACCCGATGGTTTATCTGGTAAAAAATGATAGACGTATTCATATTCCAAATGAAGAAGTCTTTGAGGCTGGTGGATATAGTTGGGGTGATATAGAGATTATTCCTGAAAAAGAAATGGTTTCAATCCCAAACACAGGGCTGATAAAATCTAAGATAGATAGCAAAGTCTACGCTATAACAGATGGAAAAAAAGAATGGATACCAGATGAAGAAACTTTTCTTGATTCAGATTATGAATGGGAAGATATAGTGCTCATAAATGAAGCTCAGATTAATTTTTATCCAGACACTCAAAAAGCTGGCAATAAAAATCAACCAACAAAAATAACTTTATCTGACACCTCAGAACAAAAAAAAGATGTTGTAAAAAAGAAAGAAAAAAGAACTTACAATCTTGGTAGTGGTAATGGGGGAGGGGGCAACTCTTTGACTGTTCCTTTTACACCTACAGAATCAGACAAGGTAACAATTCAAAACGAGGAACCAGAGATAGTAGTAGATAAAGAAGAGGTAGTTGCTGAAAAGCCTAGAAAAGATATTGTAAATGTAGCTCAGACAGATTGGTCAAAAGTGGATTGGGATGAAAAGACTGTCCTTTTGTCAGATTTAGATAAATATAAAGAAAAGATAGATTTACTTTTAGAAAAAGGCGACGGCACACAAGCTAAGAACCTTAAACCAGAAAGACACACCATGTCTAGTGATGAAGCTCTTGAAGAATTGTCTGTGCCTTCAAAAGTGTCAGAAATTGTTAAAGAATACCGTGAAAAGACCGGTATGTTCCAAAAAATAAAAGATGAAAAAAATGCTAAAAAAATACTGGGGGCATACATAAAATCTGCAACACCAGAAGTACCCAGATGGAGAAAAAAGTTAATGAAATGGATCATTTTGTTGATATAAGCACACAAGGTAAAAAAATGAAGGGGGTAGAACTAAAACCCTTTTCTGGTAAAGAAAAACCTGAAATAAAAGTAGAAATAAAATCAAAATTTGAAAAAGTTAAAAGGCACAGACTAGAGGATGTAACCATAAGAGGTATAGAGAAGAAAGTGAAAACTAGAGGATTATCTCTATCTGTTTCTGTAAAAACAAATGAAGAAAAAACCTTAGGTAAAAAAATATTAAGCTATTTTGGTAAATTATTTGGTATAGAAGAAGTAGTTGCAGAGGATGTGACACCTATAATTGAATATTATAACGGTATAGAAGCGAACACACTTGATAATGCACTCTACTATTTATCATTAATACAAAATGATGATGGTACTTTTGGAAATATAACAAAATACGAAGAGACAGCTGAAGTTGCTCTTATGCTGGGAGATATTAGAAGAACTGACAACACCCAATTTAATGATGCACTAAATTATTTAATTGCAGAGGAACCAAAAAACAATAGAGAAAAAGCTATAAAAGCAAGACTAATGGTGGGGTTAGGCTTACCATACGAATCATATCTAAATGAACTG
>Ga0075122_10003320_pt1 | contig 10155 bp, 9 predicted proteins | sample AntAceMetag02UKB_FD_69790 | JGI IMG/M metagenome (GOLD analysis project Ga0075122, IMG submission 69790) | Saline lake microbial communities from Ace Lake, Antarctica - Antarctic Ace Lake Metagenome 02UKB | ecosystem: Environmental > Aquatic > Non-marine Saline and Alkaline > Saline | place...
TGTTGTAGATTTGCTTGAAAGAATTGGATTTTCAAAGTGGCATGCTGGAGGAATTTTATTAAAGAATTTTGATATTTCTCAAAATAAGGCTTTAATAGATTCTACTAAATATTCAATTGAAAATTGTGTTTTATGTCATTTAGGTTATTTAAATCCAGACAAACTTTTTTTAAGAAGTGTTGATTTAATTATTACAGAACGTTGTTCTTTAAGGTGCAAGGATTGTTCTAATCTAATGCAGTATTATCAAAATCCTAAAAATTGTGATATTGATATGATATTTAAATCAATAGATGTTTTTTTAAGTCTTATTGATGAAATTATGGATTTTAGGGTTATTGGAGGAGATAGTTTTATGAATCCTGAATGGTCTTTAGTGGTTAATAAGCTTGTAGATGAACCAAAAGTAAAAAGAGTTGTATTATATACTAATGGGACAATCATACCCAGAGAGGAATCTCTTTCTTGTTTAAAAAATAAAAAGGTTTTTGTTATTATTAGTGATTATAAGGAAATATCTAGAAATCTAAATAAACTAAAAGAAATATTTGAAAAAAATAATATTAATTATGGGGTGTTAGATGTAGAAGAATGGCTTGATTGTGCTAAAATAAAACAAAACAATCGTGGTGTTGAAGGAAATAAAGAGATCTATAAGCTTTGTTGTGCTAAAAATATGTTAACTCTTTCAGATGGAAAATTATTTAGATGCCCTTATGCAGCAAATGCTCATAGATTGCATGCTGTTCCAGATTATAAAGAGGATTATGTAGATATTTTTGAAGATTCAGTTAATGAAAATAATCTTCAACAAATAAAAAACAAGATTAAAGAATATGTTTTAAATAAAGATTATCTAGAAATATGTGATTTTTGTAATGGGAGGCCTTTATCAGGGGTTGAAGTTGAACCTTCAGTTCAAATATCTAAACCCTTAGAATATAAAGAATATTCTTGATAATACAAAGTTATAAATAAGCTAAAATATAGGATATAAAATAAAAAATGGATGAAGCAAATAACCTAAAAGAAAGTGAAATTAAGAATAGAAATAAGCTTAAGGATGAAAAGCCATATGTTTATGAAAAAATGATTAAACTAAGTGAAAAGATTAAAAGAGGAGAAAGTATTGCAATTATCCAATTTCAATATAATTATACATGTAATTTAAAATGTGAACATTGCTCTATAAAAAGATTTCAAGGAAAAAAAGAAGGAAAACAATTTACTATGGAAGATGTAAAAGAGCTTGCCCGCCAAGCAGATGAAATGGGGCTTGCTCGTTTTGTAATTACTGGTGGAGAACCATTAGTATTTCAAGATTTAGATGAATTAGTTGCTGCTATTGATCCTCAAAAGTTTTATATAAATTGTGATACAAATGGTTGGCTTTTAGATGAAGAAAAAGCTAAACATTTGAAAAGCATAGGTGTTGATAGAATTCAACTAAGTTTAGATAGTCTTGATCCTGAGGAACATGATAATTTTAGAAATGCTAAAGGTGCTCATGAAAGAGCAATGAAAGCAGTAGATATTGCTTTAGAAGCAGGATTAGGGATTTTTATACAAACAGTAGTTACAAAACAAAGACTTCATTCTGAGGAATTTATTAAATTTATTGAATATTTTAATAATAAAGGTGTAGGAGTATTTGTAAGTTATGCAAAACCTGTTGGTTCATGGGAAGGAAATTTTGAGGTTCTTGTTAATAAGGAAGATATGAAATATATGAAAGAGCTTGAAAAAAAATATAATGTATTTACACATTTAAGTCCTGCATATGGCCTTAATATGGGTTGTATTGCTGTTAAAGGGATGATATCTGTAACACAATATGGGGATGTGTTGCCTTGCCCATATATTCATGTATCTATTGGAAATGTTTTTAAAGAGCCATTAAAAGATATAATTCAAAGAGGATTAAATATCAAATTTTTTGGTGAAAGGGTTGATACTTGCCTTATTGCAGAAGATAGAGATTTTATTAATAATTATATTGTAAAAAAAGTTTATGATAAGCCCCTTCCTGTTCCTTATTCTGAGGTTTTTACTGAAGAGGATAAAACACAAAAACCATTTAATGAAGATGAAAAACTCTTTGAATAAATTTAATTATTTGTGAGGTTTTATATTGAAATCAAAAGATATTAGTGGACAAGCACCTGGTGGAGAAAGAACAAAACTTGCAGATGTTCTTCCATTAAAAACACCCTTTGTTATCCAAGTTTTTCCAATATATGCTTGTAATTTTAAATGTAATTATTGCATATTTTCAATAGATGAAAGTAAAAGAGGTTTTATTTCTGATAAAATTATTATGGATTTTGATTTATATAAAAAATTTATTGATGATCTTGCAGAATTTCCAAATAAAATAAAAGTATTGCGTTTTGTTGGAATAGGAGAGCCATTATTACATAAAAATATAATTGAGATGATTGAATATGCTGTTTTAAAAAATGTTGCAAATGTAATTGAACTTCTTACTAATGGTTCTCTTTTAACTCCTGAAAAGTCTGATGCTCTTATAAAAGTAGGGCTTACAAGAATGGTTGTGTCTATACAAGGAACAACTGCAGAAAAATACAAAAAGACTTCTGGAATTGATTTAGATTTTGAGAAGTTTATTAATAATTTAAAATATTTTTATGAAAATAAAAAAGATGCTCAAATATATATAAAAATTGTAGATACTGCATTAGATAATAAAGAAGATGAAAAAAGATTTTATGATATTTTTGGAGAAGTATGTGATACTATTGCAATAGAACATACTGTTCCTATCCACCATGGAATAGATTATGAAAATGTATTAACAAAAGGGGGGGAGGTTACGCAATTTGGCTTACCTGTTTCAGAGGTAAAGATTTGTCCCCAGCCTTTTTTTACAATGCAAATTAATCCAGATGGAAAAATAGTTCCTTGCTATTCTTTTGAATATCCTAATATTGTTGGAGATTGTAATAATGAATCAATGAAAGATATATGGGATGGTGATAAATTTCAAAATTTTAGAAGAAAAATGCTTGATGGAATAAAAGATGTTTGTGACACTTGTAAAGAATGTAGTATAATAACTTATAGATTATTTCCAGAAGATGATTTAAGTGATGATGCTGAAAGACTTAAGGAATTTTATGAAAATTAGTAAAGTACCATAACTATTATATATCTCTTAATAATTCTTATTTTATGAACTCCATAATTATTCAGCTAATTGGTTTTATTGGACTGTTTTTTGTAGTTCTTTCTTTTCAAAAAAATAAAAGAAGTTTTACATTAGTAACTCAAATAATTGCAGCATTCTTTTTTACAATACATTTAGGACTTCTTGGTGCTTGGACAGGTGCTGCAATGAATATAGTTGCAGGTATAAGGGGCTCTATTTATAATTTAAGAAAATCTAAAAAATGGATAAATAACCCTATTCTTCCTTATTTATTTGTTTTAATTTTTTGGTTGGCTGGAATATTTACTTGGGAAGGTTATCATAGCCTGCTTCCTATGTTTTCAGTAACACTTGAATGTTTTGCATTATGGACCCTTAATACAAAAAAGATGAGGTGGTTGTTTTTATTTGCAAGACCTACTTGGATAATATATAATGTTATGGTGGGTTCAGTTGCAGGACTTGCTACAGAAGTATTTATAGTAAGCTCATTAATCATAGCAATAGTTCGTTTTGATTTTTTGAAGAAAAGAGTTAAATGACAATAATCTTTAAAAATAATCAATAGTTTTAAACTAAATAAAAATGATAATAAGTAATATTAAAAACAATAGTTTTGAAGAAATGATTTTGTCTCCTGTAATTAAGGAAGCAATTGATTATATTAAAAATACTGATTTTTCTATAATGGCTAAGGGAAAATACCCAATTAAGGGAGACAAAATATTTGCGATTGTTGATGAATATGAAACAATAGAAAAACAAGATAAAAAAACAGAAGCACATAGAAAATATATAGATATTCAATTTATTTTTTCTGGGAAAGAAAAGATGGGCTTTGCTTTTGAAAATCCTGAAAACAAAATGTCTGAAGAATATAATGAGAATAAGGATGTTATTCATTTTAGTAAGGTTGAAAATGAATTAGATATCCCTGCATGTCCTGGAATGTTTTTTATATTTTTTCCTGAGGAAGTTCATAGGCCTGGATGTGTTTTAGGAGAAAAGGAAAAAATTAAGAAAATTATTGTTAAAATTTCAAAAGATTTGATTTAAAACAAGTATTTTATCATCATAATCTATTTAAAAGGTTCTTTATATGAAAAAATATGAAATTAAGTGATTATGTGATAAAATTTATAGAGGGGATTACTGATTCTATCTTCTTGGTTTCAGGTGGAGGATGTATGCATACTGTTGATTCTATTGGAAAGTCTAATCTTAATTCTTATTGTTGTCATCATGAACAAGGTTGTGCTCTTGCTGCTGAAGCATATTCAAGAATTAATAATGATAAAATAGGTGTTGCTAGTGTTACAACAGGGCCTGGAGCAACTAATGCTATAACTGGAGTTGGTGCTGCATGGGTTGATGGGATACCTATGATAGTTATATCAGGACAAGTTAGAAAAGAAATAAAACTTAGCCCAGAAGATATTAAAAATGGGTTAAGAAGATTAGGTGAACCTCAAGAAATAAATTTTATTCCAATTGCAAAACCAATAACAAAATATGCAGTATGTGTTGAAAATCCTGAAGAAATTAGATATCACCTTGAAAAAGCTTATTATTTAGCTAAATCTGGAAAACCAGGGCCTGTATGGATTGAAATTCCCTTAGATGTGCAAAGAACAGAGATAGATGAAAATAACTTAGTTGGATTTGAAACACCTAATAAACCAAAATATGGGATTCCATTTAAGGAAATTACAAATGCATTAAATAATGCTAAAAAACCATTATTACTTGTTGGAAATGGGATTAGACTTGCAGGAGCAATACCTGAATTACATGAATTTATTAAAAAAACAAATATTAATGTTATTACTGCAATGAGTGGGACAGATCTTGTTGATCATGATTATCCTAATTATCTTGGAGAGCACGGAATGACAGGAGTTCCTACTGCAAATTATGCAAGTGATAATTGTGATTTATTATTAACTATTGGAACAAGATTACAAATCAGGCAAACTTCTTTTGAATATAATGAATTTGCAAAAGATGCTATTAAAATATTAGTTGATATTGATCAATCTGAGCTTTATAAGAGAACTTTAAATCTTGATATTCCCGTATGTGCTAATGCTAAAGATTTTTTAAAGGGCATATTAAAAGAAGAGATTAAATTAAATGAATGGAATGTTTCAAAAATACCCCTTAAACATGAACCAATTGAAAATTATATTAATATTTATGAGTTTTTAAATGAATTAAGTGGTAAGTGTGATTATCCTGTTATTACTGCAAATGGCATGTGTGCTGAAACCCCTCACCAAGTATTAAAATTAAAAAAAGATCAAAGACTTATTACTAATACTGCATTTGGAGAAATGGGAAAGGGCCTTCCTATGGCTATGGGTGCATGTGTTGCTAATAATAAAAAACCTGTAATTTGTCTTACAGGAGATGGTTCAATTATGATGAATATACAAGAATTACAAACAGTAATTTATCATAAACTTCCGATAAAAATATTTATTTTTAATAATGGAGGATATTTTTCTATAAGAAATACTCACCGTAACTTTTTCAATAAAATTTTTGCTTCTGATCCTGCCAGCGGGGTTGGATTACCTGATTGGAGTAAGCTTGCTCCTGGATGGGGAATAAAATATGAATCAATTAAAAATAAAAATGATTTATATAAAATACAAGAAGTTTTAGATTTTGAAGGACCTATTATCTGTGAGCTTTTTATTGATCCAAACCAATATAAATTACCTAAATGGGGGGCTGGTTTGATGAAAGATGATACAAGCAATAATATTTGATTTTGACGGAGTTTTAGTAGATTCTAATAAAATAAGAAGAAATACTTATTTTGATATTTTTCCTGAAAATGGTAAAAGAGATGAAATTGTTGAAGAAGCTTTAAAAGCAAGCAAAACAAAAACTCGTTGGGGATTAATTGAAGATATTTTGATAAGATTAAAAGAAAATAATTTAATTGATTATAATGATTTAGAACAAGCAACTAAAGAATATGTTGATAGGTATTCTAGAATTACAGAAGAAAAAGTGTCACAAGCTCCTGAAATCAAAGGGAGTGAGGAAAGTCTAAGGAGGCTTTCTGAAAAATATCCTCTTTTTATTGTTTCTGGAACAACTCAAGAAAGTTTAGATATTGTAATTAATAATCGGAATTTAAATTCTTATTTTAAGCAAGTTCTTGGAACAAAACAAGGGCAAAGAAGTAAAATAGATTTAATTGATTCTATTTTACAGAGATTTAGTTTAGATCCAAAACAAATAGTCTATGTTGGAGATGGAAAAGAAGATTTGGAAGTTGCTAAGCATTATGAAATGGATTTTGTTGGGGTTATTAATGAGAAGAATGGATTTGAAGATAGAATAGATATAATGTATAAAATAAGAGATTTAGAAAACTTAAATGAACTAGTTAGTGAGATTAACACCAAAATCTCTTAATCCTTGTTCTAATTCTGGAGCTGAATTTGCAGTAAAAAGTCTGTCTGAAGCAAAAGGTTGTTCTGGTGCAGAATTAAGTCTTATTGCCTCATCAGTATCAATATGGGGGGTGAAATGGATGCCATACCAGCCAAACTGTTCAATACCTACTTGTAAAACACTTTCTTTGTCATCGACCAATATTACTTTATCACAACCTAGTGTTTTTGCGCTTTTTACTCCATCTTTATACATATTTAGACTTCCAGGTTTAGTGCCTTTTGAAGAATAAGAACATATAGGGCTTGCATCTGGCCTAAATGTTTGCATCATCCTAGGATATGTTCTTGAAAGATATTCAAATCCAAATTTATCTATATTTGAAAAAATATTAACAGGGCAATTTGCTTCAAAATAAGTTCTTTGTTTTAAATCTACAGCAGAAGTTATTTCTCCCCCCCAAGTTTGTTTTACAAATTCTTCTAATTCTTTTCTAGTCATGTCAGGCTTTTTTAATAATCCTCTAATTCTTTTTTGATGTTCTTCAAAACCTATTGTTCCATTTAAAACATCTACTTCAAGTTTAGAGCTTAATTCTTTAAATTCATCAACACTTCTGTTAGAAATTCTTGCCCCTTCTTGATAAACATTTGCATATTTTAATTCAAGAAGAACTGCTCCAACATCCCAAAAAACAAGAGTTTTATTCATTTTTTGAAGAACCTGAATTTTCAAAGCAAGAAGTTAAATCATAATGCCCATCTAATTTTTGTTCTGCATGTTTTGCCCAGTCTTTTCCCCTTTGCTGAGCATAACTTGCTAAAACAGAAACACTACATTGAGGAAGCCAGGTTCCTTTGTTTGCAGAGGTTGTAGTTGCATAAGATTTAGGGTCTGCTTTTGTTATATCCCAAAAGTTAGTTGCTATTTCATCTAATATTTTTTCAGGATTAGCGTCGTAAACCTCTAAATGATCGTGCTCTTTTCTATCAACTGCTGTTTGCCAATGATTTTTTACTTGTTCAGAAGTCATTGGAGTTTTTGTTCTAAATACCCAATAATGCCATTTTCCTTTTGCCATTAAAGATTCTGTTGCTACTGCAACAAATTCAGCTGAAGAATACTCTTTTTTACTAAAATTTAATTCTTCTTTATGTTCTAAGTCAAATGAGCCCCATACAGCCCCTCTTTTTAAATGAGGTTCTGCTGAACCACAGGGCATAACATGAACAACATCTGGAAAATTTTGTCCTCCTCTATATCCAAGAACAAGTTTATTATCAGAAGTAAACAATAAATTACCTACAGATACTGGTTGGAAGTTAGTTTGAACATCATATTTTAATTTACCTTTTGTTTTTAATCCAGCATCTCCTAATTGAGCAATAAAAGAATGAGAAACTTTTCCAGTAAAACCATACCCTGATTTAGGAGAATAAGAGTCATTTGCTAAATTTACTTGCAAAGCATTCCACCAAGGCCTATTAAGATTTTGAACAACCTCACTAGGTTCTGCATCAACATCAAATAATCCTAATATTTTAGAAAAAGAACTAAGCCATTGTGGATTAGATTTTAAATCTTCTGCAAATCTTGTTCTTTGCCCTTGTGTTGCTTCTAAAATATTTGGACCTAAACCTGATTGTTCTTGAACTCCAGATATAATTTCAACAAGCCCTTCTCTTACTCTAGAAGCTTCTAAAACCTGCTCACTATCTATATTTAAATATTCCTCACTAATTTGTATTTCATTTAAAATAGCAGGATTAAAAACATGTCTAATATTCCCCCAAACATGAGGGTTTTTTGTTTGACTCATAAAATTCTCTATCTTGTTTTGTTTAAAAGCCTTCACAAGGAAGAATATATGGTTTATAGGATATATATTATCAATATATAAACCTTAAATAAGAAAAATAATCAAATTTAATATGGATGAGAAAGAAGAGCAATTAATGAATGAAATTCTTGATAGATTTAATAAACTTTATAATGAAAAAAAAGAAATCCAATTAAGACAAGAAATATTGCAAAAAGTTAGTGAAATTTATAGATTAAGAAAAGAAAATGAAGAATTTATTCCAGGCAAGAGTAGAGTAAATTATTCGGGAAGGGTTTTTGATGAAAAAGAAATACAAGCATTAGTTAATAGCTCCTTAGATTTTTGGTTAACATTAGGTCCTGAATGTAGGGAATTTGAAAAAAAATTTGCAGACTATTTGGGGATGAGAAATTTTATTGTTTGTAATTCTGGTTCTTCTGCTAATTTACTTGCAGTAAGTGCTTTATGCACTCCAATGGTTGACAATCCATTAAAACCAGGAGATGAAGTAATTACTCCTGCAGCTACATTTCCAACAACTCTTGCGCCTATTATTCAAAATAATTTAATGCCTGTTTTTATAGATGTTGAATTAGGAACATATAATATTGATGTTAATAAAATAGAACAAGCAATAAGTGATAAAACTAGGGCTATTATTTTTGCACATACTCTTGGAAATCCTGCAGATATAGAGAAAATTATGGAAATTGCAAGAAGGCATAATCTTTATGTTATTGAGGATAATTGTGATGCTCTTGATTCCACTTATAATGGACAATTAGTTGGTACTTTTGGAGATATTTCAACTTATAGTTTTTATGCTGCTCATCATATGACTATGGGAGAAGGTGGGGCAGTAGCAACAAACAATCCAAAAATAGCAAGAGCTGTTCGTTCATTAAGAGATTGGGGGAGGGATTGTTTTTGTCAGACAGGGGAGAAGAATCCTAATGGTGCGTGTAATAATAGGTTTAATCATAGATTTGAAGGACTTCCAGAAGGTTATGATCATAAATATGTACATAGTAATATTGGATATAACTTAAAACCATTAGATTTGCAATGTGCTATTGGAATAAAACAATTAGAAAAACTTCCTGAATTTTCAAGAAAAAGAAAAGAGAATTTTAAAAGATTGTATGAAACATTTTCACAATATCAAGATAAGGTTATTTTGCCAAAATGGTCTGAAAAGGCAGATGTTTCATGGTTTGCATTTCCAATAACTATTAAAGGGGGAGCTGGATTTGGAAGAAAGGAAATTGTGAAATTTTTAGAAGATAAAAACATTGAAACAAGAATGTTATTTGGAGGAAATATTTTAAAACAGCCTGGTTTTAAAAATATTCAAAAAAGAATAGTAGGGGATTTAACAAATACAGACATAATCCTCCATGATACTTTTTTCTTAGGTGTTTATCCAGGATTAACAAAAGAAAAATTAGATTATGTGATTGATTGTATAAATGAATTTTTTCGTTTAAGAATATAATAGTTCTCTATTTGTTTTTCTAATTCAAAATCCTCAAAGGTTTCTTCTCCTATGAAAACAAAATCTTCTTTGTTTATAATTATGTAATTAATATTTTTAGATTGGATAGTTTCTATTAATTTTGATTTATGATGTAAGATTGTCTTTAATTCTGAGATTTCTAAATATCCTAAATAATATCCTATGTAATGAGGAGCTAAGATTTCTGAAGGAGGTTTATCTTTCATAAACTCTAAAACTTCTTCTAACCCCTTATTT
>Ga0075122_10003322_pt1 | contig 10144 bp, 10 predicted proteins | sample AntAceMetag02UKB_FD_69790 | JGI IMG/M metagenome (GOLD analysis project Ga0075122, IMG submission 69790) | Saline lake microbial communities from Ace Lake, Antarctica - Antarctic Ace Lake Metagenome 02UKB | ecosystem: Environmental > Aquatic > Non-marine Saline and Alkaline > Saline | place...
CTCTAGCTACTATTATACTAAAAAACAAGCCATTTGTCTACTTATTCTTAATAGCTTCTAAGATTTCCATTCTTGTAGCCTTAATATCCATCTTTACTCCGTTAATATCAGCCTTAACTTCTTTTCTTAAATCGTTTAGACAAATCTGTAACTCTTGTCTTATCTCTTTATGTTCTGTTGTGTTTGTTTTGTCATTAGCAATAACATTAGTCGTAAGAAGTATCATACCCGTCGTGATACAGGATAATAACCCACTCGCTAACCAAAATACTAATTTTGTCTTTCCGTTAAATGGCATTTGTTCTCCTTATAACAGGATTCCCAAACTCTCCCATTACTTGCTGTTGTTGTCCAACATCCGTTTATCGTTTCTGTTGTGTTATATGTAGTTCTGGGCGGACATTCGTATTCGCAATCTGCCCCAATAAATATAAAACAAGCTAGTAGTAATAATAAATATTTCATTAGCTTATAATCATAAATTGTGTATGTGAACTAGCAGCCGCAGCAGTAAATTCTAATGCTACTACTCCTTGTGCTCCTGTTCCTACGGTTTGGTTTCCTTTATAAGCTGAACCACCACCGCCACCATATTTACTACCTTGTCCAGCAGTACTCCCAGAAGAATATGTTGCCATTCCGCCTCCGCCTCCACCTGAACCATGAGTAGCATCTAAATCTGTTCCCATTACACCATTGTGTCCATTTGCAGCAGTAGGCGTAGACTCTCCTAAACCCCCATCACCACCTGCCCCACCGCTATTAGCGTTTGTTCCACCTGTACCGCCTGTATTGCCAGAGTTCTGTCCACCATTTCCACCATTTCCTCCACCACCGCCAGCACCCCCATACCCTGAACCAGCAGAGTTGGCACCAATACCCCCAGCAGAAGAATCTCCACCAGCTCCTCCTCCAGCACCATTCCCAGGAAATGCAAACTTACCTCCATTACCACCATTATAGGTTGTGTCCCCAGTACCACCTGTTCCACCAGTACCTTGAACATAATAAGTAGCACCTACCCCACCATTAGCATTTATAATATCTGTCTGACCACCGCCATCTTTAGTAAACCAGGAATCTCCACCGTCAACGCCAGGTTGACCACTAGACCAAGTTGCACTAGCACCGACACTATAATCATAGGTATTAGCCGCTGTTACGTTATAAGAATCTACTTGTGCGAACTCACCACCACCACCAGAATCCCATCCACTAGCACCAACATAATTCCTGCCGCTTCCCCCTCCACCAATAGCCTTAATTGTAGTTAAGGAAGTTACCCCTGCTGGAATAATATACTCACCTGCACCTGCGGTTGTAAGAAATACTTTAGTCATCTTTCTCCTTAAAACTTACCCATTTATCTTCATAAACCCAAGACTTATCTTTCTTTTGAGTTTTAAATTTCTTTAAAGTTTTATCGTACTTCTGACCAACAAAAGCACCTTGCTTCTTTATAATATAGTAATCCTTCTTCCTGTCTTTCTTTTTAATCTTTTTTAATCTTTTCTTATATAGTGCAGGACAACAAATAACAACATCTACAACTTCGTCTTTAGAATCTATAACAGCGTGTACTTCCCCTTCTCTTAAAACCAAGTTATCTTTCTTTTTAGCGTAGTCTATCATCTTCGCCATATTAGGAGTGTTATAGTGGTTAGCAATAACCTTAGACTTATCTGCTCTATATAAAGTTGTACCTTCAGGCTTGTTGTTATCTAACCAATCTAAATGGTCATTATTGGCATCTCTATCAGGATTAACTATCCTTAGAATAATACCCGTAACTGTACTATATAATACTCCTATTTGTCTTTCCAAAAGTTATCTCCTATAAATCTATTAAATAAATCTTGTGGTAGTATTGTTTCTCTAGGTCGCCATTCAACTTTGTTTCTAACGTCGTGTAATCCCTTAACACCTATCTTCTTATCAAACTCACCTGCGTTATACTCCACATCATTAAAGTTATGTGCAAACTTATCTAGGTCAAGAAAGTCGTATATTCTTTCCATTACTAAGCTAGGTTCTTTACACAATTTCTCGTAATCAACAAGAATAATCTTATTACTATGTTCTGATGCACACGCTTCTTTTAAAGCGTTTAATGCAAATCCAGCTACACCATTACCACTTGCAATACTATTTGTTCTTGAGTAAACTGTACCGCTTGTATCATACCCATAAATAGCTGATGGTTTCTGGTTATTTTTCTTATACAACTTTTCAAAACTATCCATTACCCAAGCAAACTCTCTTACACAACATATCATACTAGCATCTGGAAATAGTTTAAATAGTATGCCAGTTCTAGCACACCACATTCTTGAGGTATCAAAGATTACCTTGTCTTTATCGTAGTAAGTAGAGAATAAGCTCTTTAGGTACTTCTCCCTTAACTTATCATCAATAAACACCGATGCTTCGTTTCTCTCTGCTGTTACATTCTCTATTGACCTAAACATACTTGCAATAGGACTTGTCATACCCGCTGTAAACTCTGGGTTCTGTCTTAGTATTGAAGCAAGTAATGTTGAACCTGACCTTGGCAACCCTGATATAAAATTAACTCTCTGTTTCATATGGATAATCCTCTGTTGCATCTCTACCTAATAACTCAATAAACTCTACTTCTGTTATCTCTCTTATCATTTCCCTTAATGCTTTATACGGACAAATAGAAGCTATCACTATGTCATACCCTTGTGCTGCTAATATCTTTGCTATCCTTGCTATTCTTAAATTATTTTCATATCTACTCTCAGCACCAAACCCTAAAGTCCAGCAAGTTCGCATCATACTGGCATCAAGTAATATCCCTCCATATTCTTTAACTATTTCCTTTGCAAGAAATGTCTTACCAGCGTTGCTGTTACCTATTAACCAAAGAACCTTCCCTGATTTTAGTTGCACTAATTTCCTCCGTTTCCTTGTCTAACTGTAGTTGTCTTATCCCCCACCCTACTTTTCTTCCGTATACTACTTCCTCAATATCTGGTATTGAAACAACCTTGACTTGAGGGAATACATCATTAATCATCTTAGTTCGTTCTTCTATTGTATAAGGGTCTGTATCGCTAATTGGTGTATCTCTTAAAGCTATACAAACATTCTTACCTTCGTCTAATAACACCTGTACTAACTTTTGGTGTCCTTCGTGAAAAGGTTGGTACCGTCCTATTAACATTGAATATTTAATCATAGTCATACTCTATACTAAATCCACATTGTGTTATTGCTGCGTTAGGCTGTGAATCAAATTGTATGTATATGTCTTTTCCTGCTGCTACCGCTGGTGTAGCTATAAAGGAATCAACACGTACTCCAGAAGATGTATCAAATGTTTCAATAACTGCGGCACTTGCAAACCCTATAAAAGCATCAGCCCACTTTAAGTCCCCTGCTATTTCATTACCAGCAGCATCACAAGTAACGCTTAGCTTTGTTATAGTAATTGCAGCATCAGTTTCTTTCCATACTAGAAGTTGAGTATCTACATCATACGCTGCGTTAGGGTCAACTACATTAAATCGTAAGAACTGTCGAAGTCCTGGTAAATTATCGTTTGTGAATTGTACCATTGTTTCGTCTACGCTATCAGCAGCTATTGTTACAGCACCAGTATTATCCATAGTTACATCACCACTTAAAGCAACATAAGAAGCATCCCCTGCCCCTACACCTATCATAATCTCTGTAGTTGCTATATTAGTTATTGTCCCTGCTTCTAGGTCTATAATAGAAGCTGTTAATGTATCTGATACGTCAGCATCTACTACACCATTACAGCTTAATGTCCCACTAGCGTTAATTGCATCTGCAAATGTATTAGCTGCGCAATCTGCTGGGTCTGCAGTTAAAGCTGTTGCTGTTGCTGCGTTACCAGTACAAGTGCTAGAAGTTAAAGTATCTGAAACTTCTGCATCTGTTAAAGCTATTGTTTCACAAGTAAATGTATTAGGTGCTGCGTCTGTATACTCTATCTTTTCATTAGCGCCACAAGCTGTTATAGCTATATAAGCCCCTGCGTCCGCACCAGTACCTACAAATACTTCGTTAGTTGCTGCTGCTGTCGCTACTGTTTCTAATGAATTAGTTTCAGCCCCACCTGGCATATCATCATAATCACATTCCCTTAACCCTACCCCTGCTTCATTACAAAGAAATGTATCACCACTTGCAAAAGTGCTTACTGCTGCTGCATCTGTTATTACAGTTGCATTTAATTCTGCGTAGTCAACTTCACCATCTTTTATATCAGCAGCTATTATTGAACTATCTGTCAACTCACCTTCTGCTATATCACCTGCTATATTATCTGATACATCACTGACATCTAAGGCATCTAACTTAACAGCATTTGTGTTTATTTCAGCACTATCTACTGCATTGTCGGCTAAATGCTCATTATCAATAGAACCTGCTGCGTAATCGTCGCTATCAATTAAATCTACTGCCGTAAACGCTGTTGTAAATGTGGGAGAATCTAATGGTGCGTAAGTAGAGTGAGTGTGTCCACCTATACAATAAAGATTAGCCCCGCAATCACCAGTTCCGTCTTCATCGCTTAATACCGTAGAGAGTTCAGCAGAAGAAGTTGCAGACAGAACATCTATTTTACTTGTTGTATAAACTCCGTTGGTTACTGTACTTGCGTTTCCTGTTACTTCTCCCGTTAATGGTCCAACAAATCCTGTTGCAGTAAGTATTCCTGTTCCAAAATCTAAAGCGGTGTCGTCTAATATGGCTAATAATTCAGCAGCAGAATCTACTAAAGCTGCGTTATCAGTTATTTGAGTTTGTATAGCAGAAGATACTCCTTTAACATAAGCCAACTCTGCAAGGCTTGGGTATGTTGCTACTGCTGCTGAAGAAAGAAACTTAGAAGCATCTGTTATAACTATTTCAGAAGCCGTAAGTCCTGTTACAACTAAATTCCCATCACTCGGAGATTGTACTGCCGATATTGCTCCTACTCCAGTATTACCAGAAGCAGCCCTAACATCGTCAAAATGACTATACACCGTATCGCCCGTCGCTACATTAATACCGTAGTTATTAGTAAATCCTTCTATACGGATTTGATTAGCAGTAGACGAAACAGCACCATTATTCCCTGTGGTATCTATATAAATACCATAGGCAGTACCACCACCAGCACTTGTTAAGTGAACATGATTACCTTGGTAAAACTTTTCTATTCCTGCACCATGAAGATAGAAAAGACCACAAAAACCTGTATAAGTACCATGGTTTAAATCCAAGTGCATAATAGTATTTACCAAATGCCCTTCTGTAATTGTACCAGCAGCAGCTTCGTTTATACCAACAACGGTGTCGTCTGCGTCATCTATGTCAAAATCAAATTCACTATTATAAATGTCATATATCATAGTTCCTGTTAAATCTATAATATTATGTACATTAGCACCTGCATTTGTTCCGTCAAAGTTATAAACTAACTTAGAGTTTCTTATCTTTAAAGTTCCACCGTCGTCATCTATTAAAGAACCTACGTCGCCATTATCAGTATTGGTTAGACTTATCGTAGAGTCGATTATGGCGTGTTTACCTGTACTATCTGGTGAGGTTATTAAGTCAAGACCTGATGTTGTAGTAGTTAATTGAACCAACAACCCTTTAATAGCACTATTATCTCCTGCGTCAGCAGCAAAGGTAATTGTTCCAGCTATAATAACATTGCTTTTCTTACCGACCCCTTGTAAAGAAACAAAATCTTCCATTGTGATGGTTTCTGTGTATGTCCCAGGATATATTAAAACTATATATCCTTTACCAGTAGCATTGTCGCCAATAGAGTCTATTGCACCCTGAATAGTGGTATAGTCTCCTCCAGCTTTAGCTACTGTAACAACTTGTTGCTTTACCGTCTCCACACCTATTCCACCCTCTGTTAAAATGGCACCTTCAATAGTCCCATCGCCAGTTAAACTCTTAAGAGTAATATCGAAGTTCCCTATATCCCAATCTGATGTCATAGGGACACTAGCATCAGCTAAAAGGTCTCCACCTCCAGCTGGTGTTTGCCAAGAACTTGTGCCATCACCATCTTCCCTCAAAAACTTAGATGCTCCACCCTCACCCGTGGATAAAACTGCTGTACCTTCAGGTGCTCCTCCGCTATCTGCGTCTACTATCCAACTTAAAATTCCTGCATCCGTACCAGATAGAACATATCCTGTTACTGCTGGTAAGGCTGTTGGTAAAGTATAATCCGTATCGGCTGCTAATGCTGGTACTGTAAATGTTGCGTTGTTAGTTCCGTCGTCAGTATCTTCTTGGATTGCTAGGATACCAGCGGAAGTTGCAGCCCCACCTATTACAACAGTAGGGACTGATGTGTCTATAAATAAAATGTCAGCATTGTCCTCTGAACCAAAAGCAAAGTCAGCGGGTATTTCTGTTGTTGTTCCGTCTACCGCACCATCCATAGCACCTGTCATAGCATAGAAATCAAAAGTATGAGCTACAGCAGAATCAGCTTGAGTTCTTTCGCCAATTACTACACCTGTATAATCATTAGCATCTGCCCCTTCATCATTTGTTATTATAAGTGTCGGGGCTACATAATCTTCGTGGTCTGTCATTCCATTTGGAGTTTCATCTTTTGTGATAAACAAGGCAGAAGTATTGCTTGCGGCTCTTTTGAATAGCATCATCACATTCAAATCATCACCGCCACCATTTATGGCATGTTCCATTGACCAATCATTCCCTGTCCCTTGATAAATATTATCTCCATCTTGAAAATGAGAAATCTGGTCAACGAAAAGTTGACCATCCAGTATAGATAAAGCATAAGTACCTTCTGCATCTATGACTATTGTTGCTTCGTTAGGTTCACCTGCTGTTGCACCTGTCCTATCGTCATTAATCCATATAAGTCCTGTTGGGTCGCCTGAAACATATTCTGTTCCTACTGCACTTGTTTGATTAATCTGAAATTGGTCTGCTACTGTACTCATATTTGACACTATTGCACCTGTAGATATATCAAAAGCACCCATAGCCCAATCTGCTGTCATTGGTACTGTCCCGTCAGCTAATAGATCACCAGCTCCAACACCTGAATTAAGCGATAAAGTCGCTAAAGCCTGTTGAACAGTAGTATCACTAGCACCTAAAGTTCCTGCAAATCCAGTTATATCAGTTTTAATCTTTCTAGCTTTATTAGACCCTATATCACCAAAATCTCTAGCGTATACTGTAGTTACTAAAAGTAAAGAAAAAACAACAGCTAATAATCTCTTCATTAATATCTCCTATTGCCAGTAAATAAGTTCGATAATAGTTCCTGCGGTAGAACTTCTACAATAAACTATCGGAAGTTCACACCCGTCAAAAGCTACACCCGAACCACTATTAGTCATTATCGTTGAATGCGCCGAAGTAAAATCATAATCAAAACTATTGTCAGTTGACTCTTTTGCTTTCATAAACCATTTACGAATACCTAGAACTGCGGTATTAACTTTATACCAAGTATTCGCAGTCGTAAGTGTTTTGTTTATTATTATTGGATTTCTGCCTATTAGATTACTCATTTATTAATCTCCAAATTGTTTTAATATATTAAACCCGCCTAATGCAGCTCCAGTACCTAAGACATAAGGCAATGCTTTCTTACCAGACTGTACTCTATTAAATACTTTTATTTCATTAAATATATCATCTAATTCACTAGACTGTCCTATAATTTCAGTTAATTTCTTTTTTACTGTACCAAACTCCGAAGATTTTTCAGCTTGTTTTAAGAAAGAAATTAGTTTAGAATTTCCTAAAGCATCAGTAGACCCAATTTCATCTATTTTATCTAAAGCTTGTTTTGCAACAGTATCTCTAACTCTAGTTGAATAGTTTGTTCCGAGATAATCGTCTATTACAGATAAATCACGAACCTTTTGTCCTTCACCGAAAACACTTTTAAGAACTGTTTCTTTACTGACTGCATCTCTCCCTGCTATTCTTTCAACGATAGCTTTATGTTGCCACCATTTCCTTGAAGCATCTCGTGCAGTTTTAATTCCCTTAATACCTAGCTTCTCAGCTTGATTATGAAGTTTATTACTTATTGTAGTAATCTCTCCAGTAATAGAATCTTTACCGCCACGCATGCTCGCTTTACTTAAAGCGTTTCTTATATCCTGCCATACATAACTATTAACTCCACCAACTTGACTTCTACCTAACGCTGTTGACGATGCGCCTCTTTGAGAAACTAACATTTCATATATATCAGTAAGAGCTTTTAACGACGGGTCGCCACCTGCAGCTTTAGAAATAGACGTTCTATTACCTAACTGGTCTATATACCCATGACGAGTTAATACTTTAGCCGATTCTCTAAAAGCATCATCTACATCTACAACACCTTTATAATTAGAAAAGGCATCTTTATACATTGCATTAACATTATCATCTGCAGCTTCAAAACCTTTCTTAATATTAATAGCCATATCATCGAAAGTATCTGTAGCTTTTCTAATAACAGCAGTTCCTCTATTACCTATATACTCAACAACATTCTTAGGTATCTTTGCAACTTTAATCGCATGATTGCGAACTGAAGGAGAAAAAGAATCTACTGCTTGCGAGTATAGTTTCTGCATTCTAGGAACAACTTGTTTATTAATAAATTCAGTTCTAATTTTAGGTAATGCCCTAACTACTGCTTTAGTAGCTCCGAATCCAGCACCTATTCCTAATCCAGCAACAGCTCCACCGATAGCTTGTCCTGCTTGTCCTTTAATTGAAACATCTTCATCTGCAAGTTGAGTTCCTCCGAACATACCTCCACCCAATGCAAATCTACCTGCTAATCTTTTAATACTTTCCTTACCTGCTAATTTAGGAAGTAGTTTAGCTGCAGTACCTCCTGCAAGTCTGGCTGCACCACCACCAAATAATCCGACACCTTCAGCTGCAGCTCGAGTAAACTTACCGCCTAATGTTTTCTGTTCAGGAAAGATATTCTCTTTCTGTTCAGGTGTAGCAATTGCCTTCGGTGCTCCGAAACCAGCAGTTGATAGTCCAGAGAGTACGGGAGATATTCTTTCTCTGTATATCCAATCCATTGCACTTTTATTTATACCTTTATACTTATCAAAAAGAGTAGAGTTTTGTCTTTTATCTAACTCTCTCCTAGCTTGTTCTTTAATAGCTGCACTTCTAATTTCATCTCTATTCATTATTGGTGCTCCAATACTTGCCTTAATTCCTCATCTGTTAGGTTTAAAATATCTTCAGAAGTTTTTATACTATCAAAATTAAAAGTTGATTTCTTATCTCTTAATCTAGGTATTCTATCAAAAGGAGAAACCGCTTCTTTTACTAATGCATTAAAAGCTTCTAATTCATCTCCTTTAATTTTAATTCTATCTTTCTGACTCCAAACTCTTTTCGCCCAAGAGGAAAAGTCTTGTGGATTAATCTTATCTATATTTAAATTACCATTAGCATCTGTAAATGCTTTTTCAAAGTCCATACCTAATGCTTCTGCAGCTCTAGCGAAACGGTAGAAAGACCTTATAGTTGCTTCTAATTGTCTACGAGCAGTTCTAGGTGAAGCGCTTAATTCAGGAATACTCTCACCGATAGCGTCTAGAACACTTGTAATTAAACGAACAGAACCTTCTGATTTAGTACCCTGTTGAGTAAGCATAGGCATTAACTTAAAGATTAATTCTCTTCGTCTACCTTTATAAGCTCCTGATTCCGAAAACTTACCACCTATTTCTTTCCCACCAAATACTGGAATAAAGTTAGGAACATCACCGAACTTATTTGCAGCTCCAGCTATTCCTGCCTGAATTATACCACCAGCACCACCTTCTTCATACGCACCCATCCAAGCTTCAGATAAATCATAAACACCTTGCGAAACCATTCCAGTATTACCTCCTGAAACTAATTTACCAGCGTCTAATTTAGAACTTAACTCTGCAAGTTTCTTAATCCTTATTTTAACTTCTTCAACTCTTTGAGTTCCCGATAAGCTAGTAAGGTCTTTAGGAGTAGTGGTTCTTTCTCCAGTAAACTTATTAATACCTTGTTCGAATTTAGTACCAACTAAATCTTCTTTATCTCCGGGTCTAGACATAGGCGCAGGATTCTGTTGTGA
>Ga0075122_10003323_pt1 | contig 10143 bp, 7 predicted proteins | sample AntAceMetag02UKB_FD_69790 | JGI IMG/M metagenome (GOLD analysis project Ga0075122, IMG submission 69790) | Saline lake microbial communities from Ace Lake, Antarctica - Antarctic Ace Lake Metagenome 02UKB | ecosystem: Environmental > Aquatic > Non-marine Saline and Alkaline > Saline | place...
ATTACTGGCTAACTCGTGCATTTTGTCTATTGTTAATTTATTCATCTCTACTATTCGGACATTTTGAACGTTTATCCTGCCTATGGGCATTCTTTCTTTATCAGGGAATTGCCATGATTGAACGACTTTTATAAGGCGATTCTGTCTTCCTATCAGTGAACAAGTAAGGGTCTCGGGTCAAATCTTGCCAAATATAGAAAAAACCGTCACGAGTAAATTCTGGATTATATCGAACTTGTTCCTGTCTAGCTTTTTGGCGAAGATCAAAATATTCTGCGTCGTCGTCCCATTCCCATACCCTTTCTTTCATAGGCAAATCCAGGTTTGCCCACGGACCTGATATCTGTGCAGATTTATGAAGAGTTTTAAATCGAACAATAAGCTTGATACGATATAGTTCTCGCATAATCATCCGATGTAATAATTTGATTAATAGGTATTGTTTATTGAATTGTGAGATGAGATGATCACTGATCTCTGATATATCCTGGTTGAAAAGTGACCGTAACGAACTCCTGATTTCGTCAAGATCAGAAAAAAGAGATGACAGAAGAAAACTCTTCTTTGCATTGGCTAGAAATAACAAGTTTTCTAGACCACCATCATTGCGAGAGTTATTATGAGAAATTAGATCAGCTATATCTCTTAGTTGATTCCACCTTTCCCAGATATGAGTAGTTAGTTCATAAGCAGCCTCTTGTATCAGGGATAAACCTTCATCTAGGCTCTTGACTTTGACCATGTCATCGCCAATCTGCATATTAAATCTACCACTTCTAGTAGCGTGAATTCCAAATGCACTCAGTTCACTTTCCAAGAGGCTTATGCCATCATTCTCTCCATTGGTGCTGTGCTGTTTTAGATTGAACATTATCTTCCTCTAACATGGCAACAAGTTTTCGAACATACAATCTTGGATAGATCGTGCTAAAATACCTCTTTAGATATTTCTTGTTCTTATTTGATAATCCTGCAAATATACACAGCCAATGTTTGGGAGAAAACTGGGTTATTTGATCCAATTTTACTCCTTTAGTAGCTTTTGTTTACTCAAAACAGGATGTTTCTCAATGCGCTCGACAGTGTCGAGATCGTCAATAAAATCTACACCATTTTGTCGAGGTTGTTTGCTCAAAATTGGATGAGCAGCAATACGAGCTTCATTGTCATCAAGGTCTGAAATAACAACCACACCTTCATCCTCTGGAACTGGTTTGTTCTTTAACTTGGGATGCGAATCAATACGCTGTTGCTTTTCTGCCTGATCTACAAAAGTTATATTGACTTCCTTATTGGCAACATAGGCATTCAACCTGGCCTTATTAGGATCAACAACAATAGAATTACGTCGTGGGTCACCAACATTTGGATCAACTGAAGGAGGATTTTCGTCTTGAATAACATCTGATGGTGTATCTATGCTAGTTTTATTCCATACCACTCCCTTGGTATCTTCAACCACCACACTAGAAGATACCACTTCTTCGTTAGTCTCAAGATCAAGTTTAACAGTTCCTTCGCCATTTTGTTCTGCTGTATCCAATTCCACACTTGGCAACGCAATATCCTCAATCTCTTGCATTCTCTTAGTTACATGCACCCTACCCTCAGTGTCAGTCTCTTGATCTGCATCGGCAACCCCTAAAGGTTTGATAATGCCCTTAGAAACTGCTGCTCGGATGGCACCAGAATCCATCTCTGATTCTTTTAACGTAAAAACTTGTCCAGGTCTGATCTCTCTATCATTTTCACGCATGCTAATAGATCGATGATGATTGTTGATACATTTGATATACCTGTTACCAGATACTTGTGTTTGTACTGCTTCAGGACTGCTAGGACTTGTTTTAGTAACAATCCATCCCATCGTTAGAGCAGTTTGAATATCTGGTTTCCAAAAATCTTCATCTCTTAAGTGAAGGGTTTGACCTTTCACCAGTTGATGTTTGATGCTGGACAAATCTAGAACACTTTTAATTCTATCAGTTCCCTGTATAGTAACCATTTTCAATCTCCTTAATTCGTTTGAGAATCAACTTTATACCGACGATGTGGCAAAGTAACAGGAACAGAAGTGCGAATTTTTCTCATATGTGCCATCGGAGCATCTCTGCCGGTGTCATTGAGTTTATGTTGCATGAACACTTCGTTACCTATGTCAGAAGTGAAATAGGGATCGGGAGCTTCCTTCTTGTGTCCTGGCCCTGTCTCATCGTTAGCCTGTTCTCCATCATTATACCCGGAACTTAGTCGTTTGTCTTGACTTTCATTAGGGTCTCTACCAAGACTAGACCCTGCACCAGGATTGGATGCACGTTCATTCTGTGAATCTAATCCTAACCAAGCATCAAAGTTAGTTTGCCGAGGTTTACCAGAATCATATTTGTGGTTTTTACGAGGCATATCTGGATGAATGCCGTTTAACCATTCTTGTAACTGGTTAATCGGTGCTTCATATATTAACGGTGTACCCTTTAGGGCAACCACTTGCTTGCTGATTATCCGTAGCATTGTTTCTTCATTGCCTTTGTTCTCGCTATTTTGAGATTGGCAATAGTGCGCTGTTCAACACCACTAAGTTCTCTTCGATCTCTTTCAGCATCCCTCAAAATAGCAACGATTGCGGAATCATACTCTACTGAATACCCTGTTTTGATTTTCTCGGCAATCAAATCAACATCTGCTGTTGTTACATTACCTATCAACGGCTTAATCTTAGGTTTCTTGCCATGACCAGCATCGTTTTCAGATTGGATAGTACTTGTTGGTAAATTACCCGCACTTTGGAATCTGCGAGGATCATTATTAAGAACTATTTTTTCATGTTGGCCCACGTTTTTCTTCAATTTGGGTAATGATCCTTGCTGTTTCTTCTCGTTCGTTGTTTGGCTCCAATGGGGACTTTTCTTCGTCTCCCAATCATTATCTACTCGCTTCTGACGATTAAATTCCACTAGAGCACTCATTGGTGGGACTGGCAATTCAGCAGCATCGCTGCGGTGGACAATATAACTTTTTGCCTCATTCAGCACTTTCTCAATGATAGGAACGTCTGAACTAGCTCTGTCAGTTATCTGATCCTCAGTTGTTGTATCCATAACCCCTTGTCGATGTTTGAGTTCTTTGTCCCAAATAGACTGCCCATCATCGGCTTTGGGATCAACAGTATGCTCACGCAACATCTTCTCATGGGGTTTTATTTGCGCTTTTTTATAATTGTACATCAGTTTCTCCTTCTGGACACTTATATTTCAGTAAATGCCCCGCGAAGTCCTTTATATTATTTGTGTCAAGAAATCCCCTTGGTCTTTAGCCTTTGAGTAGTTCATATATAATTTTGGTAGTTCATGACATGCCAGGATTATATCCGAACTTTCTATGCATGAATTTCCATTGATCTCCGGTATAGACACCACCACCAACTTTCCATTGATGATTGTCTAGTGTACGACTCTGAGGACAGTAAACTGTACCACCCTTTGGATAGCCTGTAAAGGTAACTTCCAAGGCAGTACCACAGGCCCCTGCGAGTGAGTCACACAGATCATCCGTTGTAATCGGAGCCTCTTCATCAGGCTTAATCTTAAATCCCTGTGGTCCATAAATTCTTTTCAAATGTTTCAGTTCTTGCTCTAATGTTGTTGCCCACGGACCTGTAGATGGTAATGCAAGTTGATGATTTACTAACAGGTGTTCAAGATGGTCATAAATATGCATCTTATATTGTTTGCGAAACTGGGTCATCTTGCTAGGTATTCCCTTTGATCGCAACTTCTGAATACTCGAAAGAGAATTCCAACTATCGTAGGATACCATTACGAAACGGAAACGTTTGGCAAGATGAATGATATAATTATCCACCTTAGCAACAGCAATTGATTCGGTGACAGTTGGTTGCCAAACCATTATGTGATCGACAACAAACATCTTGATCCTGTCCTGAGTTCGTATACCATTCTCGTTATCTTTGACTCGTATACGATCTTCCACATGCAACACAATTAGAGCATAGTTGTGAGAGGTAGATGCTGGGTCTAAGTGGGCATAATATGCTAACCCTGGCTTACCTGCCACTTGTTGCTGCAATGCCATATTTCTACCCATCTCAAGTGCTTCATCAACATACTTTGCAGGAATGAAAAGTTCACCCGCAGTGCCTGAGAACTCAGCACCAAACTCCATCGCAAACATGACTGGACTCATTAACTTAAACTCATGCCGCAACATGGATTCGGTAAACTTGAGATTTACCTTCCATGTAGGAGCACGGAATGTGAGTCGCTCTGGAACTTCTTTGGCTCCCTTGTACATCTTATACAGAATTCCCTCTTCTGATCTCGGAGATGAAATGCTGATAATCTTTGAGTCTAACAAAGGTAGACCTTCAGGATTATTTTTATCAACCGAGTTTGGTTTGATTTTGCCACCAGGTGCTTTAAAGTCTGCTGTTGCAGGTATGAGTGCCTGATAGATTAAATCACCAGACTGTACAGCACCAGTTGATTTAAAAGAAGCGACCTCATCCAACAACAAAGCGAAAATTCGCTTACCACGTAAGCCCTCTGAGTTAGAGTGACCAGATAGTACAACTACACTCCCTGGTGAGGTGGCAGTGTCTAATCCGTTCTCGATCAGCTTCTTGTTATTTGCCTTGTCTTCTGGGGTCAGTAACCAAATACGGTCACTTTCTACTTTCCCTATCTTGTTCTTGAAGTATTCACTCAATTGTATACGAGTTTTCATCTCATTGAACAAAATTTTGGCTTGGTCACTTGAGGTAGCAATTGTCAAAATATGAATTGGATTACCTGCTGCCATTTGATAGTACTTGAATGGGCTGCCACCAGGAACTTCAAGTAACCACAGTGTCTCATATAAAGCCATAAGAGCCGTCATGAAATCTTTGCCGCTGTTATGAACTTGGATTCCGTTGCTTATGACGAAGTTATGGCAGTTTTTGACAGAAATTTGCAAATCATACATCTTCGTATATGATTTTTTATCAATACTTCTAATCTGCACAAACTTCAGTGGTGGTTTAGGGATACAGTCTGCCTGAGCAATGTGGTCACTAACTTTTAGTTCATTTAATTTCTTCCAACCTTGTTGTGTCAGGAGAGGATGATTATCAGTACAATCTACATAATCACCATTATCTAAGGTAACTCTGAAACATTCTCGCCTTCCTTGTGAGATAGTTTCTGCTATGTTGATTTCAAATTGCTCTGTTTCTTGATTATATGTCCAGACATTTAGACTACCATTTTCTTTGTGCCACTCTGCTACAGATTTATTTTCCCCTGTTTTAGCATCAAATATTAATGTATCTTCACTTATACATCGCCTACCTAATACAAGTACTAACTCTCTAAACAGATTACCAGAATGATACTTCTCAACTACATTTTCCATCTTGTTGTCATGTAAGTACTCTATCTCATCTTCAGTAAGACCCAAGTGTTCATTTCCAATTTGTCCCCTGTAGAAACATTTAAGTATGATACGTTGTAGTGGGTATAACTTGATGTTGTCAGCACCTAAATTCAGGTACTTCTTATGTTCACAAAATTCCATGATGTTAGGTATATACGATTCATGATCTGTAGACTCGAACAATATTCTTTCTTTGAGTTTTCCAAACACAGATATTTGGTTCGGAGGTTTTCTTCTTGGCATGGATTGCCCCTTTAGGTTTCAATATTCGCAGTACTGATAGATTCACCAGACAATGCAGCAATAGCAGCAAATGTTGGATGAACTTGGAGCCCTTGATCAGTTAGATAATCGTCAAGAGTTCCTCCTGTCCATTCTCTAATATGAGCCGATAAACCCTCAAAAGCGGGTTGCATTGGTGAAAGTGAAGTAGCATCTATATCTATTTGTTCTGCTGTTTGTAATAAATCTTGGACGAAACCGTTTCTGGCTACAACTACCTCATGATATTGTGATGGAGTAAAGGTGGATATATCAACAGATTGCACAATTGCAGCAGCAGTGCGAAGTGGATCATCACTACGAATGCCTGCTAAGGCAGCCTCAGCAAAGTGCTCTTGGTAATAGAGGAACTGTGCATTACTTATTTGTTGGTTATAAGACATGACTACCTCTTGATTATCATCCTGCTGCTATCTGTATTCCAATCGGATGTCAGGTTATTTCCATTTGCGTCTAGACCCCTCCACCTAACATAATAAACGTTGGTCTGAGTTAAATAGTTAGCTTCTGTAGACTCGTAGCGAATCCGCCTTCCAGCAAAGTTAGATGGGAACCCATCACTAAGTATAGAAACAAAGCCTCCATATGCCTCCGCTTCATATTGCCAGCCGGTTACTTCAAGATAACTGTTTGCATCAACAACAACTGTTGTAAAATCTTCATCTGTTGCTACTTGTATACGAAAATGTACATTCTCTAACGTGATTCGTACATGTGTATATACGAAATCGTAATTCCAGTGTCCTAATGGATACACATAATCTTCGTCTACTGCATCTCCCTCTGAGGCATCAATGACAGCGGATAGCAGTTCACTAATCTTATCATCGTGTAAATTCAACCAGGCTTCCAGAGTAATCCCAGTGGTTTTTAAAACATAGTTCAGTAACCCAGTTACCCTGCTGAATAGCCAATTCCTCGATTCTAAGCTTTTGGCTATACGCCAAGTGTTAACTGTATCTAGCAGATGTAGTTCTTCAGAAAAATTCTCAGATGCAACAACAGTATCTTTTACGCCATTCAAGAGGTTATATTGCCTTGTAGACCAAGCTATTGCCTCTTCCAGATCACCTATTGCTCTGCGAATCACTTCTGTGTTAGGAAGTGATTCATCTGCCAAATCCTGATCAGGTGGCAAATTAGATGGGAAGTTAACAACTAGTAAAGGGTCACCGATCAGAATAATCTTCCAATTAACATAGGGAGATGAATACAGAAAGCATTCTCCTAATGATGCTCCCCTATGCATAGATTCAAAGAAAGGTCGTGGTCTTAAATAGGCATCTTCATCTGGTGCATCTACTGCTCCAGCACAGGATGCATATCCAGGGTTAATGCCGATGGCTATATTACACCACGGGTCACTGCCATTCTCATCGAAATCTAAGGTAATATCTGCGGCTGCATCATCATCGGCATTGTAAAGGAATACTCTACGTTGATTTTGATTCAGGAATAGCAGCCTGGAATATCGTGGAGTATACCATCCCCAATAGAATGAATCGCTCTGGAAGAATTGCACCAGAGGATCACGATAAGGATCATCAATATCAATAGTCAACTCTGTTTGTAACCCAAGTCCATGAACAGAGTTGTCAACCCAATCTAGTATATCAGATTGGTAGGATATTTGATCTGTGGTAATCTTGTTGCCATACGGGTCTATGTACACTTTACCAGCGACAAAGATTTGGTTGTCCACATCCTGTGCTCGATCTATCAAAACCAGAGCCAACTCCTTGGTGGGTCCATCGATAACAGCTGTTATCATCAGTTCGTTAGCATCGTCTGGATCAAAGTACCGCCAATCTCCTCTCCGGTCGTAAGAAAAATTGGGTAGTTTTTCTTCCATAGAAAACCCAATACGGTGAAGTCGGCTTGCTACAGCAATGATTTCACCAGATGGTCTGGTATAAGCATGTGGAACGTGATAACCTAATATGATTACCCAAATGGGTCTCTCACCGCCTGATGAGAAATTCTGGCCTAGACTATCCATCGCAGAGAGCAGTGGTGTCTCAATTGTAGTCTCAAACTCTGCCTCTGTTATCAGATTATCATCACTACAAGGTAGTGTAATCAAGTTTTCATCGGGAATCCCTCGTTTGGTTTTATAGTACTCGGCTACTTCGAGAGAATCAGCATCTCCAGAACGATAGCAGAATACTACTTTCTCCGGGAAGATACCATGTAACGTAGGTTCATACCCTAATTGACTTGTACTGGGCATATTACCTCCACATATCCTCTAGACTATCGGCAGAAGGAGTTTCTATGTCCTCAACTTCAGCCGACTGATATGGATCAAATTCCTGGGTTTCTAACAAGTGAGCACGAACCTGATTCTTGAAATCACGACTCAGGTCGTTACCTTCTTTCAACTCTGGTGGGACAAGCCTAACCCATATAACGAAGATATTATTCTTATCTTTGATACGGGACAGATTTTCCTCTCTCATAGGATCAACATCTACATACCCGCCCTCAAACTCTTGGGTTGGTCCTTCAATAGATTCCACAGTCTGATCATACACATCATCTACTAATTCTCCTTGCATTGAACCAAAAAATGCATCTATATGTTCTTGCCAAACCATCTTCCCCGAGTTAGGATTAACTGTGAACCAAGACTCGGCTGACTGAGCCTGAGCCACTTTCTGTAACCAGTTAGGTTTCATTTTTGCTACCCTCAATTCTGGGTTTTGTAAATCTATTTCGTAGAATCCGTAGTTATTCCAAATGCCATGAGTAGCATTGTATCTCAATACAGCGGTCCTATCATAAACTCTCTTAAACAACTCTACCGTTGCTTTGTCACTATAGTTACTCCAAATCTTCGCTAAACTACTAGCATCAATTATACGAACTTTTTTGAACTCACGTCTCTTTGCTTCCCTGATAGCAACATTAAAGAATATCGGAACCCAATCTTTGAAAAGATTCTCTATCTTCGACTTGTATTCATGCCAATCAGCAGGATTACCCTTAGTATAAACCATATCGTTCTCCACATCTGTTGATCGACCTTGAGATTGCTGTAATTGCTGAGTCACTTCGGCTATCTGTTGCTCAATACGTGATGTGTCTTGAGCCCCATCCGGCATACGAGATAACTGAGTTTCCAATTGCTCCAGCCTACTCAAATTTTGGTTAAACTTCGGTGTACTTTGGTCTAATACAGCATTCTCCTGCCGTATCCTGACTACAGTCTGTCGTAAGTATTGTTTTGGATTGCCCTGTTGTGCTTGTCCTAAAGACCTTTCTAGTTGGGTGAGTCGATTCTGTAAATTGGCTATATCCTGAGATTTCGATTGTTCCAACTTCTTTGGATCACGCATATGACTCGTGCGTTGCATTAAATCGCTCTGCACTTCCATTATATACATCACCTGCTGAGTATAATCAGCATATCCGCCTATCCAACCCATTGCAGGGAGTGACACATCACCTGCCGGGTCTTCTGGCATATTACCCGGTGTGCCCATTGAGTGAAGGCTAAAAGTTTGGAACAATTCCGGAGGTATAACGTCTGCGCTTATCTCAGGAGCAACCGTAATACGGAAAGGATGGAACTTATGGTCCATTTCTGCATGACCAGCACCAGGATATGTACTTCTCTCCATAATATAACGATGGGGGAATGGCTTTCTAGCCAAACCTAACTCTTGCATCCGATCTAGCTCTTCTTCAGTTAGTCGTCCCGTTTCGCTGCGTAGACTCCAGTGCCTCTTAATAAGAGCCTGTTCTTTTATCTGCATTTCCTCCATGAGATTTGCCATGAAGTCTTCTATATTGTTATCGGCACGCAACACATCAGGGATGCTCTTGTACCGTTTTTTCATATTATCTATTTTCTTCTGTTGGCGATCAAGAAGTTGTTCTTCAGTCTCATTCTCTGGAATTAGTTCATTTTCGTTTATGCCGAGTGTCCAGTTTATTGCCCGTTCTATTGTGTCAGGGTCAGATTGAAGATTATCGGCCTCGTCATGGTAATATTCTGTGAGAGTAGGGTCTCTTGCAATCACCTTTTGAATTGCTGCAACACTCAGGAAGGCAGTACTTGCCATAGTACGAGCTTTTTTAATAGTATTTGCAGCATCACCATTAAACAGGTCGTCTGCGATGTCTTGCACCATGTACAATTCCATTACATAACGAGGATCATCTCCTAAAACTTCCTCGTCTGCATCTTCTCGTTCGTAACTAGCAAAGACCACTTCTGGCTTCATGCCATAACCGTGCTCAAACTGTCTCTCTAACTCTTGTAGACTTTCATATCTGCTACCGAAAATAGCATCCGATGCACTGTCTTGAAATCCACCATATTGACCTGTGTTGTCCTGCTTATACCACTGACGCAGCGTATCTTCAAAGTTGTTAGTTAGGGCATCCTGAAGCTGACTCCAGCCTATCCAGAATGGAACATCT
>Ga0075122_10003324_pt1 | contig 10142 bp, 12 predicted proteins | sample AntAceMetag02UKB_FD_69790 | JGI IMG/M metagenome (GOLD analysis project Ga0075122, IMG submission 69790) | Saline lake microbial communities from Ace Lake, Antarctica - Antarctic Ace Lake Metagenome 02UKB | ecosystem: Environmental > Aquatic > Non-marine Saline and Alkaline > Saline | place...
ACCCAGAGACGAACAAGTAGGAATTTGAGAGGTTAACGATGGAAGATTATGAGCACAACGAAGATACTGAGGACGAAGGCGAAGAAATAGCCATGGAAGCGATCAAGGCACTATCGTATAATCTTTTACAGAAAAGAAATATTGCTGTTGAGTTCAGGGCCGCGTCAGGTGTCGAACAAATGTGGCGGGAGGACGACGCTGCGTTTGATGGATCGGTGCCTGGGAATTATACTGGGCCTTACCAAACAACCCACAGACCAATGATGGAATATGTAAGCGGCACAGCCCAGGCACCAAAAGTTGCGAATAGTCCTCAACGGTCCCAAGTCGTCGTGAATATTATCCGTGGGAAGTGTGAAACAGCAGAGGGTAGGTTCTCTGATATACTCCTCCCGACAGACGATAAAAACTGGGGACTAAAAGAAACACCTGTCCCGGATATATCAAAAGCTTTGAAAGACAAACGACCAGCCGGCAGATCCGGGGCGCCAGTGACAGATAAAGCTGGGAACCAGTTGAAAATGTCAGACATTGCAAAAATGGACCTGGATAAAATTAAAGCAAAAATGTCATTGATGGAAGACAAGATAAATGATCAGCTGATCGAGGCAGATTACAATGCCAGTATGCGGAAGCTTATTCAAGATGCTATCCGGACCGGAACAGGAATTATAAAAGGCCCGAATGTTGTAAAGAAAACAAAGAAAGCCTGGTTGCCCCAACAAGACGGGCAAAATACAATCCAGGTTCTGGAAGTCCATGAAGAACACAACCCGGTTTCAGAAGTCGTAAAAGCAGAAGATGTTTATCCGGACCCGGATGTCGGCGAAGATATTAAAAAAGCAGCATACATCTGGGAAAGCGGAGAGATGACTCCCCGGGAACTCAGAGATCTGTATGGGGTTGAAGGATATATTGACTCTCAAATTCTTTTAGTTTTAAAAGAAGAGCCGAAACGATTCAGTATTGGCATGGATAAATATAATAAATATAAATTCAGACAAACAACGACCGGAGTTGGTGAACTGTACGAGAGATGGACATATTATGGCGATATGGGCCGGGATGATCTTGAATCAATGCATGTTGATATCGGCGATGATGAAATCACTCAATCGTTTTCAGTGTGTGCCGTGTTCGCAAACGAAAGGCCAATTAAAGTTTGTTTGAACACTCTCGATACCGGAGATATGCCTTATGATTTTTTTCAGTGGACTTCTGTTCGTGACAGCCCCTGGGGAATAGGAATTCCAAGAATGGAGGCCTGGCTCCAGAAAATTATGAACGGAGCCTGGCGGGCAATGATGGATAACGCCGGTGATTCTTCTGGCGTCAATGTTGTTATTGGCCCACAGATTGAGCCGATGGATGGGAATTATACCCTCACTGGTAAAAAGGGATGGCGGTTCTCAGGTGACGGGAACGAAGATGACTTTGATGCTAGGAAGGCCTTCCAGCAATTTCAGGTTTTAAATAACCAGGCAGAACTTCAGGCGATAATTGAACTTGTTCTGAAATTCTCTGACATGGAAACAGGTATCCCTATGATTTTTCAGGGTGAGCAAAAAGAAGCTCCTGAAACACTTGGTGCCACAAATATTATGGTGGATGCAAACAATGTGTCACTCCGTGGCCGGGTTAAACGGTTTGATGATCAGGTTACCAAGCCACATCTATCCAGATATTATAACTGGAACATGCAATATAACGAAAACAATGACATAAAAGGTGATTTTAATGTTGATCCAAGGGGAACATCAGTTCTTCTCCAAAAAGACCAACAAGCGCAAACATTAACCCAGGTGATGGGACTCAAGGCTGATCCGGATGGCAGGAGACTCGTTAATTGGGAAAAAGCATTGAAAAAACTTCTCAGTTCTTTAAATCTTGATATTTTAAAAACTGAAGATGAACTTGCAAAATACGACGAACAAATGAAACAGAACCCACCGCAGAAAGACCCGAAACTTGCAACCGCAGAGCTTAAGGTCCAAGGCGAGATGGAAAAGGCAAAACTCAACCAGAAATCAGATATGGACGAGATCACAGCAAAGGGACAGCTGACTCATGCAGAACTGGCAGCCAAAGCCGAAGAAGCTGACAAGGAACGCCAGCATGATATGGCTATGCAGCAAATGGAGCTCCAGGTCAAAATGATGGAGTTTGCTTCCAGGGAAAACATATCAATTGGCCAGGTTAAAGCGAGTTTGGCAAGTGAAGCGATCAAGAGCAAAACAAAACTTAAATCTGATAGTGACAAACTGAAAGTCCAAATAGCGTTGACAAACAAAAATGGAGAGGCTCCTGGCGGGATTGCAGAACCGATAATAGAGCCTGTTGGCAAGGCATCGCCAAACAAGAGTTTTATAGAGTAGGTATTTAATCCTGTTTGACAAATATACTGTTAGGCAGTAGTATCTAAGCGTGGATAGGAGGCATCCGAATCCCGGTATCCAGACCGGGCTCCACACTTAAATCTGGAAAGCTCATGGAGGCTTTATCATGAAACAGCGCATTTTTTTAACAGGGAAAAGATAGAAGATATTATTTAATATTTTAACGTGCCGGGAAACCGCCACACAGATACCGCCGAAAGCCGGTTAAGGAGTATGCTATGTTTGAGTATTTAGAACTCAAGCGGGATGTCGAAATGCTTAATATTGTTAAAGATCGCCTTGATACTGAGCTCGGTCGCATGAAATCAGCGAACGTAAGCGCTATAAATATACAAGCAATCATCGCTTCGCTTGAGATAGACCGTCCGAAATACAATCATTGCGGAGGGATACACCAAATAACAGAGGTAAGGCAATACTACAACGATGCGCTGGATGCGTTGAAGATACTTCAATCAAAAATATCAAAAAAAGAATATGACAATATGTTTAAAATGCAATCGGAGTGTGGCGCCGCCCTTGGTAAACGTGCTGATGATATTTGCGATGAATCGGTTTATATAAAAAATGCAAGAGAACGCTGCGCTGATCTCGGCATGATGGCACAACCCAGAAGTATTCCAATGAAATTAACGTCAACATGTAGATGCGGTCGCACGATGACTGCCCTTGGGTATAAAACAATCCATTGTTCCAAGCATGGCACATGTAGGGAAAGAGTATTCCACTGTCCACGCGGAAACAAAGAAGCGGTTTTGGAAAAGTTTTGCGGCAAGGACAGCTGCCATCGTGATCCTTGCGGTTCAATGGGCCAGGCCTTTAAAGACCTAAAGATTACGGGGGGTGGAGTTTTGATGTTCTCAGAATTAAAGAGTAAACTCGAAAGATCAGAGCACGAACTGGAAAAAGCCATGAAGAGGAATTCTGACGCAACGGTTGTTATTGAGGTTATTGAATCAGAGAATTCTGATCTTCGATCCGCCGTAGATGAATATGAGGATGGTATTGAAGCTTACTTAAAAGAGAAAGCCGTAGAGTTTTTAAAATGGCAGGCGTCTTTCCGTGGCCTGTTGGAGGGGAAAGCTTGTTCTTTAAACCCATCGGGAATGATTTCAATAAAGGGCATCATATCCGATTTGAGAGACTACTCTGATTGGCAAGAAGAATTAGCACCGGTAATAAAAAAAGTTGAGCATTTGTACAGTGCTATAGACGACTATGTTAAAGAGGTGTGATATGGCAACCCCATCAAAGGAAATACTCGATAAATATGGAATCGATCCAAAGAAGGCCGCAAGGGATATGCTAAACATGGAAAAAGAACTTCTTCTACAAGCCAGACCAATGATGATACTGTCATCTTCCGGGAACGGTTACCGCCCAAAAGAAAAATGGTCTCAAAAAATACTATATTTCTTGAGACTGAAGAAACGGCCACCGGTTAAAAAATTCTCAGATATAAAAGTCGGTGATACTATTACCTTCAGAAGGCCGTACCCGTTTAAATGGAAGCGGTATTTCTCGGACAATAAAAATATCGAACATGCTGTGTTTAACAAAATTCAGTTTATGCGGTATCGGTTGCAACGGATTAATTAGGAGAGATGTCGTGAATATATTAAAATTTTTTAAACCTGATGCCGGAGAAGTCTACAGAGAAAATGCCAGGCTTAAAAAAATGATAGAAGAATATGCCAAGGCCGCAAGACATTCCAATAAAGTCGAAGGTATAAAAAGACACAGCGATAACCTGATAATAAAACAGATAGAAAAACTATCAGCAACCGTCCAATATTATAAAGAGTTGGTTGCTATCCTTAACAGAAAACAGAGGGTTTCAAGAGAAATACAATTAGAGTATGAACCGATTATCGACAGGCAAAGAAAGCAAGTATCGATCCTTTCTAAAACGATTGATGATATGTCAAAGAAATCAAAATTGGCTGCAGGCAGAAACCCTTCGTAGACCTGGCCGTATATAAAATAATTGAGTTTTTAAATAAGCACAAAGGAGACCAAGATGCTATTAGAAAACGGTAAGAAATACATCCACAAAATGGGTAGAGCAATTTCAATTGTCGGTGAAGTTAAAACGGATGCCTGGGGAATGGCCCTGGTGGTTGAAGAAACTGACCCGTCTGGCCACAGTGTTTCTTTTATGGCCAGAGGTGCAGAAGACACAGCCGACAACTGGTCAGAAATCACAGACGAACAATGGGCAGAAGAATTTAAAAAAGATTACCATTGTTTCTATTGTAAAAAAATGGTTGAGCCCGGGCAGCAATACCGGCCAACCGAACACGGGTTTATCCATGAAGACTGTATCCAGAAATTTACTGCTGAGGAGGATGACTGATGGCCAGATCATTTTGGAATTTATGCGGTATGAGACGGACTGTTGAACCTGTGGAAGAGGTTGTGCCTGAAGAGGAAGAAGAAACTCCAATAAAAAGCGAAGTATTGCCGAGCGTGGGCTCATTACCTGGAGCTACAATCGGCGCCCACCTTGGACAAAAACCATTCGTGGCAGACTTTAGGAGGAAAGGAATCTTGTCTGGATGCGAAGTCTTGGATGTCTATTCACCAACATGGGTATTTGTCAAGTCAACAATTAAAAAAAGGCTTACCGAACTCAGAAAAAAGAACGACACGTTAACTTTGTCTGAGAGAAAGACACATATCATAAGAGGACGGATCGCCGAATTGGAAAAGCTTTTGAAATTACCGGAGGATGATAAAAAATGACAAAAACAGAACGACAACTCTTGACAAGCCTTATCAGATCATTTAATCTTTTAGTTACTTTGTTGAAAAAGATTAAAAAAGGTGAAGATATTGACAAGGCAGGAAAAGATAATGGTTAAATAGAAAACATATTATAAATCGCCTGGTATCACCTTGACTGCTCATGCCAGGTAAGGCCAATCGCGCAATTTAAAGCCCCATTGGAGAAAGCGAAAACAACCGCTTACTCTGTGGGGCTTTTTTAATATACAACCGAGCCGGGTTACCGCCTCAAGCAAAGCCATCATCGCTGGCTTAAGGAAAATAAAAATGGCAGATCCAACAGAAGAAGAGATTGTAGAACAAAACGAACAAGACCGGTTGAATATCGAGTCAGAAGTTTTTGAAGGAACTCCGCCCATTATAGCCGAAGAACCCGAAAAGGATGAAGACGACGAACCTGGTCAGATTGAAACCGAAGAAGATCCTCTTGCCGGGTTAGATCCCGCCATGCAGTCCTTCATGCAAGGTATCAATGAAAAACTTGGAATGCTTGACAGTATTGAAACAAGGCTAAAACAAAACGAGAAGCGCGTAGGCGCAATTACCAATAAAGAAGCAGAGCGTATAAAGACTGCACAAGAAGCCGAAAAAAACAAGCCAACGGAAGAAGAAGTCAAGGCCGCACTTGAAACAGACCAAGAATGGGAGCAATTCGAAAAAGAGTTCCCTGATATGGCCAAGGCTATTGACTTAAAGATGGCCTCAAAGACAAAAGGGGCCGTTACTGTTGAAGAGATGAGAAAAGAGATAAGTGGGATTAAACAGGAAACTCCTGTTGACCCGGCGGTTCTCGAAGTCAGGCTTGTCGGTATTAAGCACCCTGGATGGGAAAAAACAATCAAAACTCCTGAATATTCGGAGTGGTTGACTGCTCAACCCGAAGACGTTAAACGCAAAGCTGCTCATGGTAAATCCGCCGAAGAAGCGATTGATGTTTTAGACCAATTCACGAATCGCACAAAAGCGACCACAAGTATCACTGATCAAAGAAAAAAGAGGTTGGCCATATCGACCGACCCGACAAACAAACACAAAAAAAAGAAACCGAAAGCTCCCGGCGATATGAGTAACGAAGAGATCAGAGCCGAAGAAGAAAAAAGGATTTTCGGTTGAGGTAAAATATTATGACTATGCAAAAATATAGCACTCCCACAGCGTCCAGGAATACCATCCGGGCAGAAATGGAGATGCTCAAACATGCCATGCCAATTATGGTCCTTGGCTCGTTCGGTTCCCAAAAATCACAACCACTTAGAAAAACAGATACAATTGTTTTCAGGCGGTTACAACCTTTCAATTCCACTGTTCAATCAAATCCTGCCGACGGATACAGTGAAACTCCGTCAATCACACCGGCCAACTTTGTAACGGCTGAGGGAACAACTCCCAACGCGAATACAATTGATTACACAGATGTGACCGTTACCCTGGAACAATATGCAATACTGTTCCAGTTCTCAAGCAAATCTGAACTTATGTACGAAGACGACATCCCTAAAGATATGTCTGAACTTACAGGCCAGACACTTGGCGAAGTTGCAGAACTGGTTTGTTACGGAGCAATTAAAGCCGGGTCCAGCGTTATTTATGCCAACGGGTCAACCCGTCTTGGAATCAATAGCACGATCAGTCTTGCAAAACTCCGAGCCGCTGCCAGATCAATGGAAAGTAACCGTGGAAAACACGTTACCTCCAAAATTTCTGCTGGTGCAAACTTTGATACATCCCCTGTTGAACCGGCTTACTGTGTGTTTATTCATACGGATATGTCTGCAGACGTTCGGGACCTTCCGAATTTTACCAGACTGGTAGAATACGGATCAGCGGTTAAACCGATGCATGAAAGAGAAATTGGTGCCTGTGAAGAATTTCGGTTTATTACTTCTCCGTTGTTCGCTCCATTCCTGGCCGCTGGCGCTTCTGTCGGAACAACCAGCATGAAATCTGTCGGTGCATCAAAAGTTGATGTTTATCCTTCTGTGATTATGGCAAAAGATGCCTGGGGCCATGTCTCTCTCAAGGGTCATGGCTATACAAGTATCACCCCGACCATTCTTCCTTCAACCCAGATCAATCATGCCAACCCATCCGGTATGTTCGGTTATGTTGGGGCAAATTTCTGGTATGCCAGTGTTCGGTTGAACGAGAATTGGATGACCAGAATTGAATCGGGCGCCACTGATCTTTAATAAAAGACCCTGAGAGTTTACCAGGGCAAGGATAACGATATGACTACATTAAACCAGCTGATTAAACAGCTTCCAGCTCGACGGATCAAGCGGCCGGTCCACGATATCACCTCACTGTTGCTTAATGATGATCTAACTCATCAGGCAATTGTTTTAGGTGCAGGCGCTACAGGAATAACAATTGCAGCCCAGACAACAATGGGAATCGCTTTAGCGGTTGCGGCTGGAGTAGGCGGACTTGCAATTGACGCAGGAACAGTGAACCATGCTGCTGATGGATCAATTGTTGATATTAATCTTGATGTTGAGGGCGCGTTCAGTGTTAATGCCATCAATGTCAACCTGGATTTTGAAACAACTGGCATGGGAGCTGCTGATGTATCCGCTGTACTCAAAGCAGACATCAATGAGCTCCTGGTTCATACTGATGGAGCCGGCATTCGTGGAACCGATATCACCATGACCGGGTTTGCAACTGGAAGAAGCGACCTGGTTGGGCATCTGGTGACATTCGATGGATCCAAAACTGCCGGTGACACATCTGCTGCATTTAAAACCGCCGGTGATATCACAATCAACCACTCAGGCGAAGATCTTTATGGATTATGGGTTGATTTTTCTTCTATCACTCTGACTGATGGTGCTGTTTACGGTGCTTATCTCGATGTGTCGTTTGTAAATGGTTCTGATGCTTATGGCGTTTATGTTGCCGGTGGAACGGCTGCCACAGCAGGAGTGTCTATAAACGGTATTTTTGCCTCTGGGGTTGAGATTGTTGCAACGTGCACAACTGGTATTTCTATTACTGGCGCATGCACAACTGGTATTTTGATGGATGATGTTGTCACTCAAAGGGCAATTGATATTCAGATAACCCCAACAGTAGCAGATCGTCAGCTTTATATGGATATTGATTACGCTGCGAACAATAAAGAGGCTGCGTATATTATTGCAACCTCTGCTAAAATCAGTGGAGACACAACCGGTATCCGCGGAAGAGGTCAAGGTGCTGCTGTCGGAGCATCAACCGCTGAAATCCGTGGTGTTCATGCCCAGGGTGTTGTAAATGCAACATTGTTTGCAGGAACTGTAAATGGTCTATACGCTGAAGCGGTTGCCAAGACTACCTCAACTGTCACAACAATACGTGGAGCAATGATCGCATGCGACTCCGAAGGGACACCGACCGACATTGGAACAATGATCGGTGCTCATGTTCGTGTTAAAACATCCGTCGCCCCTGCTACTGATTTTATTGGTCTTAAAATTGAGACTGAGGAATTTGGTGCAGGTGTTGCTCTTGATTCATTCCTTGATTTCAAGACTACCACTTGGACCGCTGGTGACACAGTATCAACATACGTCATCAACATGGAAGACCTGGTTGGGACAGTTACTTCAGTTATTAATCTCGGTGGAGTTACGGCAACCAATTTGATCGAAGCGGACGCAGATGGTGATGGTGGGTGCACTCTTGGTGCCGGGGTTTATTCAACGGCAGATGGATATTTTACGGTAATGATTGCAGCGAATACATACAGAATCCCTATCTACTCAGCAGTAGATTAGGAAAACTAAACCCGTGGGGTAGAGTCCATGGCTCGAAAGCCGGTTCCTGGCCGGTGACCCCACGGTTTAACCCAGGAGTATCGACAGGAGATATTATGAAATTGACCGTTGTGGAAAGAGTATTATTGTCCCAAGTCCTTCCAGCAAAAGGAAGCTTTACAAATCTGAAACTTTTACGGGTGATCAGAGAAGACCTGTCCTTCAGCGAGAAGGAAAACAAAGTCCTGAATTTCAGGCAAGATGGTCCCCGTATGATGTGGGACAGCCCAAAGACTCCGGTGGTCAAAGATATCAAGATCGGAGAGGTCGCTGCTGAGTTAATCAAAACCGAACTTCTCAAACTCGATAAGGAAGAGAAACTTGCAGAAGATCATATTTCAATATATGAGAAATTTGTGACTAATATTAAAAAAGAAGGAAAAGTAAAATGAACCTCAACGACAACCCCAGAGGCGGAACATTCTGTCTCGCAAAAGCTGGCCTTAAGATCGGAAACAGTGATGAAAAAGACATTGATATCGCTGCCACAAACGGAACCGGTGTCGATTATGTAATTGATGGCGTTCTCTACAATAAAGCGAATACTGCCGATATCCCGGTTGTTGTAACAAACGAAGACGAATCTGCAGTTGATACCCAGGCAGCAGATACAACATGCCTGTATCTCTTCCAGCTCGATACTTCCGGTGACATATCAACAATCAAGGGTAAAGAAGTCCTCACGGCCAAGATTGGGCAACTGCCGGTCAGGTATCCAACAAAAACTGATGGTAAATGTGCAATTGGATACGTGAAAATTGTTACCGATGGTGTTACATTCCTGTGCGGAACAGACGACTTCAGCAAGTCCGATGTTGCTGATACATACGTAGACCTGTTTGCACTTCCGCCTGATACAGAATCTTAATCGTTTGATTAAATATTAATACCGGGCCAGCAATGGCTCGGTATATTCCAGGAGAAAAAAAATGTCAAAGGACAAAAAAAAAGATTTGGAACCCAAGATGGCTGATCCGGTCGATGCGATAGAATCGGTTGAACAAGAAGGCCCAGGAGAGAAATATATAACCGAAAGCGCACTAGATACAAAACTCGAAGCTTTCTTTGAAAGGCTTAAGGGGATAACAGTTCATAGCCCATCCCATGCACAAAACGCTGATGATGAATATATCAGACAGGGCCGTCCGGTGCCGTCAGGTGA
>Ga0075122_10003328_pt1 | contig 10137 bp, 4 predicted proteins | sample AntAceMetag02UKB_FD_69790 | JGI IMG/M metagenome (GOLD analysis project Ga0075122, IMG submission 69790) | Saline lake microbial communities from Ace Lake, Antarctica - Antarctic Ace Lake Metagenome 02UKB | ecosystem: Environmental > Aquatic > Non-marine Saline and Alkaline > Saline | place...
CGAGGACGTTGCGAATATCAATAATAAAATCGCCAGCAATAAAACCGAAATGGAAAGCCACATTGCCAATGCAAACATATTTGACGGGGTCATGCTGGCTGCTCTGGGATTGGAATCCTATCTGTTGTGGAAGGCCTATACAGACCCTGACATCGAGAACGCTAGTCTTAGATTCCGGAATTCCGATGGGTTTCAGCTGAAGCCCTATTTTGCTTATAAAAAAGTTGGTTTGAACCTTAATTATACCTGGTAAAACTGCTTAAAGCCCGAAAATGAAAAAACCACTTAACTATTGTACTCGAATCCTTTTTATATTGAGTTGTATCACATTCCTGCTTTCAGGATGTCGATCAGCTGATGATGACAGTGGGGTTTCTGTAGCCGCAATTCAGATTACGCCATCGAGTACCTCTCTGAATGCCGGGCAGGTGGTGCAACTCTCTGCCGCCAAACTGTATACCAACTCTACCACTGTGGACTGCTCCAGCGAAGCAACCTGGACATCCTCCAAACCGGTTGTCGCTTCATTCAGTGCGGCCACAAATGGTCTACTCAGCGCACTTGCAGCGGGGACAACAAAGATCATTGCCACCTGTGGCGGGGTTTCTAAAAGTTATGTGATGACGGTTCTAGGTGTGGCGTCCCTTGCTTCTCTGGAAGTATCACCCATTGATAAAACCATAGTCAACAATACCAAATTAGCTATTAAAGCCACGGGGGTCTATTCGGATGGCTCTGTCAGGGATTTGACGAATCTGGCAAATTGGACTTCAGACAACTCAAATGTTTTTGTAGAAAGAAGCATTGGGAGTGACTCGATTCAGGTAAATGCTGATGGGGCTGGCACTGCCACTGTGGCAATTGGAGCGAGCTATGCAGGCAAGTCTGATTCAACAATAATTGAAGTCAGTGGAGCTGAGTCTATTAGTTCTATTATTATTACGCCGGTAAACCCTACTATGGCGGTGGGTGACCGGCTCATTGCCAGAGCGGTTGCTCTTTTTACTGATAACACCGTTCAGGAAGTAACCGATTTTGCGGCCTGGAGTTCAGGTGCCCCCACGGCGGCGGCTGTCAGCAATGTTGACAGAGGCGCAATTGATGCGCTTGCGGCTGGGACTGCCACCATCACAGCCTCTGAAGCCACAACAGATACAATTACAGTCACGGTTGATGCTGCGAAGACGTTGGATTCGATTGAAGTATATCCGCCTACACAGAGTATGATCCTGAATTCAAGTCTTAAGTTTTATGCGATCGGAATCTATTCAGATAATACGACTGTTGATTTAACCAATCAGGTCACGTGGACCGTCTCGGACTCCGATTTGCTGAGTGTGGACAATACCTCCCTGAACGGAGGAAGAGCAACGGCAGTGGACGAGGGAAGTGTCTATCTCAGTGCAAGTCTATCAGGTAGTACTGTTGCAGCGAGTGCAGTTATTTCGATCTCAGATTTGACGTTATCCTCGATTGAAGTAACGCCGAAAGACCCGACTTTTCCAGCCAATCTCGATCTGGACTTTGAGGCTACAGGGGTTTTCAGTGATGGCTCAACGCAGGATCTGACAGAGTCAGTGGTTTGGAGTTCATCAGCTGCCGGTTTCCTGAAAATTAACAATGCCTCTCATATTAGAGGTCAAGCCCGCAGCCTGGCGGCTGGAACGGCAACTGTGACTGCGACTTTCGAAGCAGTCAGCGGGACATCAGAAGTCACAGTCTCTGGAGCAACGCTCAACTCAGTCGAGATTACGCCGTCTTCCAGCGATCTGCCTGACGGATACAAACAGGTGCTAACAGCGACGGGTGTGTACCTTAATGGCGCTACTTACAGTACTTTTAACCTGACACCCTATATTGCCTGGAAGTCAGACAATACGGCCGTTGTCGTGGACAATATTGATCCCTGGCAGGGTGTTGCAACCGCGACCAATTCCGGTGTGATGGGAATAATGGTAACTGCTAGTTTTAAAGGTTTGGATGGCCAGGAAGGTGCTGTCAGCGGCACGGAAACCATAAATACAACAGCAGCAATCCTGAGCGCCATCGAAATTGCACCTGCCAATCCGAGTTGCGTGGCTGGGATCAATACACGATTCACCGCCACTGGTATCTTTTCAGACAGTACGACTCTGGATATGACCCCCTTTGTTGTTTGGAAGTCTTCGGATTTGGCTGTGAGTACTGCTAATAACGCGCCAGGCGTCCAGGGCCAGTTTCAATGCAAACAGGCGGGTACCGCTACCGTCACCGCGTCATCAGGTTCGACCGCTGGCACAACGACTTTGACCGTGTATTAGATTGGAAGGGAAAGGGTTATCCCCTCCCTTATGTGATTGTGAATAGAAGAATACTAATAAATTTACTTTTGAAGATGAAAACTCAATTGGAATAAGCATCGAAAGAAATTCGGAACATTTATCGACATTCTGTTTGATTAATTGTCAATTTAGAGAACGAAATCATGGGTACTCAAATGCAAGCGAACTTATTTAACTTAAAACCGGATCAGAATCGTCGCAAGGCTGACATTTCGGCTTTGGGGCATACTTATCAAGGAAAAAATTCAGGAACTTCAAATGAGAGGTGGCTCATGCGACTCCAAAAATTGATTGTGCAATTCTGCATTTTATCGTTATCTCTGTTTTTGTTGACTGCTTGTGAGTCAGACGATAGTGAAAGTCCTGCTGCGAGTGCAACACTGGCGATTACGCCAGCCAGCCTCAGTCTTGCGATGGGGATTTCCAGTCAGCTGACGGCAACGCTGAACGATACGGACGTTACCACTTCCGCAACTTGGAGTTCGTCTGATACCAGTATCCTCCTGATCAGCGATACAACGGGAAATGCCGAATATCCTATGGGAACGATCACAGCCTTGAGAACAGGAGGGCCTGTTACTGTATCCGCGACATACGAAGGGCAAACAGCAACGGCATCGATTGAGGTGACTTCGGCCACATTGGATTCTCTTCAGGTAACACCTCTGTACCCATCCGTGGCTTTAAATGCAACCCCTGAAATTCAGTTTACTGCGACAGGTGTATTTTCGGACAATACCAAGCTGGATCTCACAGAATATTGTACTTGGAATTCTGGTACACCCGCTACCGCTACAGTCAACAATACGGTTGGCAACCGGGGACTGGTCTCTACCCTGAGGGCAAGAACAACAATCATTACTGCTGTGTACCCTTATCCATCCGGGGATGTTTCAGGAAGTTCAAAACTAACTTTGACCAGTGGTGCGATTTCATCATTGGAGGTCACACCAATCGACCCGACAATATCCAGTAATTCAACCCTGCAGTTTGCGGCAACGGCGCTGATTGACGATGGTACAACCCAGGATTTGACCAAAGATGTGATCTGGTCATCCGGAACGGTTGGCGTAGCTGTCATCAGCAATGCAGAAAACAGCCAGGGAATGGCAACGGCTGATGCTTCAACTGATACTTCAACGGATATCGATGCCAGTTACGGTGGAATCGCTGCCAGCACCACCCCTGATAATTCGTCTCATTTGAATGTACCTGATTTGACGGTGTCAGACGATTTGGTGAATTTACAAGTTCTTCCCTCCAAGCGTTCTATTGCAACCGGTATTGACTTTCAATTGGCGGCTAAAGGAATCTTCAACGACGGGACTTATAGTACACATGAAGATCTGACCAAATCCGTTCTCTGGGCTTCTTCTGACTCTGATGTGGCGACTGTCTGCAACTCTATGATCTGCAAGGGCAGGGTCACACCGCGCAAAGCGGGAACCGTGACGATTACGGTTACGATACCTGATAGCGATGAAACAAGTTCCAGTACCCTGACGGTGAATGGGACCGGAAAAAGCCTGGTTGAGATTCAGGTGACACCGACCAATCCCAGTATTTATTTGGACACTGACCAGAAGTTTACAGCAACTGGAATTTATACGGACGGTACCACCTATTTTCATGAGGATATTACGGCCAATGTGACCTGGAGTTCACCCAGTGGAACCGTAGTTGTTGTCAGTAACGCAGCAGGTTCGGAAGGTATGGCCAAAAACAGGGCCGCGGGGACTGCAACGATTACAGCGACTCGAGGGGAGATTTCCGGGAAATCGGATCTGACCGTATTGGCAACTGCGATGGCCTTGACTGACATAGAAGTATCTCCCACAAATCCCAATATTGCCGATGGGATGAAACAGCAGTTTACTGCCGTGGGCGTATTCACGGATGGAACGACGACAGTGCTGAGAGATATCACCAGCGAAGTCGTTTGGACTTCAGCGACAGTAGCGACAGCAAAAATCAGCAATACTCCTGGTAGTAAAGGAGAAGCTGTTTCCGTTTTGAACGGAACGTCTTTGATTACTGCAGATCTGGGGGGGGTCAGTGGAACCTCAACACTGACAGTGATCGATGTGAGTACCTATGTTTATAATATTCTGGAGATCGTTCCGGAACCGAATGCTATGACACTTGGCGTCGGAGCCTCGCAAAAGTTTGAGGCTGTGGGGATTTTTGATGATGCAACCGTTTTTTACAAAATGGATCTGACCGATGCGGTTACGTGGGTATCTGATTTACCATCTGTGGCAACTGTAGACAATCGCACAGGTAGTCAAGGATTGGTACGGGGAGTCAAGGCAGGTGGCCCGGCGACTATCACCGCATATTGGACTGATGCAAACGGAAGAACAAAGTCGGATACGAAAACGATTACGGTGAGTGCGGCGGATATGGCGCTGCAGTCTATACAGATCAGCCCTTCCAACCAGTCGCTGGATCTGGGTATGACCCAGCAATATGAGGCTTTGGGTATTTTTACGGACGGGACTGACTATGCGGTCAATCACCTGCCTCCTGAATTGGCCTGGATCTCAGTCGATTCAACAAGCGACTCAACCATTAACGTTCCCATCGGTAGCGATGTGGACCACCATGGTCTGGCAACGACACTTACCGCGGGAACCAGCACGATCTCCGCAAAATCCGGGTCCATTGGTGCAACAGAAACCCTGACTACCGCAAATCTGACGTTGCAATCCTGGACGATCTCTCCCGCCAATCCAACGATTGTCGACGGTGCCAAGCTCCAGTTCAGGGCGCATGGCACTTATTCCGATGGTGTCAATCGTGATATCACCGATCTGCTGCGTTGGCGTTCTGGAACCGAGACAACCGCTTTGATCAGGAACAGCCTTGAAGATAAAGGACTGGCGACAGCACTAGATGATGGGACAAGTACTATATCGGCTGAGCTGGGGGGGACCAGTGTGACAACAACCCTGACAGTAAGGACAAATACGGATGCTGCTTTTCCTGTTCAGTTGACTCCGTCTTCACCCGTAATTGGTGTGGGAACAACCATGCAACTGAGTGCCACCGGTGTATTGACGGATGTTACAACCTATAGTGATGATCTGACGAAACAGGTCTACTGGGTTTCAGCTACGCCAACCGTTGTAAGGGTCAGCAACTCACCGGATAGTAACGGCCGTGTCTATGGCGTGGCTGCAGGAACTTCAGTCCTGACAGCTTATTGGACCGATGGCGTAGCAGCTCCAAACAGCAGTAGTGGAACAGTGACGGTCACAGTCACAAGTGGTGTAACCAGCATTGAGATCACACCGGATCAACCTTCCGGACCAGTCGGATTTTCACAGCAGCTGACAGCAACAGCACTTTACAGCGACAGCAACACCCAGGATATTTCTGAATCTGTTGTCTGGACATCTTCCGATACAAGCAAGGTCACGGTGAGTAATGCCGAGGGTAGCAGAGGTATGATCACTCGTATCGCTGTTGGGTCGGCAACCATCACTGGCCGGTTTGGAACCAACAGTACAACAGCAACGGTGACAGTCTGGTAATTTTACACTATAGAAAATTCGCATTCCAATCTATGAAGTAATCATGGAAGCAAAAGAAAAACGGGAAATGAAAAGCAGACAAGTCTGGTTTTTATGGAAGATCGCCCTCGGGGTGATGACAGTTTGTCTGTTGATTATTTTAAGTGCCTGTAACGATAATCGCTCTGATGAACCCACGGATTTCGGAACAGCCCTGATATCGATCTCCATTTCGCCTGCCAATCCAGTGCTGGCAGACCCGACAACCCAGCAGTTTACAGCGACCGGGATTTATGGGGATGGTACCACTGCCGACATCACAGAATCGGTCAATTGGGTCTCAGAGGTTCCGGCAGTAGCGACCATCAGTGATGAACCCAACAGCAGCACCAACCCGAAAGGTCAGGTCAAAACAGTACTGACCGGTTCAACCACCATTACAGCTCGCTCCGGTAATATCAGCAGTTCAACAACGCTGTCTGTGACCTCGGCCGTAATCCAATCTATTGAAGTCACACCCGGCTATTCATCTTTTGCCTCCGTTGTTACACCCTGGGTGCAGATGAAAGCCACTGGCATATACAATGACGGAACAATCGTCGATATCACGGAATTTGCCACCTGGAGTTCAGGCACTCTAACTGTTGCCACTGTCAATAATGTCAGTGGAGAGCGAGGAAAGGCAACAACCGTTGGAGACGGGACAACTACTATCACCGCCACATATCTAGATGTTTCCGGAACCACTAACCTGACATTTACTAATGCAATACAGACTGGAGACATTGGGGTGACCCCTATCGCTCCTTACCTTGCTCAGGAGACCTACCAGCAGTTTACGGGCACAGTGAGACTGAATGATGGAACGGCCCAGGATATTACACAATTTGTAGTCTGGGGTTCAGATACAGTTGCAAGCGCAACCATCAGTAATGCGGACGATACTCGGGGTCTGGCTCTCATGGACGCCACTAACGATGGAACAGCGTTGATTTCAGCTGATCTTGGTGGTGCCGCGGCCTTGGATTCCACTTTAACTGTCACAGATGATTATTATCTTTACAATCTGGAAATCAACCCCAAATTCCCCGCGATCTCGCAGGGAGTTCCCTATCAATTGAAAGCCATTGGTATCTTTAAGCAAACCGGTAACAGCGTTTACACTACTCAGGACCTGACCGAATGGGTCAGTTGGTCTTCTTCAAATACCAGCCTGGCGACAATCAGCAATGTTAGCGGCTCAAAAGGTCTGGTTACACTGACTACGGTTCCAGGGGCAGCAGAGCGCACAGCAACCATCACAGTCAGTTCCCCTATTTTGTCAAGCCTGACAGGTAAAACAACCCTGACGGTGAAATCGAACAGCCTCGAACTGACATCCATTACTGTCAGCCCATCAAGCTCGACCATCCACATAGGTACAACGCCAACCTTCAAGGCTTATGGGACTTACAGCGATGGGATTGACTCTTATATCCAGGATATATCCCCTGCCGTGATTTGGAGCTCTTCAGATGAAACCATGACGGTCATCAGCAATGAAGCTTCCACTGTTGGCAAAGCAGTTAACCGGGCAGTCGGAACCCCAACTGTTACTGCCACTTTAGGTGATATCAGTGGAAGTTCGACCTTGACAGTCAGGCCAACGAGTTATGCCTGGACTGGTTTCACATTTACACCAGCAACGGCCGTCACCAGTACAAGGAGTAATGTGCAACTGACCGCTACCGCCACTTTTTCAGACGGTAGTGACTCCTTCACACAGGATGTTACGGATGAAATTCTCTGGACATCTGATGCGACAACTGATGCTGATATCAGCAATGCAAAAGAAACCGCAGGCCTGGTCACAGGAATTGCTGTTAGCGGAGCAGTAACTATCACAGCTGACTGGCAATCCAGCACTGCTCCAAAAGCTGTTGAAGTGGAAGATATCACAAACATGAACACCATAGAGATTACGGAAGCCAGCTCTGCTGGGGTTGATGGTACTATCCAACTGACGACAACAGCAACCTATGTCAGCACGAATACACAAGACGTAACGGAGTTGTGCCTCTGGAGTTCATCCAGACCGGCGGTGGCATCAGTTCTCAACGTTCCAGGCAGCAAAGGTAAAGTTTTCAGTAATGGCAGCGGGACAACGACATTCACATGCAGAATTACAGATGAGATTGCGACACTTGATTTATCGACTACACATGAATTTACTGTGGATTAGAACAAATGAAAAAAATAACACTTAGAACAATACTGTCAGTTTTTATTGTTGCTTTACTCGGGTACCAATCAGCTTCGGCCAGAGAACTGTTTGGAAACGCCCAGAATAAAAAAGGGACATTGATTATTGTTAGAAGTGGCGAAACGTTGATGGGTAATCAGCAAAAGCCGACAGAGATCCAGAAAAACGACCTGCTGTTGGTGGGTGGTGATTCGCTTGTGAAATGGCAGATCGATCAGAACACATCACTTCAATTGGGCAGTAATGCGGTTTTGATGCTGAGAGCCTGGAAAAGAGCCGGCAATGCCGGATACCTCAGTCTGACCTATGGAATCGCCAGGGTTCAATTGCAGACGGGAGACGGTTCCAGCGAACCTGTCGTTTTGAAAACGCCCTCGGCGATTATCCGTTTGACAGGCAGTGCCTGGGTTCAGGTTGCTTCGTCGGGAAGTACGATGCTGAAAGTACTAACCGGGGAAACAAAAATCAGTAATCTGTCCGGTAAAACCCAAACATTGGCTGTGGGGAGCTTAGCACTGGTGGTCAATGGCGACCTGATCGTTCCGGATGAAGAAACATCCGCAGAATTACAGCAAGTGGTTGACCCGGAGATACTGAATATGCCTGGCTTAAATAACGAACAAGCTCCGTTTTTGATGAAAGAGTCGGAATTGGTAGCCGTTGGTGTGGTGACTGAAGATGCAATGCAACAGAGTAGAAGTATTCAGGTTTCTCTTGAAGAGTCCTTCGACGAGAGAATGGATGGGGTCGGTAGCGATGAGAAAAAACAGCCCGTTGAATACCCGATCAATGAAGATTTAACGAAAGAATTGGTTTTACTGAATGACATGGAGTCTATGGGTGTCGATTCGGAATCTGATGAACTTGGCATTATCAAGGTCATGACGAAGAAGCCGAAGAATGTTTATCACGAGTTTGACAAGCCGAAAATGCCGGGGACTTATTTCGATTTGGATGACAAAACCACTTGGTCTTCGGAATCCGGATTGATTGCGGTGACCATTGAAAAATAGCCCAATATATTTAGTTACCCAGAAAAGCTTTTTTAAATATTAACATCTCCTGCAGCCCCCCTTCAAACGGGGAATAAGTGGGAATGACTTTTCTGAGCAACCATGCGCATCATTGGCTGTAGAAGGGTGCAAGAAGTAAGCATAGTGAATTTAGAAACAACCCGGGTTTACTCAATACCGGGTATACTTTCAGTTTCTTCAAAAGCTGAGTTAATTCTGGAGGTAATCTTGAATTTTAGATTATTATTATTGGTTCCATTGCTGATTGTCCTGTTGCTGAATACTGCAATTGGGCAGGAGGAAGATCAGGAGAAAAATTCAGCCCAAGACCTGCCGCCCCGGATTCTGTCTCCAGATCTGGGTCGAAAGCAGGAGATTCTGAATTCAGAGCAGGTGTTCAGTCTCATAGTCATAGATAGCGATAAGATTGTTAAAATCAGCATCAATGATGTGGTACAGGAATTTGAAGCCGCTAAGACAGTTGTTCTCACTCGAAAGTATGAGTTTGATCAAGGCAAGAGTCTGATCCGGGTTGTCGCTGAAGATGAAAAGGGAAACAGTACGGAACGCTCCTTTCTGATTGGATATGGTGAAAAAGAACTTGAATATATATCGGATGCCACCGATGACACAGATTCAGGCTTCAGTTGGAAGGTCAATCTCAAAGTGGGTTACGAAACGGACAGCAACCCCACCAACGATATGAGCTCGCTAATGGAGCCGGTATTTGGTGTGGTTCCCGAAAAGAATCAGGCGGACTCACGCAATGTCCTGGATGGCATCATAAGTATAGAATTGGGTGGTTTCAGCGCAGTGACGGGTGTCAGTGCGATCCAATACGGCAATAGTGAAAATGAATTTCTGAATTCGATGCTGACATTTTGGGGGCTTGGGTATCGGAGTTACCTGTCAAACGGAAGAAGCTGGATTCTGGATGCCATGCTGACAGATATTAATGTTGGTGAGTTCGACTATGCCATGGTGCAAACGGTCTCTCCCGGGGTGGAATTCAGATCGAGAGGCAAACGAGGTGAATACCGAACCCT
>Ga0075122_10003329_pt1 | contig 10136 bp, 11 predicted proteins | sample AntAceMetag02UKB_FD_69790 | JGI IMG/M metagenome (GOLD analysis project Ga0075122, IMG submission 69790) | Saline lake microbial communities from Ace Lake, Antarctica - Antarctic Ace Lake Metagenome 02UKB | ecosystem: Environmental > Aquatic > Non-marine Saline and Alkaline > Saline | place...
TTATTAAAAACTTGGTATAATACATATGAAGTATTGTCCTATGTTAATTAAAGGAAAACTATTTAAACTAATAGTGTACATTTTTTTTAATAATCACTAATTGAATTTAAATACTTTACACTTATATAAACATTGGTCGAGTAGATTAATTGTTAGTTTAATGCGACGCCTTTATTCGAAAGAGTGAGGGAAAATTAGATTAACAATCCTACAGGATAATACTTTGCTAACTAATTATTAAAATGGATTCTAAAAAAGAAAATAAAGTTTTAAAAGAAAGATCACCAAGACGTTTAGCTTTTGCTAAATTTTATTTAAGTGAAGAAATAGACGGTAAACCTAATCCTACATTTTTAAAAGCTATTAAATCAGCTATACGAGCAGGTTATTCAAAAAGTTATGCTAGAAATATATTACAATCAATAGATAAATTCAAATCTACTACCGTTTCTGAAAAACTAGGAGAAACTAGGCAAACCTTGACTAAAGCGTTTCAAGATGGTGGTATTAATTCAGAATGGATTTTAGATAGAGTTAAAGAATTAGGAATGTCTAAAAAACAAGGAACTCATCTTGGTAGATTCTTTGATAGTGATCAACCAGATTCTCACGCTGTTAGAGTTGCTTTAGAATTCATAGCTAAAACACAAGGATTATATTATGCAGACGAAACACACCCCAACGATCCCCATAACCTCGGTGGAAGAAGCAAGGAAGAGCTTATTGCTATTATCATCGGAGGAGTTGCAATTAAAAGCAGCGGCGGTTCTCGAGTTAAAGGAAAGAGATAAACGAGAAGCTGCTAAACATTTTATACCTAATGGGAAATCGGAAGAATTTATTAAAATGGTTGGCGATGGCAAATCATTTGTTAATCTTTTTATAGGTGCTAACGCCACGAGTAAAACTGCAACCGGAGTTAATATTTTATGTAATATTATTTACGGCCCGCAAAATGATTTCTTTGAATATGAAATGTATCAGCGTTGGCCGTATTTGAAACGAGGAAGAATTATATCTGATCCAACAACGATTAAAGAAAAGATTATTCCTGAATTAAAGAAATGGTTTCCATACAACGATGCTAAAAAGGTTCCAGACGCTCCATACGAAACTGCGAAAGAAGGTAAAAACTTTGAAGGCAAGTTTAGAACAAACAACGGTTGGGAAATAGATATAATGTCAAACGAGCAGGACGTGAAAGAATTTGAATCAGTTGATCTTGGTTTCCTATGGTTTGATGAGCCAGCGCCACAAGATAAGTTTGTTGCTTCAATCGCTAGAGGACGTATGGGAATGATAGTTGTCTGGTCTTTAACACCTTTGACTTATTCTGCTTGGATCAAAGATTGGTTAGATACGAGAGAAAGTAAAGCAGAAGCAGATTATGTTGAGGCAGAAATGGAAGATAATTGTAAAATACACGGAGTCCGGGGAATACTCGAACACGAACACATTGAAAGAATTGCGGCTGCTATTCCAGAGGACGAGAAAGAAGCTAGGATATTTGGAAAGTTTGGACATTTAATTGGCAGAGTCCATAAAGGATTTAGGCGAAAGGTTCACGTGATTAAACCATTCCCATTAAACCCAAGAGATTTTGCAACCTACAAAGCTATTGATCCTCACCCAAGAGTAGCTGACCACGTTTTATATATATCAGTTGATCGTAAAGGTACGAAGTTTGTTACCGGAGAATTATTAGGCGAAGGAAAGATTAAAGAATTACATAGTCGAATGATTGCTTTCGAGGCATCAATGAAATATAGAATTGAAGGAAGATTGATTGATCCGTCAGCTTATGTTGATGATCAGCACAAAGAAGAAAATAGTGTTGGCGAACAACTGCTTGCGTTAGGAGAACATTATATCAAAGGTAGTAAAGATTTGATGGGAGGAATTAAAAGAACTAACGATGCATTGGATTATCAAGAAGTTAATGGTAAGATGTTAAGACCACCTGAAATATACTTTTTTGATACAGTGCCAATAATGATTAAGCAACTAGATGAGTATGTTTGGCAGGAATGGAAAGGAGCAAGTAAAGATAATAAAAAGAAGAATCCTAACCCTAGAGATATTAACGATCATCAACCAGAGAATCTACACCGCTTGTTATTATCAGAACCTATTTATATTCACCCACAGGCTCAAGAGATGAGAAGTAAACCTGCAGGAGGAAGTGGACAGCCGATGTCAGAAGAAGGAAGATTTGATTATCACGATAGCGACCTCGATCCTTTCGATTAAAAAGACTTGACTAATTTATATGGCAATATATAATAATAAATATGTTGAATAAATCTAAGACAACTGTCTTGCGGAAGATGTGGTACTCTAAAACATATATCTATATTTTAAATTTTGAATACACCTTTCAGTATTTATTTGCTTGGAAGACAGAAGTGTACAGGCAAGAAATAATTATTACTCCAGTTTGGAGTTCTTGGAGAAGATGGGCTTGGAGTTTAGGTTGGATTAAAAGTCCTTACTCCAAAGACCAATTAGATCAAAGCGAACAAGTTATTTTATCTGGCGCAATGAAATCAATCGATTTACTGGTAAAGGATAAGTCCGGGGCCAAGCGTCGTAAGGCCAAACAACAAGCGAGGAAATCAAACAGTAAATGTCAATGGCAAGCAAGAAAAGATGAGGAAGGTAAACCAATATGGTTATGCCTAACTCACAATAAAACTGCCAAGTTTGGAAAGAATCCTCGCCACGATTAAGAATGGCTAAAACAAAATCAGCATTTAAAACACTCAAGATTGCTTACGAAGATATTGAGCGTAAAATAGTTAAAGACGATAAAATCGTTCAAGATATTATTCCAGTTGATCTACAAAAGAAAATAGTTAAGCAAGTAGATGAGGAGTATGAATTTGCTTATCCTTTCAATGAGGCTAAAAGATTAATTCAACTTGCTCGACTAAAATTATATAATAATCAGAGGCGGGATCCGGCTGCAGTCGGCGACCCGCTTTTATTTACCGTTTTTAATACAGTACACGCCGCACTTTATGATGATAGGCTTATGGCTAACTGGGAGGGACGAGGTGGTGAAGGAGATGAGGACGTTGAGGAGAATCTAAATGCTCTGTCCAGTTATGACTATGATATAATGCTCAAATCAGAAATTGATTATGAATGGAACTGGGACGCAGAGTTTTTTGGACGTAGTTTACTTTTGATGATGGACTTCAATCGCAAAGAGGGAGTTATGGCACCTATGCCAGAAGTGATTGACGCCGGAGGTTGGATACGTGATCCTCGAGCAACAAGTGTCAATGGAAACAACGCTAGAGGAATCGGAGCTATGAGATTTGGTGGTTATGAGATTGGAATGACTTATTGGGAAATGAAGAATCATAAAGCCTTTTTTAATATTCAAGCATTGAGAAAAGATAAAGAGATTAAATCTTTAATGGATAAAGCCAGAGAGGCGAGAGATACTGCCCAGGGCCGTGAGAATTATCCTCCAAAAGAAGAAGCATTAAGCAAGTTTGGAAACTATGAGTTTAAATTGCTTAACTGGTTTACAACGATCAAAGGCAAAAAATATCTTGTTACGCTTGGCAACCGTCGTTCTACTCTAGTAAGATTGATTCCTCTTGAGAGATATGGCAGGTGGCCAATTATTGACAGAGCTTTATATCCTCTAGCTAAAGATTGGGACGGAGTATCTATTCCTGATCTAGTTGAAGATAAACAACGTGCCAGGTCTTTACTGATTAACTTGGGATTAAAAGCTGAAAAGGTTGCTGATTCTCCGCAATACTTATTTGATCAGACTAGAATCAAGAATAAGAACGATCTAAACTTTCGCTTTAATAAGTTTATAGCAGTTGACGGACGAGTTGATAATGCAATAGTGCCAATGCAGAAAGCTAATGATCATAGATATTCAAATATTATACTTGAAATTTTAGACGCTGCTTCTCAAAGAGCTACGGCTACTCCTGAAATACAACAAGGAATCCAACCGTCTAAAGAAAGAACTCTTGGTGAATTAGAGTTAGTATCTTCAAAGGTTGATACTCGATACTCGATGAATGCTAAAATATATGGTTGGAGTGAAAGACGATTTTGGCAATTATGGTACACGCTTTATAAAATACATTTCAAGAAAAAGATTGATGAGAAGATTGTTAGAATACAGGGAGCTACTGCTCCGCTATGGCGACCATTACTTCGAGATAATATAATCGCAATAGTTGATCCTGATGTAAAGATTGAAAGTAAAGTTATATCAGAAGCCAAGAGGCAAAGAGAACAGCAATCTTTTGCTTCATTCGCAGAGTTTGCTTTACAGGATCCGGAGAATAATAGACGGTATATTCAAAAGAAATTAGCCAAGTTAAATGGAATGACCAAAGAAGAAATTGATATGGCATTTCCACCAACGATTAATGAAATCCAAGCTGAAGAAGAAAATGAATTATTAAATCTAAACAAGTTGCCAGTAATTAATGTCCAAGACGATCATCGTGTTCATATATCTATTCATTCAAAAGCAAATCAGAAAGCAAAGACAATGGCCCACGTTAGATCACATAAGAAAATGATGCTTATCAGAAGAGATAGACCTGAATTATTCCCATCAGAAGAACAACCTAGTTTTGGAGCTAAAGGAAAAGAAACTGGAGGGAATCAACCTGCTCCAGCACCACCTACCAAATAATTTATTTTAGTGTATAATAAAAATATGATTAATATTGATCAAAAAAGAATAGAAGATGTAAAAGAATTATTAAAGAATGGACAGGCCACAGAGTTTTGGAAACTTATTTGTGAGGCCATAGATGATAGTATTGATCAATTACAAAGAGAGCAAGACGGAGATGACCTTAAAGACATACCGGCAGAACAATATAAGCTAGAAGTTGAATTGTCAAAAGCTAAAAGAAAATACCTTAATCATTTAAAGAATTTACCAGAAGGGATTATCGCATACATTACTCAACCTGCAGCTAATTCAGAAGAAGGGGAAAATCCTGATCCTTATTATTCACCAGAGGAGCTAGCGAAAGAAGAACTTTCACAATCAAAAGAATAGCGACGAGTATTTGATAGGCGAAAGTATTAGGTTAAACTTAATACTTCGCTTCTCGAGTCCTTGTCGCAAGGACGTAATAACAGTCCGGTCGAAATGTTTTTCGCCATTTCATTAGACCGTGCAAAGTAAATATATGGCAGAAGAAATAAAAACCGAAACCGAAGAAGAATTGGGCGAAGACGGCAAACCAATTCAACCCGGTGGAGAGGGTGGAGGGACATCACCAAAAATAGAGTCCGATAATGATAATGGGGACGATGCCGAACCCGTAATATCTTTGAGAAGAAGTGCTGCACAGCACATCATTTCAAGGCAGAGCAAAACAATTGAAAAGTTACGCTCTGATAAAGATAAAGATGACGATGACGTTGACACAGAGATTGAAGAAGAAGACAACTTAACTCCAGAAGCTCTAGGAGCTGTCCAGAAGGAAGTAAAGAAAGCAATCGATCCAGTTGTCCAATCTCTTGTTTCAAAAGCTGATGAAGATGAGCTTGGCGATTTACTTGGGAGTGATGAGGGAGCGAAGAAATACGAAAAACGTATTCGCGCATATATGAAAAGCCCGCATTACAAAGGAGTACCGCCATCAGTAATCTATCATCATCTAGCGTTTGGAGATTCCGAAGCTAGAGAAGCCGCTGATATTGACGCAGGTCAAGGAGCCGGTGGAGGCAGAGGATTAAAACAAACGCCAAAATCTACAGGAAATATTCCTTCTATCGAAGAACAGAATGATATGAGTGATGAAGAATTTGATAAACTACACGATAAGGCTTTAGGTGGAGAATTTACAGAACCTAAAGAATAAGATAAACTTCTATTCGGGATATGTCGCAGTATCCCATAACGGCAGATGAGGCCAATTACTCTCATCAAAAAAAATGGCAAATACAACGCTAACTCAAGTTGCAGCTGCCGTAAATAATTTTTACGACAGAACAATGCTAAAGACCGCACGTCCTTTACTTGTCCACTTACGTTGGGGTCAAGTAAAAGATATTCCAAAAAACAACACTACAGTCATAAAGTTTCGTAGATATTCATTGCTTACAGCAAATACTACAGCTTTAAGTGAAGGTGTAACTCCTTCAGGTACACAATTGTCAATCACTGATGTTACTGGAACCGTTTTACAATATGGCGATTATGTTACTTTGACTGATATGCTTCAACTTACTACTCTTGATCCGCTTTTAACTGAAACTGCAGATGTACTTGGACAGCAAGCAGGTAATTCTCTTGATCAGTTAGCTAGAGATGTTATAGTCGCAGGCACAACTGTTCAGTATGCTTCAACTGGAGGTAGTAGAATACTTACTACCGCTTCAATGAAGTTGGATAGACAAGAGATTAGAGAAGCTGTACGTACACTTCAAAACAACGATGCAATGAAGATGACAAGAATGGTTAATCCTTCAACTGGATTTAACACTTCTCCTATCAATGCTTGTTTTGTTGGTATTATCACAGAAAATACTCTTTATGATTTAAAGCACGAAACTGGTTGGATTCCTGTACAAGAGTACGCTTCACAAAATGGTGTAATGGAAGGTGAAGTCGGAGCTATGGACGATGTAAGATTTATTATGACTACTAATGCTAAAATCTTCTCATCTTCAGGCGCAGGCTCTATTGATATTCACGGAACAATGATTTTGGCTGCAGAGTATTATGGTATTTCAAGAATCTCTGGAGCAGCTTTAAAGAATATTGTAAAGCCTTTAGGTTCAGCCGGTACTGCCGATCCATTGGATCAACGTTCTACTTCAGGTTGGAAAGCTACTTTTGTTGCTATCCGATTGAATGAGAATTTCGCAGTCCGAATCGAACACGCAGTAAGTTCATAAAATTAAGTAAGGTATAGATAGACCATATTACTGATGTTAGGAAAATGGTTCTCACTGCCTTACTAAAACAAAGTCGCAAATAATTTAATAGTAAATATATGGCTAAGAAACAAGATAATAGACTAACACCTCCCGTTTCTCCTATAATTCCTCCTTCAACTAACAAACCTGCTACTTCTACTCCTTCTTCTACTTTAACTAATAAGCCTGCCGATAAACCTGCAACTCCTATACGAATTAAATCTGAGACCACAAGTCCTAGACTTAAAGCTAAACCTCAAGAATTACCAGAAGTCGAAGAAGAAAAGGATTATCTTCAAAAGTATCAGGTTAAAAAGCAAACCAAATCAGGTTCAATCGATTCTAATCCTTCAAAAGGAAGTAAGGCTGAAAGAATGAAGAAGTCTCTTCTTGAACAGGATAAGATTCGTATGCTTATTCCACGTCCTATGGGAGAAGATAAAAGAATTTGTCAAAGTGTAACTTTAAATGGTTATCGTTTAGATTTTCCTAAAGATGGTTATATTGAAGTTCCTTTGCAGGTTGCCGAAGTATTGGCAGAATCACTAAAGCAGACTAATGTTGCTTTGAGTCAAAATCTTATTGACGGAAATAAAAATAAAGAAGACGCATTAAGATAAGGGTCGCATTAATTAATCAATTAATAAATAAATATGGCTACAACAAGTACACAAGAACACAATCCAGCTAGCGTAAGTCAAATTACTGTCGGAAGTCACTTAGAAACTACAACAGCCGTAGCAGTTGATTTTACAACAGGTTTTAAACCATTGTATGTTAAGGTGGTAAACGAAACTGATAGAACTCAAATAGAGTGGTTTGACGGAATGGCTGATTCAGAAGGAATTGTAACAGTTGCCAATGGTACCAGAACACTCGTAACTTCTAATGGTATTATTCAACTATCTTATGGCTTCACTTTTGGACTAGATACTAATGTCAATGTAGTAAGCAAACAGATCAGTTGGATCGCACAAGGATAAAGTTATTGTTTCTAATCAAGAGATTGATTAAAAAGTCGCGTAATAATTAATTGATCCGGTAGCGAGCGACACGCTTCTTGCCGGATCCATAAACAAATGAGTAATTTTGGAGAAAAAATAGTCGATGATACAAGAAAAGCAATATTAGACGATACACTTCGCGCTAATGTGCTTTCTAATGGTGAGATATTTTGGGTAGTTGAGGATTCTGATACTGATTTTAATGTAATCAGTCAAAGATATGGTAATAAAAATGTCTTCACAACCGTAGCCGCAGCTTATGCTGCTTGTACTACAAACAGGAATGATATTATCTTTATTTCAGCAAATACAGCACATTCTGCCGCAATGTTAACAGTTTCTAAAAGCCGTATTCACTTTGTAGGTTTAGATACTGGAGGAAGAATGAATTCTCAAGGTACAAGGATAGTAACTCCTGCTACTGATGTAGCAGCTAGTGTTGCAGTAATTAGTAACTCTGGAACTAGGAATACTTATGAGAATATTAAGATGTCCCAACAAGGTACGAATGTAGCTCAAACTAGCGGATTTATTGATACTGGAGAAGGAACGTATGTTAAGAATTGTAGTTTTGAAGTAAACTCAATTCTTACTACAGTAACACAGGCTATATTATTCAAGGGAGATACTTGTCATTACGAAGATTGTCAGATTGGTAATTCAACCGTAACTCATACGGCCGCTAATCAAGCTCCGTTAGTGATTCAAACTCCTGCTAGATATAGTTACTTTATTAACTGTACGATAATTAACTATTCAGATAAAACCACAGCCTCTTGTATTGACTGTCCGGACGCTAATAGCGTTATTGGTTGGATTATATTTGAGAATTGTTTCTTACTTTCAGCTAGTAAAGGTGATGGTGCAACCGCAGCCGGCGCAATGGCCGAAGCAGTTACTTCCATTGCAACCAGTGGTTATTTATACTTTAGGAATTGTTCTTGTGCATTTGCTACGGCATTTATGGAAGCAGACGCATCTCTTTACAGCGACGCAGTCGCTCCAGCAGCAGCAGGAGCAGGTGGAATTATGACTCCGGGTGTATAGATGTAATTTGAATCTTTGGGACGGCGGGGTTTTACTCCGCCTATCCCATAGATAGTTAAGTCGCAAGATAATTTAAACAAATGACTAAAAAACAAATACTAATTGGCGTTACAGGAATTGCAATAGCTATAGTTTCATTCTCGGCAATTCATACAGTCAGAGCTATAAGTCAACTTGAAACTGATGTCAAGCCGTTGAATTACGCAACAACAACTCCTTCTTATTTGGTAAGTGGTGGAGCTACGGCTACAACAAGTCCTATTGATCTTCGAGGGATTGATCTTGTTGATATAAATATTCAATTAACCGGAAGCTCTTCAGAAGCCGTCTTAAATTGGAAATATGAATTTTCCGATGATAATATAGATTGGTTCGGTGAAGATTTAGCACAAACCAATTCAGCAACATCTATTTCTCATTCCAGTACGACATTAAATCATACTTGGAAGCCAAGCGTTGCAACTCAAGTAAGAAAGAATATCAGTATAGAACCTATAGGAAGTAGGTATATGCGAGTTATATTCTCGACTACAGGAGCAAATAGTGCTGTTTGGGCAAGGTTCGCACTTAAAGAAGAAAAGAACGATTAAACATATGAAAAACTTAAAATATATATCATTAGTCGTAGTTGCAGGAATTATCGTTGTTGGTGCGTTAGCTTTGGCCAGTGGAGGAAATTATAGTAATTATAGTAGTTTCTTTAATCGTGATAATGGAGCATTATTACTTGTTAATCCAACTGACACAATAGGAAATAGCTCTAATCGTATTCCTAAAATTTGGCTTGACTCAATGGATTCTACTACTCTAATAATTTCTGGTGCGGCAGGTGGTGATTTAGATATGGGTGGATATGATATATCGAATATAGGTTATGCCTCATCAACAACTGGATTCTATTCACAAGGTGAATTACATATTGGAGGAAATGGACTTATTGAGGGAACATTTGATGTAGTTGGCGACCTAACAGCTAACGATATTATATCTAATAGCTTACACCAAGTTTCAGAAGAAGGATTAGTTTTAGGAATGAACTTTAACTCTGAAAACAATTCAGGAAGTGCAGGAAGTGAAATCGTATTAGACAGTTCGGTTTATAATAATCATGGAACAAATAATGGAGCAACAGCAACTTCAACAGCAGGATTTAACGGA
>Ga0075122_10003330_pt1 | contig 10135 bp, 8 predicted proteins | sample AntAceMetag02UKB_FD_69790 | JGI IMG/M metagenome (GOLD analysis project Ga0075122, IMG submission 69790) | Saline lake microbial communities from Ace Lake, Antarctica - Antarctic Ace Lake Metagenome 02UKB | ecosystem: Environmental > Aquatic > Non-marine Saline and Alkaline > Saline | place...
TTTCGCAGACTGGATTGATTCCAAAAGAGATCTTCCTGATTCAACTGCACTGACACAAAAATTTAAAAAAAAAATCTTTTAAATATGTTTTTTCTTTGATATAGTATAATTAACTGTTGCGCAGTTGTGCATCATTGTTGTGCACAATTGCATATTATAAAACCGATATTTTTTAACTCAATCAGCGGGATATTACATATTTGTTCCGGTATTACACCCTACAGATCAGGAGAGAATCATGAAAAATCATCAAAAAAAGTCCTTCTTAGTCTTAATGTTCATCGTTTGCGCGTTTTCCTTCAGCCCTTTATATGCCGCCGACAGCTCGGGGGTTAAGAAAATGAAATCCAAGATATCCGGCCTGATAGATAAAAGCGGCAACGCCTCAGGTAAGGTCAAAGCCTTCGCCAAAAAAGTACTCCTGCCCAATATCAGCCAACCGATTTTCAGTTCAGCTGTTTCCGCGCAGAATGCCAAGGGGGTTTCTCTGGATGAGATCAAGAAGATTGATAACGAGTGGAAAAATGCCGAGGATTTTTTGCCGATTCATGACGTTAAACTCGAAAATCCCTGTGCAGAGTTTATCCGGGGTATAGTTAAAAAGAATCCGGCTATTATTGAAGCTTTCGTAACCGACAACCAGGGGGCCAATGTCTGTCAGAACGAACTGACCGGAGACTACTGGCAGGGAGATGAAGCCAAATGGAAGAACTCTTTTAATGGTGGCAAGGGCGGTATCGACGTCGGCGTCGAGAAACTGGATAAATCGACAAATGTGGTTTTGCAGCAGATCTCTCTTCCCATCGTCAATGCAGATGGAAAAGTCATTGGCGCCATTACATATGGATTAAAAACCGGCAGCCTGTAAGAGATTTAACGTCTGGATAACGGAAAGATTCAGTGTTAGAGGGCCACGTTATCACATGATTGTAACTCGCAGTTCTTTTATTAATTAAAGGAGTAAAGGTATGAGCATCAAAGCAAAAATCGCAATTCTGGTCGGAATCCCTATCATCGGGATTGTCATTCTATTAATGGTCGGCTGGATGGGAATGTTGAACCTGGAAGAGGGAAGGGACAGCTTTTATCAGAAAGACTATATCCCTATAGTTGACGAAAAAATTCCCGAGATGCAGAACATTCAGAATGCCATCATGCTGATACTTAATGCTGACCGGGATGCTCATCAGGCTGTCATTGCTGAACGATTGAGCATTGTGGCTGCCATTGATGAGAACGATGAAGGCTATCAGAAAGCGGATCAGGATAATCTTGAGAACATCAAGCAGGTTTCCGACCGGGTAGCAAAAGCTGCGGTTCACTTTCAGGGAGATGAACTGAAAACTCTGCACAAAATATTTTTGGCAGAGTTTAAGAAATGGGAGGAGAACTCCCGAAAAGTGGTTGCTTATGCCAACAATCCCCGCCGGATGAAATTTGCCCCCAAGATCAGCAACGGAACAGCACAGACCGCATTCAACCAGATGCGGGACCAGCTGGACAAGATGGAGGGCGTCCTGGCAAAGCAGGTTGCACAGAAACTGGAAGAGGTCAATCAGACCAAGGCAAGTGCGGTAGCCAGTAATACATCCCTGGCGGCTGCATCGAAAAAGACTATTATCACCTTTATTATTCTGGTGGTCGTTTTTACGCTGGCAGCTATATTCATTGCCTTCTGGATCTCACGCTTGATTACCAAGCCGTTGGACACTCTGCACCATACTGTCAGCATCATTGAAGAAACAGGAGACCTCTCCCAAAGAGGATCTTCTCACGGCAGGGATGAAGTGGGGAAAATGTCACAAGCGGTTGATCTGCTGATGGATTCTTTGCAACTCACTATCAGCGAGGTCACCGAGGTTGTAAAAAACCTTTCGGAAGGAGATATCACTCGCCGTGTGACTGGAGAACTTAAAGGGGATCTCTCGGTCTTGAAAAATGACCTCAACCAGTCCCTGGAGATGCTCAGCCAGATTATCGCCGAGATCCGAGTCTCCAGTGAAAAGGTCAAATCCAGCTCTTTTGAATTGACCAACTCTTCACAGGCAATGGCCAGCGGAACGACAGAACAGGCTGCCAGCCTGGAACAGATCGCTTCTTCCATGGGAGAGATCGGATCACAAACGAAGATCAATAATGAAAATGCCATGCAGGCCCAGCAACTGGCCGGTAGTACACTTGATGCATTGCAACGGGGAAATTCCCAGATGCAGGAGATGCTCAATTCGATGAACGAGATCAACAGCACCAGCAGTGATGTTTCTAAAATCATTAAAGTGATCGATGAAATCGCATTTCAAACCAATTTATTGGCCTTAAACGCTGCGGTAGAGGCTGCCCGAGCCGGAAAATACGGTAAAGGATTTGCGGTGGTCGCGGAAGAAGTCCGTAACCTTGCGGCCCGAAGTGCAGAAGCCGCCAAAAACTCTACGGAACTGATCGAAAAATCCGGGAACGAGGTGGTCCGGGGAGTGGAGAACGCCAATAAAACAGCTGATATCCTGACAGAAATTGATGAAAATGTTAATAAAGTCAGTGATATGGTGGGGGGAATCGCATCCGCGTCCAAAGAACAGACCCAGGGAATTGAAGAGGTCAATACCGGTTTGAATCAGGTGAATCAGGTCGTTCAGAATAATTCGGCAATTTCCGAAGAGACCGCAGCCGCGTCAAACGAACTCTCTACGCAGTCTGATCAACTACTCAACCTAATCGCCCGCTTCAAGTTGGACCAGACCCTGGTTCGAGATGAAGTCGTGGAAGCGAAGGCTGCCGTTTTTAGTCCGGAACCGAAACCAAAACCGGCACCAACACCGGAACCTCGGAAAATTGAAGATACCGGCAAACAGACACCGGTCAAAACAATTACACTGGATGATGATTCATTCGGGCGTTATTAATCACACCATCTCTCCCTAGCTTGCAGAGTGAAACTGTTTACTCTGTGAGCTCTCCTCACGCCACTACTGAATCTATCCTCGTCACTCAGAAAACTGCATATTCACAGAGATACCGATCAGATTGTCTGACTGCTGATAACGGTAGGATTGGGGGGTAATGTCTGTATAAATATAGCTTTTTTCGACTCGTGTCTTCCCGAATTGTAGTTCAACGCTGAACTGATCGTTCAGTTCCGCTCCGATGGTCAGTTTTTCCTCCTGATAGCGTTGGGTATTTTCATAGAAGATATTATCAAAATCGATTTTTCGTTTTAAAAACCGGCGTTCAACATAAACACCACTGTCTTCTCCGATGCCAACTCGAATACCCAGAACATTATTGGTATAGTTCGATTTTCTTGCCGCTTGACTATTATCACGCAGCAAGAAACTCTTGATCGCTCCCTCTGAAATCTTCTCCCCCAGATAGATATGGGTGTTTTCTGAAAACCCCATTCCAAGCAACAGGTACACTTCTGTCCTTTCCAACGAACCCTCCCTGCCATTTTTCACATCCATGGAGTCCCATTTTTTAACCCCCAGTTCGTAAAAAGGTCCCTGTTTTTCTTCTGCTTTCTTCACGAGTTCAAGAACACTAGTTTTAAACTCTATGTCTTCAGATATCACAGATTGTCCCTCGATATCGACCCGGTAGGCCCATGAATAATCGGTACCAGGAGAAATCCCCAAACGCCACTCCCCCAGTACAAGACCGATCCCCTGTAGAATAGCGCCGGCTTGTTCGTTTTCAAAGAAGTTCGTAATCCCGCTGACCGCATGGCTATATTCCCAGTCTAGATTCCGTTTCTGTGCGAAAAGATACAGATATTCCAGAAACTCCATCCGGAGACTGATGCTGTCCCTGACCTCCGAAAGGCGAGTTTTATCATCCCCGGTGCGCACGGTTGAATCATAGGCTTTGTAAAGTGCGTTAAAATTGATGAAGTAAAATTTCAAGCTTCCCCGCCCCTCTCTCTGTTCTTTTTTCTGAAAGAGATTGTTATAGCCAGTCTCTTGGATATCTCGTTCGCTGTCGAGATACTCGAGCGCCAACTTACCAAAATAGGCGAGCTCTTTTTCAGTGTACGATCCATCCAGATTCTCGAACTCCTGACCAAAAATCACCGCCCTGCCGCCAGCTAAGAGCAGCAGGAACAAACACAGCACCATTGCCACATAGTACTGATAAAACTTCCTTGTTTGTCCTAAGCGAATCACTGTAGACACCCATTTTTAGAAACGGTTTTATTTTATTCTCTCCTCTGTCGAATAAAACAGAGAGAGGATGGCAGATGGAACTGTACTTACCTGCTTTATCGGCAATTGGTAAAAAAACTTTAGCCCCTTGATTCAGGCATCGTTTGCAGACCTATCAAAGTTCATGTGATCTTAAACTTCGGATTTGTCTATGGCTTAGATTCGTTAATTCAGGTCTGTGGATTGCTTAATTGAGGATGGATTTATTTCAAATAATGAAGGATACTAAAATACTCACAACATCAAACAAGCCTAATTTTCCCTAAAAAAGAGCTCCATAATCGGAATGGATCAATCGCAGATGGAATCAATTGTTTTTTTAATACAGTGTCCTGATCAAAAAGGCCTGGTTTCTCAAATCAGCACTTTTTTCTACCAGAAGGGGTTTAATATTCTCAATTGCCAGGAGCATGTGGATGTTTCACAAGACCAGTATTTTATGCGCATCGGTCTGGATATGAGCAACCTGAATACGTCCAGGAAGGAATTGGAAGATGATTTTCAGTCTTTTGGTGAGCCACTGAAACTGAACTGGTCGGTATACTATTCGAATCAAATGGCACGTGTGGCATTACTGGTGACCAAAGTTCCCCATTGTCTCTACGATATACTTGTGCGGCATGAACAAAACGAGCTCAACTGCGAAATACCACTGATTGTCAGCAACCACCCGCATCTGGAATCCATTGCCGACAAGTTTCGCATTCCTTTTTACTGTTTGCCAATCGAGAACCCGTCAGAACGTCACAAGCAAGAGCAACAAGTCATCCAGCTTCTGGTACAGAACCATATCGATCTGATTGTGCTGGCCAGGTATATGCAGATTCTCTCCGAAGGTTTTATAGAAGCCTATGCCGGAAAGATCATCAATATTCATCATGCATTTCTGCCGGCCTTTAAAGGAGCCAACCCTTACAAAAGTGCTTATGACCGTGGGGTAAAAATGATTGGCGCAACTGCTCACTACGCCTCGGCCGAACTGGATGCAGGACCGATTATTGAACAGGATGTCCAGCGGGTGACTCACAAAAACACTCCCCGAGAGCTGTCACAAATTGGAGCGGATATCGAACGTATTGTACTGGCCAGGGCTGTCAAGGCCCACCTGGAGCACAGAATCATCATCAATGGCAACCGGACCGTCATTTTCAAATAGCGACCGCCCTCTCGGGCACAACGATGAATCAGAAAACAAATTATGGCTCTGGAATGTGATTTTTTTCCGGTGGATGAATCCCACCTCAAAAAAGAGAAAGCAAAAGCCCGGGATCTGAGACAGACACAATGGTGGAAGAACCTGAGAGGAAGAGGGGAGTGTCATTACTGTAAGAAACGGTTTCCCGCCAAATCGCTGACCATGGATCACGTCATCCCTATCAGTCGTGGGGGATTCACCAAAAAAAGCAATCTTGTTGCCTGTTGCAAGGAGTGCAACAACCAGAAGAAGTATCTGTTACCGGTTGAATGGGAGGCTTACCTGGAGGGAAAGCTTTGAACGCCTAGCGACTTAAAACGGCCAATAATTCCAGGTGGGTTGCATGACAATACATGTCATACCCCTTCAGATCGTCCAGCTTGAAACCACCCCGTTCAATCAATTCCCGGATATCCCTCGCCAGACTTGCAGGATTACAACTCACATAAACCAGCTTACCTGCCTTTGAGCGATTTATCAGTCGGCAGACATGCTTTCCCATCCCTTTACGGGGCGGATCAACAACAACCGTCTCCACAACTGGCAACTTTTTGAGACGGTTCAGATCACCCGCTTTAAATTCTCCGTTTGCAAGATGCAGACGCTCAAAATTTGATTTCGCCGTTTGAATCGCCAGAGGACTGACATCATAACCATTAAGCCTGGATGCGAGAGGGGACAGGACCAATGAAAAAGTCCCACACCCGCAAAACAGTTCAACGACTCGTTCAGCATTCCTGCAGGCAGCCTGCAAATCCTTTATAATCTCTGTTGTCACAAATGGATTGGATTGGACAAACCCATGACTGTGGAGGGTCAGTGGTCCAAAACCATAGTTTTCTTCAAGGGAGGGTTCAAATCCAGGTAGTGGCACCAGGTTATTGCCCTCCAGAACCGATACGGCCACTTCGCCGGTATTCTGGGACTGCAACAGATGAAATTCCGTATTGGCTCTGCCTAGTGAACCGATCTGCAGCAAGGCAGCGGAAATGCCCTGGGAGAGAATTTTGCACTCTGGTATTTCCACAATCCGATTGCTGTATCTTTCAGAAAATCCCAGACGGCCATCTACACAGCGAACCCGTGTTTTATAGCGGAAGTTGAAGCTTTGAGGGGAAGGCAAGACGTGGGGCTTCCAGTCAATTCCGTTGCTTTTGAGAACTTCGGTCAGCATCTGACATTTCAGGTCCAGTTGCTGCTCATAACTCATATGCATCAGGGAGCATCCACCACAGAGATGAAAGTGCGGGCAAGGAGGATCGCAACGATCTGAGGAAGGGGTCAGAACTTCCTGCAAAGCCGCAGAAATAGTTCTTTTGTTTTCTTTCAGAGAATAGACCCGAACCACATCTCCAGGGGCGGTTCCGGGAACAATCACCGTTTTGCCATTGTAAATGCCCAGGCCGTCCCCTGGTGGGACAAATTTTGTTATTTCAAGTTCAAACTGCAAGTGGTACCTCGGTGTCGTTCACTCAGGATACTTGTAGAGAGACAGTGCTCTTCTCCATAAATTGGAGATAATCAGCCCGGGTGATCATACCGATCAGGCTTTTTCCCTGGGCAATTGGCAGGTGGCCAATGTTATTTTGAAACAGAATATCCGCAATCTCTCTCATTGTCTGATTTTTAGTGGCCGTAATGACGTTGCTGGTCATGAATCCTCTGACCGAAGCGTGCATCTGATTCGCCTTTCTGGCTTTCTGAATATCAGCCAGTGTCATGAATCCCACGATTTCACCTCTTTCTGAAAGTACAGGCGCCCCGGTATGATCGACGCTCTCCAGATAAACGGATGATTCCATCAGGGTCATGGATTCCTTAATGTAATCCACCGGGGTGATCATAATATCTTCAGCCACCACTGCCGGCTCAAGCGCTTTTTTGAGATGTTCTTCCAGTCGGGCAAAGACCATCATTCCAGCTTGATCCTTTACCAGGGCGGCTGAAGCCCGCTTATGCCCACCACCACCGAATTCAGCCATAATGGTATCCAGCCGGATATTGTCTTTACCACTGCGAGCAACAATCAAGGCATTATTTTTCTTGGTAAAATAAAACACTGAAAAGATCGCTTCGGTTTGCTCTATCTCGAAGATTTTTTCGGTTACCGCAGCCAACCCGCCGATATTATCTTCCAGTTCAATATAACTGAGAATAACTGAGTGACCGTTGATATTCTTATGGGTCAAGCGATTCAGCATATCGTGAAACAGAGAGACCTGGTATTTTTCCTTCAGGCTGCGCAGAAACGTTCGCACCAGTTTCATAGACGCGTTGTTCTCAACTAGATAGGACGCTACCGCAAAATCCTCTTTTTTAACATTCTCATGTTGAAAATTACCGGTATCTGAATAGATGGCCGTCAGGGCTATCGTCGCATCTTCAGGCTCAATTTTGAATTTCCTTTTCATCAACTCCAAACCGATATTGGTCGTATTAGCCCCATAATCCTTGATATGTAACAAAGCCCCTTCAATATCATCGTGGTCAGAGGGGTGATGGTCGTACACCTCCACCTGGCCGTTGAAATCTGCCATCCACTTGAAGTACTCTTTGACCCGGCTTTTTGAGCGGGTATCCACAACAACCACTGCCTCGATTTTCTGGTCCTTCAGATCCTTGGGAGCGATGAAACCAAAACGATTCTGGTAAAGGTTATAGAGGTTTTTGGCGACAGGATGAATTAACTGACTCTGTACAGGTTGATAGTCGGGATAAAGGTATTTCGCCAGTGCAATAGATCCAAAACAGTCCAGATCCATGTTTGAATGTCCAAAAATTACTTTCATATACTGATTGCTTTAATTATGAAGTGAAGTGTGTTGAGCTGAAAACTCTGTCGGACTACGTTCTATCTTTTTGAAAAGGTAAAAGGAGACAGGGATTTGGCAACCAAAAGCGGTTCACTAATTTAAACCCATAATATGTAAAAGCCTAATTGAAGTCAAATTGAAAACCTGATTGAGGCATCTCAAGTGTGAGCTGAGTTTTATTAATATCTGAAGCCAATCGATAGCAGCGGAATCTGTACCTTAGCCTGGGATTCGGTGAATTCAGCATTATTCAAAATGGTATACGTGACCAGGATATCCCACCACGAGTGCACCGCTATTGCTGTCATGAGATCGAAGGACGCCAGCGATGAATGGTAGACATACCCTTCATACATTCCGAATATAAACGCGTAGAAAGGGTTCGCTGTAAATCCATTTCCGTCATGACCCACCGCAAAAACGGCCGACGCTGCGGCAATGGAGAGGTGCCGACTGGTAGAAGGCGACACTCCCCAGCTCTCTTTCAGGGTTTCAAAGAAATAGTGTTGTACGGTACCCCGAAAAAACATCTCCTCCCCCACACCCACCATGTAGTATTTTGGAAAGGAATCTCGACTAAGATCGGACGCTTTCAAACCTCTATTCAAAAAATACTTGACCTGTGTATTCGATTTCTCGGCTGAAGCCTCGTAGAAGTATGCGTAATTGGCGATCAGCACGCCTATGGGAACCCAGAACTCCCATTTTTTATAGAAGTGATCAAACCGAAAAGGGGACAGCATTAGATCATACGTTTCCGTATTTGGCTTACAACCATGCTGATATAGATCTCCCCAGGAGGTTAACAGGAGATTGAAGTTCAGGCTGCTGTAATAGTTGGCATCCCAAGTCTCTTTATTTAAGTAGACACGGGTTTCTGTTTTTCCCGACTCAGTATCGGCCCTGTCCACCGTTTGGTATATGTCATCCGGATTGTCCTGATAGTAAACCGAGTCGTAGGAGGAATACCCCAGAGAACTGGTAATCAAGCGACTGCTACCAAAAACAATGGCCTTGTCCCATTGTCTTGTGATTGCGTAACCCAGACCGGGAACCCAGACTTCTGCAGCGCCCACCCCCAGACACCCCAGGCGGCTCATGGCGATCAGGGATCCATTTGCACCGATCATCAAGAAAAGAAAAAGAAAGCACCCTGAAAGAAATTTCATGTTCATCAACACTCTTGGCCAGTCATATTGAATAGAATCATAGGCAACCCTGTTTTCGATTTCACTTTTTAATTTTTTATGATGCCATTTTATGCATATTCGAGGAAGAGGGATCCGCTGGGGGTCTTGCTGCCAGTGATATCAGACCCGCCAGTATTAAAAGCACTGAAAAAGTGATAAACGGAATCCAGTAATTGTCTAACAAGTCAAAACAGACTGCAGCAAATACGGGTCCGCCAGCGTTTGCGGTCAAGCGAAAAATACTCCCCAATCCCAGAACAGTTCCGGCGGAGCGACGTCCGAAAAATTCTGTCCAGACCAGATAAACCAGGGGCAGAACACCCCCTCTGAAAATACCATAAACCACAGCGAACAAGAACAGCAGGATCTGGTTTTCTACAACCCGGAAAATCAAGAAAAACAGCATTCCGTTCGTAATAAAGATAACGCCCATTAGTTTTTTAACCGACACCCGTTCTGCCAGGAAACCAAAAAAAACGCCACCGACAGCACTCGAAATAGACAACACCGTAATCACGAGCACTGCAACATGGGGTGTAATGCCCTCATCGGTCAGAAAGGGAAAGAGATGAAAGTTGGCCCCGGCCCCAACAAAGAAGATGGTACTCATGACAATGGTCAAATGCCAGAATGCTTTGGTTCGAAAGACTTCGCTGCGTGTCCACAGCGGTTCGTTTTCCTGGGAAACGGTTGGTCTGGAGCCCATTTTCAGCGGTTTTTCAGATCCCCCCCCAACTGTTT
>Ga0075122_10003335_pt1 | contig 10128 bp, 11 predicted proteins | sample AntAceMetag02UKB_FD_69790 | JGI IMG/M metagenome (GOLD analysis project Ga0075122, IMG submission 69790) | Saline lake microbial communities from Ace Lake, Antarctica - Antarctic Ace Lake Metagenome 02UKB | ecosystem: Environmental > Aquatic > Non-marine Saline and Alkaline > Saline | place...
CGACACTACTTACGACTTAGAAGAAGATTCCTTTGCTAGCGGTAGTTTAGTAGTAAGTGACACACTTAAAAATCCCGAAATCTTAAAAAATTGGTGCTACCAAAAAACTAATAAATGGGCAGATAAGATCAGTGGTGATATGCAGATTATCAACCTAATGTTACAAGAATTTAATATAGATCCTTATGAATTAGAAGAAAAATACTGCTGTTACCCGACTAAAGAAAAAACTGATACAATAATAATACACCCTTGGTGGAGAAAAAAATTCTGGAATAATACAATCAACCCACAGTGGGACTATTATTATAAAAAATGGAAAAAGTTAGGGGGTGAAGGACCCAAGTTGCCACACCCAATAAAAAGATTTATAAAGTATCATATATGGAAAATGATAAACAAAAAATAAATAAATCTGAATATTGTGTCTTTATTTTGTGGAGCAACAGTTTTAGACATGCACCTGAAATTGTTGATTTAATTCGTAACTACCCTGAAATTGAAATTCAGAAAGTTTTTTTGTATCAAACAGATAATATTAAAAAGTTTATAAAAGAAGTTTATGCCAGAGACGATGTCCCCCGAGTTCATTTAAAAAAGAAAACTCAATACCTGAGATGGAGTAAAAATCCTAACATTGCAGTAGTTTTAGCAAAAAATCACAACCCCCAAGAAATTTTAAGAGGTCGAGGAGAATTTCGTCATATAGAATGTCAACGAGTAAAAGATTTGAAAGACAAAATACGAAATCAATATAATCCAAAAAAACCAAGCGGAGACAGGACAGAAGAACATGTTATCCATGCGACAGATTCTGAACACCATGTAGATTACCTTCTGAAAGTGCTTGGATATAAAGAAGGGTTACAACATTTTACCAAAACACCTAATAGAATTTTATCTGTCCCCCACCATATTAAATCTTTCTCACACTTCACCATAAAAAAAGTCCCCATAGATTCTATTTATTGCCACTTTATCACAGGTACACGACATTCTTTTTCAACTGAAATAATGCCTTTAGAAAATTCTCCCCATTATAAATTCCTAACAGGAAAACCAGAGGTATATGAGAAATATCTTAAAGAATTTAGCGGTATCCATATTACTGATGATTATAGCCCTGAAAAATTTAGACAATTAACTAAAAACTTTTCTTACCTTTCCTCATCAAACCAGCTAAACTATATTCTCACAGACGAATTTCAGTTAAATAAATATGTCATCAGAAATGGACTCCATAGAGCAGTTATCCTTAAAAACCAAGGACTCAAAGAGATCACAATTCTTATTAAACAATAATATTATGCCAAATATACCTAAATTAAATATTGTTGACTTTATAAAACAAATCGAAAATTTGAATTATATTGTCATCAAAAAACCTGAGCACTTTCCTGAATATTATACAGGTAGTGATTTGGATATTATTTGTGATAATAAAAGAGAACTAATCCAAAAATTGTTAATCGTTGGAAATGATTATGTAGAAAACCATAATTTTGAAATTAGAGTAGCCTCCAATGAAAACACTTCTCATACCAAAGTAGATTTTTACCTTAGAGATACCTTAGAATTAAGATTTGATGTCCATGAAGGCCTACCAAAATTCAAAAATGTTAAAATTCGAGATGATTATGCTAATTCACTTCTTGAACACAAACAAAGATTAGAGATAACCGATAAAGACAGAACATCTGTTACTATAAATATTCCCTCAGATATCGACGAACTTATTTTTCGTTATATAGAATATTTTGAATGGTTTGAAAGACGACCTGATAAAATAAAACACTTAGAATATGTAGAACAACATTTAAAAGATAACAATGAGAGAGCCTTATTTTTTGATCGTCTTCATCTTTATATGGATTTAGTTGGTAAAGATGACATTTCAGCTCCAATCAAACAGTATGATAAAAATAAGTTGACCAAAACAGACCTAAAAACTAAAATCAAAAGAGAATTAAAATACCGTTCACCACTAATCTATAAAACACTTATGAAAGTTAAACGAAGTATTCATAAACACTAAATAAACCATGATAATCACAAAACTAAAAGGGGGGTCTTGGTAACCAGCTTTTCATATATTATAAAATTTAATTAACATAAAAAATACTATTAATATTACACAATAGAGAAACATTTTAACAATAATTAAAAATTATTTATTTAGTATAGTTAAAAATATGACAAAAGAAATAGGTTTCATCGGAATAGGAACTCACAAAGCAGCTACTTCTTGGATTTATCAATGTTTAAAAGAGCATCCTGAAATATGTACTTCCAATTTAAAAGAAACCATGTTTTGGAAGAAAAAACGCAGTGAAAAAAATTCAACTGAAGAATATTTTCGTCTTTATTACAAAGAATGCCCAAAAAAAACCATAAAAGGTGAATTCACACCAGGATACATGTATAGTGATGAAGCAATCAAACAAATTGCAAAATACTACCCAAAAACAAAATTAATAATATGCTTACGTAATCCAATTGAAAAATTAAATTCATGGTTTTTCTTTTTAAAATCAAAAAATCCTTTATTGGAAAAACAAACAATAGATATTTTTTTACAAAACAATACAACCCTTTTACAACAAGGATTATATTACCAATACTTAAAAAAATGGTTTTCGAAATTTCCTAAAGAAAACATTAAAATTATTTTATATGAAAAACTAGAAAAGAACCCACTAAAAATTATCCAAGATTTATACTTTTTCTTAGAAGTAAATCAAAATTTTTATCCTAACTCTTTAAATTTAAAAGTAAACGCAACAACAAAAAAGAAATTTCGTTCACGAATCCTCCAAAATAAATTAAAAAAATCATATATAAAATTAAAAAGCCATAAATTAGGCAAGCATATTTGTAATTTTTTAAAATTATTAAAATTTAACTATATACTAATGTATATATTCAAAATTAATGAAATAAACTCAACCTTAAATAAAAAAACTCACATTAAAAAAGACCTTCCGTTAAAAACTATAAAATATTTACAAAATTATTATAAAAACGACATAAAAAATTTAGAGGCATTAATTAACGAAGACTTAAGTAATTGGGAATAATACACAAAATTACAGTAAAAACAAACCCAATAAAAACTAAAAAACTATGATAATAACAAAATTAAACGGTGGATTAGGTAATCAACTCTTTCAATATGCTCTTGGTAAAAATTTAGCTAACTTAAATAAAACAATTTTAAAATTAGACATCAATCGCTACCAACGAAAAAACAGTCTGAGACAATATAAATTAGATAATTTTAATATCATTGAGAATTTCGCCACCAACAAGGAAATAAGAAAAACTAAAAAATTTTCTAGTATACCTTTTCTATCTAAACACAGGAAAGAGAAAGGAAGAAACTTTGATAATTCAATTTTATCTACAAAAGACAACTCCTACTTAGAAGGTTATTGGCAAAGTAGAAAGTATTTTTCCTCCCAAGGCGGATCCATCTTGGACGGAAAGGATATAGAAAATATTATACGAAAAGAATTTACTTTAAAAAATCAACCTTCAGAGAGTTTAAATAAATTAAATAAAAAGATTTCTGAATTTGGAGATAATTCTGTTGCTTTACATATAAGACACGGAGATTACTCCAATAATCCAAAAGCAGGTCGGCGACATACGGTGTTACCTTTAAAATATTATAAAAAAGCTTTAGAAGTTATCAGCAATAAAATATTAGACCCATATTTTTTTGTATTTTCAGATGATATAGAATGGTGTAAAGAAAATTTTAAGAAAATTGAAAATAACTATTTTGTAGATGATAAAAATTTGCAAGATTATGAAGCCTTAATTGCAATAAGTAAATGCAAACATCAAATCATTGCTAACAGTTCTTTTAGTTGGTGGGGAGCATGGTTAAATCAAAACCCAAACAAAATAGTGATTACCCCAGATCAATGGTATAACAATCTTAAGGTTAACATGGACGACCGTTTACCTAAAAATTGGATTAAAGTAAATTTTTAATAAACTTAAACAATCGATATCCAAAACCATTAAATAATAAACTACCATAATGAATTACCACCATTGGTCGCCAATAGATTCTAAAGGTTTTCAAAAACATTTTTCTGGCTTTTTTGTATTGACCATCGTTACGATAAAACTTAGCCAATAACATTAAATGCTTTGATAAAATTAATGGTCGTTTTTCAAAATCTTTTTTATATTTTTTAAGTAGCATTTCTCTCCCTTCAATTCGTCTTTTAAAACTACTCCCCATTTGTTCATGCCCACTCAGTAAATGCATTTTAATAAGCGGTTTATTGATAGCAATTCCTTTGTATTTTTTGGTAATTCTTATTATTAAATCAATATCAGTATGACTAGGAAAAGATTCATCTAATAAACCAATATCATTAAAAACTTCTTTTTTTATAACTAAAGTGCTAGAAAGAAATCCGCTAAATTTCCGCAAAGCAAATTCAAAATAGTTATCAATTCCGTCAGGGACTTGAGAATGTGTTTCTCCTTTATCACGAATTTCTGTGATAGCTGTAAAACAAAAACCTGCTTCTGAATATTCTTCAAGAGCTTTAATCTGCAATTCCAACTTTTCAGGTAACCAGACATCATCATCATCAAGAAAAGCAACAAATTCTCCTTGTGCGAACTTTACCCCAACATTTTTCCCGCCAGAACAACCAGTATTTTCAATTTGAGGCAAATATTTAATTCTAAAGTCATTAAAACTTTCTACTATGTTTTTGGCAGGTTTTTCTATTCCGTTATCTACTACAAGAATTTCAAAATCTTGATACGACTGATCTAAAACAGATTGAATAGCCAAAGGAATAAACTTTGGTCTATTATATGTGACAACTACGACACTAACTTTTGGTTTTATATTCATATTCCCTTTAATATAAAAAAGTGATAATACGGTTTTTCAAAAACCTTAAAATCCCTTTCTATTTTTAATCCAAATCTTTGTTCTATATCTTTTTTAAACTTTTTTACAGACACCTGTTTTGTTCCAAGCTCCCAATAATGAAGACCATTGTATTTGTGATCATTATTAGAGGATTTCCAATAAAACCATTTTATTTTTTTTATAAATGGTAATTTTATATCCATGTATGTTCCTCTTCCAGAATGTGGAAGACTAATTATTATTTTATTTCTAGTGACCCTTTTCATCTCTCTTAGTGCTTTCATAGCATCTTCATAAGGTAAATGTTCAAGAGTTTGAAAAGAACAAACCAAATCAAAACTTTTATCTTCAAGGGGAATCTTTCTTGCATCTGCAACTATATCTATGTAATCCCCTTTGTTTATATCTAAAGATGTATATTTTACATTAGCTTGTGTTTTTAAGAAAAATCCTAATACCCCGTTACCAGCACCAACATCAAGAATACTGGTTGGTTTTTCCTTTGTTATTTCTTGTATTTGATACCAAATGCTAATCCATCTTCCTTTTTTAAAATACATAATTTTATTAAAAAAAATACTATAAAAATATTTCGATTGTAATACAGTATTATACTATAAAAAACTTATATAATCTTATATATAATCCAAACACAGGAATCCTATGTTTGGATTATGTGAAAATAAATTTTCACATAATCCTCGCTTGAAATTATATGAAGCAAGCATATAATTCCTGCGTTCGGACATAGTAAAAATAAGTATTACACAATCATTTTTACTAGTCTTCGCTTGAAATTATAAATTAACTGATATTATTAGATAATTAAGGTATAATATAAAATTATGAGTTTTATAAAATTGGACAAAGAAATAATGGACATTATATGTTGTCCTTTGTGCAAAAATGAAGTTAAGATAGCAGAAAACAAAATTATTTGTGAAAATTGTGCGAATGAATTCCCACAACATTCTGTTAATACAGGAGAAAAAAATGAGAATGTCTTTGATTTTTGCATTTACAATCCTGATTATTGCACTCCAATTGAATTTAAAAAATGGGATGATATACAAAGAGGATATGAGAGACGATCAAAAAAAGGTTTCTCAAGAAATTTTACAAATAATTACTATAAATCACATTTAAAACAAATAAAAGATGATAAAAAAATCTATGAAGAATTTAAAATTAAAGGTAAAGTCTTAGATGTTGGAGGGCATATAGGAAAGTTAAGACATTTTTTGCCAAATGGGACAGATTCTTTCTATATATCCATTGACCCTTTCTTTAAAGTTTTTCAAGATATAAAATTCCAAACGGACCTACAAAAAGCTTACCCGTGTTTGTCAAAACCTTGTAATTTTTTAGCTTGCCGAGCCGAAAAACTTCCCTTTATTGATAATACTTTCGATTGGGTTCATATGAGGTCAGTTATTGACCACTTTCAAAATCCTTATATTGCATTGAAAGAAGCTCATCGTGTTTTAAAACCAAATGGAATGTTATTAATAGGTGCTAGTATAGAAAATAAAGGGTACGATAGAAAGAAAAAAATAAATAAATTAAAGAAACAAATCAACCCTATTTTAATAGTAATTAAATTAAAAAATAAAATTAAAAAATACGGCTTTCAAGGAATAATAGAGGCGATTAAGCTTCGTTCTACAAAAAAAATAGATGGACACATGTGTAAATTTACACACGACAGTTTAATTAATTTACTTAAAACAACTAATTTTAGTATTGAAAAAGAATATCAACAAATACCCCCTACAAATAGTATTTATATCTCTGCTAAAAAACAAAATATTAAGTAGTTAAAAGATTTAGTTGGATTTTCTTCCAATATTTCTTGTATTTTATACCAGATACTAACCCACCTTCCTTTTTTAAAATACATAATTTTTTCTTATTTTATGTTTCCTATGTAAAAAATATTTATTTCTCCTTGAATCTCCTTTTATATAAACAAAATTTAATTTATTTTTCCAAGCTACATAATTAAAACTAAGTTGATCTCTACGGCTGTGATTTTTAATTTCCTCCCACCAATCCTCCATTGTTTTTATTATATCATTTTCATTATGTCTCCTTAAAACAATCATACTAACCGCTAAACCATTATGTTCAGGATATTCCTCTTTCCTATATTTTTCTACTTGGATTTTCATTAAATCAGGGTCATCTTTGTACTTCCCCTCTTTACCTATCTTTAATAAATATTCTACTTCATCATAAACACAATCTCTACAATCAGACTTATCTTTTACCCAAAAGAGTTTTTTCCATCTTTTCGTATGTTGATTATGATCAAAAATAGCTAAATTTACATTTTCTAAATATTTTCTTATTAATTCATTGACATCTCCTCGAACTAACAAATTTCCGTCAACCCAAATACTTGTCTCATATTCTGATAAAAATTTATGAGGTAAAACTTTATACATTCGTGCATTGCGAACCGAATCGCTAAAAATTGGTTTTACTTTTCTAACTTGCCAGATATTCGATTTCAAATTTTCATCGTCAGTAAAACATACAAAATCACACTCCTTTGGAATATATTCTGGTTCAATTAAATTATCTTTTCCGCCAAAAATGGCCGTATAAATAACTTTTTTATTCTTCATCCCGTTAGAGATAATTTGCCCGAGGCAAACATTCTTAAATTAAATAATAATCTTCTTTTCATATTTTTATATAACTAATACTATCATATCGATCTCTTCAAATCTCTAACGGGATTCATTTTTTTAGTAGCTACAACAACAATATTTTCAATATATTTCGGTGTAAACAAAGATAAAAATTTATAAATTCCATATAAAAATTTCCTTTTTAAACTTTGCCTATATTTTGGCCAAACATCATCTAAATACATTCCTTCCGAAACTTTCCAACCATTTTTTTCTAATAACTTTTTTAAAACAATGAAGTTAAAATAAACCGTATGATCACTATTTACACTAGGTTCTTTTTTAAATAATTTTTCCATGAAATTAAATAAACCAAAAGTATTAGGAGTAGTAATAATCAACTTTTGTCCTTTTTTTAGATTTCTTTTACAAGAATCTAAAAACAAACCTAAATTAGAAAGATGTTCAATTAAATCCCCAGCAAAAATTACATCGAACTTTGTCTCAAAATCAAAATCTTCAGCCGATTGTTTTTTGTAATTTTCGGGTTTTTCTAACTTACTTTTATCAAAATTTACATCTACTCCAAAAACTTCTTTAGCTTGAGATTTTAAAATATTATGTATCCAATTTTTGTCTTCAACACCGACCGCCTGTCCCCAAAAACCAACATCTAAAACAACATCATTTTCTGAAATTTGATCCTGAATTAATTCCTTTTTAGATTTATATATTTTCATAAAAATTCTTGAAACAAAAACAATTAAAATTTAATAATTAACCTTCCCATATCATCAATCCTATTTAAAAATACCGGTTTTTTATCACCAAAAAACTCATCGACAGCCTTTCTTGATCCAGCCCAGTAACCATAATCATCTAAAATTAGAACTCCTCTATTGGATAATAATGGATATAAATAAATCATTTCATCACGAGTTGATTCATACCAATCTGTGTCCAATCTTAGTAAAGAAATTTTTTTAGGCAATGCCTTTTTAAGGGTGTCCTCCACTTTTCCTTTTACAAAAATTAAATTATTTTTGGGATAACCTGTAGAAAATATGTTTCTCTTAACCTCAGATAAAGAAGCATAACACCATTTATTTTCGCCATCTTTTTGTCCTTTTTCCTTCCATTTATTAATAATTTTATCATTTTTGTTAATTCTGGAATCTTCTTTTGTCGGTTCAGACATACCTTCATATGTATCATAAAGATAAATTTTTCTATCTTGATTACCTAAATTCTTTAAAGTTAGAGCCATAACCATTGCGCTTCCCCCTTTCCAAACCCCACATTCCACAAAATCTCCGTCAATTTTATTATCCTCTAAATATATTATTGCCTTATATAAAGAATACATCCTTTCTTTTGATGTCATGGTGTATTTTTTACATTTCTTATAAATCTCAGAAAAAACAATATCCCGATCAATATCTTTTTCCTTATTTGAAGAGCTATTTAGTTTTACAATTTTGTAACCACTTTTTTTTAAAATACTCTTAATATTGTTCTTTGTTTTTATAAACATAATTCTATAAAATTATCCAAAATAGTAGTTGCTTTAAAACATTCACTATGTTTTTTTACTTTTTCACAATATTCTTTTCTAAGATTTTCATCTTGTGACAATACAATAACAATTTCGGCTATTTTTTCAATATCTTGTTTCGCTACCAAAACTCCATATTCTGCATATTCTATGCTACCTTTTTCTAACACTTTATTAAAGTCAGAATCAGGAGCTAATAATTCTCGTGAACCAGAGCCACAATCTGTCGCAATAATAGGCAAACCCAAAATACTAGCTTCAATCAATACATTAGAGAAACCCTCCCAAAGAGAAGTCGAAACCAAAACATCTGAGTTAGCCATGTAGAAATACGGATTATCTGTAAAATTTTCTAAATAAACATCTTTTAATTCTAAATCCTTAATTAAATTCTCCAAATTACTTTTTTCTCCGCCCTCTCCTAAAATAATTAGCTGAGCATTTATATTTTGTTTAACTAAAGCAAAAGCCTTAACTAAAGTTTCAAAGTCTTTTTGTTTTTCTAGTCTCCCTACTCCTAAAATAGTAAATTTATCAGCGAAGCCCCAATTTCCTTGTTTTGATTTTTCTAGAATATCTAAAATAAATTTAGGATTATAAATAACTTGGATTTTATTTTCTGGAATTCTTGATACAGTAATCAAGTCTTTTTTTACATTTTGAGAATTAGCAATAATCATATCAGCCTTGGGATATAAAATCTTAATCAGAAACGGAATTAATTTATCTCGTTTTTTCTTATAGTTCCGAAACAAATCAGAAAAAGTCATTCCTACCCTAACAAAAACTTTCGTCTTTGCTTGTGAGATTATTTTAGCCAAAATTAGAACCAAATTAGCATGTTCTGACGTCCCCAAAACCATTACAGGTTTTTCTTTTCTTAAATATCTTATTATCGGAAAAATAGAAAATAAAATTCTTGAAACATTCAGATCAATAATATTTATTCCTGAATCAATTCTATCTGATAAAGGGCCTTTTCTACTGAACAATAATAAATCAACTTTAAAACCATCTTTAATAAATCCTTT
>Ga0075122_10003339_pt1 | contig 10110 bp, 13 predicted proteins | sample AntAceMetag02UKB_FD_69790 | JGI IMG/M metagenome (GOLD analysis project Ga0075122, IMG submission 69790) | Saline lake microbial communities from Ace Lake, Antarctica - Antarctic Ace Lake Metagenome 02UKB | ecosystem: Environmental > Aquatic > Non-marine Saline and Alkaline > Saline | place...
GCAGCGTTGAACACTCCCGCCACGAGGGGATCGCCCTGGGTCGTAGTCATCTTGACCCTGTTTCCAGACGCCTCGGATTCGTGGATTACAACGTCACCATCGACGACACCGACGCCGCTCCAATTCTGCGCCCCGACGAAACGTCGTTCCGCGGGGTGAGGTACGCCTGAGTTAAACATTGCCGTATTTCCCGACAGGCCCAAATCGGTGAATCTGGTTGCGTTTGCCTCTGTGGAGCCGTTCAGGTTGTTCCCTATGGCGGTGTTGTTGTCTGCTCCGGCAGTAAACTCGAAGTATGCAGTACCCTTGAAGCTGTTACCGTTAAGCGTTGACGCTCGACCGGCCCATCTGATCCCGCTCCCGTCGTTAAAATGGTTGCCGTTTATGTTGCATGAATCTACATTGACCTGGGTGTTGATAACGCCGCCTTGATTGAAGTCATTATCTGAAATTGTTATAAAATCTAGAGCGCCTGCCCAGGACACGTCGCCGCGGATATAGTTGCCTGTAATAACGCATCCCGCCCCGCTGACAAGCACATCGACTGCCGCTGAACTAAAAGAATTCCCTACTACCTGTCCGTACGCGCCGGTCTCAATTTCTACTAATGTCATGCCGGCCAAGCGATTCCCGCTCACGACGCACCAAACACCTTGCATGTCAATCCCTGTGCGGCAAGTAACAATTGTGTTGTCGTGACAGATGCACGAATTCGCCGTCATATCAACGCCATACGCTCCAACAGCGGTGAATCCTGTAATAATGCAATGTGATACTATGCTGTAAATTCCGCCCAGATATACCGCCGTCCCTGATGCTACTGTTCCATTTATTATGCAATTTGTGACACGATCACCAGTTCCTGCCATCTCTACGGTAATGTTGGCGATAGATGCCTGGATGGTGAGATTTATTACCGATCTATTTGATCCTACTCCGTTTGGCGTTATCTTGAACGCTCCGCCTCCAAAGTCTATAATCGTGTCCTCTGGATTCTGCCCTTCCAACATCTGGCCGTCCTTCATGGCAATGTTGGCGGTCTCGTTATAGGTTCCACGGACGACATAAATTTTCGCGCCTATGGCTTCAGTCGCGCAAGCTGTGGCTACAGAGGTGTAATCTGCGCCTCCCGCGGCGTCCACCACAGCATCGAAGACGGGCTGTCCTGGCGGTATAGCGTCAACGTACTGCTTGGTCGCTGATTGCATGGCTAGAAGTGGATCTGCTGCCAGAGTCAACACGCCGCCCATGGTCCCGCCTGCCAGCGGCAACATGAGATCGGCGTATGCCTTCGTAGCTGCATGTAAATTATTGATTGGCGCTCCCGAAAGTGTTAGCGCTCCGGTTAGCGTTCCGCCCGCTAGAGGCAAATAAGCCGCGACTGCTGCGGCAATCCGCGCGTCAATGGTTCCGCCGCCCGTAGTCAACACCAGTATCGCGGCGGCAATGTCCGCGTCTGTTGGAGCGGCCCCAAACACTGTATCGAGATAGGCTTTTCTGACAGCATCGTTGTCGGCCTGTGGATCTCCAACTAGCTGAAGCTGACCCGCCATCCGGTTACCACCATCAAGCCTGATATATTGCCTGTCGGTTAATTCATATAGCGTTGCTCTACCCATTAGTAAAATTTCCTCCTCATCGAATCCCCAGTGCCCGGCGCGCATTTACCAACCGTTGCAGATCCGCCGTTGATTGCCTGGTGGCTGCTTCTTGCCGCGCTATGTCCAGGGTCTCAGGCGTTGCCTGTGTGGTTATCATGATCGGGACTGGGGCCGGTAGTCTATCCCTAAGCTGCAAAGCCGGGGCGGTCTCAATCGCCGGTGTAGTTTCAATCACCGGTATAGTTTCAATCGGCGGCGGCCCCAGTCTCTGCGACCGTCTAAGCCCCTCCGCTTGTACCTCTGCGATTCGGCGCCGGACTTCTGGCTCCCACCTGCTCCGCGCTATGGCTCTCGCCCTGTTCCTAATCATTTCGTTTTCGCGGCGCTGAGCACGGGATGATAGCTGCTGCCTGCCGCGCCTGGAAGGGTCTACGGCGCGCTGTCCAGCCCCAGGCCTGAAAGTAGGGGCGAACATTCGCCTCAACATGGCGGAGGTTTTCTGTCTTGCCTCTTCCCTTCGCCTGCGGTCTGCCGCTAACTCCATAATTCCGGGAGGTGGTGGCGGTGGAGTCCTCTGCGCGGCGCGCCTTTTCGATCTTCTCAGTTCCGCCGCCATGATCCGCTGTCTGTTTATATTGCCGGGCGTCTGCCCAAGACCTGCTATCATATACATTATAGACCTCGCAATAAAGGAGGCAGTTCTTCCCAGACCCGCCCGCGTGAATGTTGCCGAAATGCTGGAAGCTGCTCAAATTTTGGAAGTTGCGGAGCTGCGCGCTGTGATATTCTACGCTGTAGGGGCTGAGGTATTGGCGGAAGCGTTGGGCGTAGCTGTTGGGATGGTATCGGCCTTGGACCACGTTGTCCTGTGTCCTGCCAAAGTTCCAACTCGGATCGATTCTGCGCCTTCACCTTGACGCGCCGGAGTATCTCTACTGAATAGTCCGCAGCTACACGCGCCGCTATTTCTCTAGCGGTCATTGTTCTGTCGAACCAGGCGTCCCAGTATGGCATTGTCCGGCCACCATATGCTACCGAAAATAATCTTGCCACGCCTTGAATATTTCCTACTCCGGCGGCTTTTATTATGTCCCGGGTTAGATAGCTTCTTCCAGCGATAGCGGCGTAAAACCGACTTCTCTCGTATCTTTCTACACTTTCGCGCTGACTAGCAGGCATGATTTTCCCCTGCCTCGCGTAATATGCCTCCCACTCTCTTATTCCTGCCCTTTTTTCCGGCTCTGCGTCCCTGAGTTTCTGCGCCTTCGCTATATCTGACTGGCGGATTGCTTCCCTTCTCTGGGCCGCCTTTGCTTCTATGTTAGCCGTGGACGCTCTACGCATAGCCTCGAGCCGGGCGCGCTGCGCTGCCAAATTCTGCGCTCTTGTCTGCTGTGGCAGTGGGTTTACCCTGGCCACCAGCGGCGTGGATGCTCTAAACTGGCCTGGTCTGACCAGAGGCCTGTATGTGCCTGTACTTCTATCCAATACTTGAAACCCGCCGCTCGATGTAATGCCACCGCTAAGGCTCCCAGATTCAGGCTGTACGATCCGCGCCATAATCATATTATTCCGTCTTTCTCGCCGTCGGGCGTTTGCGCTTTTTGGTCTTTAGTGTTTCACCATCGGCCTTAAATAGATATTCCAATTCTGGATGAAGAGGCTTGCCTTTTCCGCCTTTGCGTCCTTTCCCTTCCGCCCTGGAATATTCTATCATTCCCCGAAGTTTTTCTTCTTCAGACGTATATTTTCCATCAAGGATAACTTTCATGTAATACGCAGCGAAGACGCGGACAGGTACGGAGTTTGTGACAACAAATCCGTCAGGCAGCTTTGTCAGCCCTTTGTCCCGGTGCGCCTTCGTTACTGTCATTACGTTGCATGTTATTTCAGGCACTTCGTCCGGGCCTATTTTGACAGATAATCTTCCGCCAATTTCTTCGATCACCCATTTTTCCGCCTGTGTAATCTGCTCCGGCGTGTAGGGTTCCAGCATATCGGCGATCAGTTGCTCAGTGGTCTTCCGGTCGTCTTGCTGCGCTGGCGCTTGCCCTTGTGCGCCTTGCAGTATCAGTTCCCGAAGGGAGCGAAGTTCTTCCTTCAATTCCTGAATCTCTGATTTTTCACCGTCTTTCTCTGCCTGTAATTTCAATTCGTCTTTCATTGGTGTTCCCCCTCATCGTTGCGAAAAGACCGGGCGCACCCCGCCCTGTTGTATATGATGTTAGCAAAAGCGCGCCTGGTCTTCCAAGTCTCAGTGATTCAATTCTCTTAGGTGTTATATTCCCGTACTACATACCCGGTATAACCGAATTCGTTATTACCGGTGGAAACCTCTGTTACTCGAATATACACAGCGTTATTGATGAAAATTTCGTATTCCCTGTTGGCTATTGCGTTATCTCCGGCTGTTCCATTCTCTTGTATGTCGCTCAACACAGCGCCGTTAAACAGAGATATATCCACGTCCGGCGATCCCGCTGGTGCTACACCCGCCCAGGTCTCCGCCGAAAACTGTGTCAGAGCAACGTCTTGTCCGACTGGCGGTTGAATATCAAGATTTGCAGATCCGCCAATGTCTACTACATCAGCGAACTGCTCGACATCCACGCGGATCATGCTGAGTCCCACGTCCCGATCCGCTCCCGCAATCGGCTCAAGGCGGAGGTAGATGGTATTTGAGATGTAAATGTTGAATTTCTTAGGCCAGACAAGGTTTCTGGTTCCGACTGCCATGAGGGAAGCCAGAAGTACACCATCCGTAATGTAAACGGACAGATCAGGCCAGTTAGCGGCGTTCATGGTCTCACAACCGATTTCTAGAACTTTCCAGACCTGACCGGCTGGCGGCTGCACTACTACGAACCCGCCGTTGGGGGCTGTTACAATATCGGTCATGATGATATTCGGGGAGACCTGGTAGCCAGTCCATCCCAGATTTGCGGCTCCTGCCGCCGTATTAGTCAAGCGCAGGTATGTAGCGTTATTGATGTATAGCTCTTTAGATCTGCCCTCCTTTTGCACCGCTGTTGTCGGATCTATTATCACTACACAATCAGCCAGGACTCCATCACGGAGCGCAACTGACATGTCCGGGACTGTTCCCACGAATGCCGTATCGCTGAAAAAGTCTGTTATGCAGTACCCATCACCGGCGGCTGGCTGTATATCTATGGCGGCAGCGCCGCCCACGGCGGCGCTGATATTAGTTTGCTGATATGTAGGCATTTTATATCTCCTATATGGTGAAAGTTTCTCTGTACATCAGGTCTATTTCTAGAATTAAGCGTATCGCTGAATTAGCTCTGCGCTTACACCCACATTCTGCGCCGCCGCGTTGGTATTAGTAACGCGGAGGTAGTTGGCGTTTTCAATGACAATTTCAGGGACGTGTCCATTCATCAGCCAATCGGTTTGGCTGGAAATCTGCGAGGCGATAGTCCCATTAAAGAAATGGACAGTCAGATCGGGGAACAAGAGCGGCGGAACGCCTACCCAGGTAGCACCAGCGACACAAGTAACACGCCATTCCTCACCGTCGGCCGGCTGGAAGTCCACGGATCCCGCAATTCCTGCATTCCCCAGAATGCTTTCAACCACTGATGCGCCCGCGCCAAAATACCTGTAAATCTCACCCGTGAAGCCTAGAACCGCTGGCGCACCCGCTGTATTTGTCATACGGAGATATACCGTCCGGCCTGCGAATAACTCCAACTGCGTTTCCCACAGCCTGCCAGAGACAGGATCCAGGATCTGCGCGACGAGAGTGCCGTCAGTCAAGTTCACGTCGATGTTAGGCACTGCGGCCGGGGCTGCTCCTACCCACGTATTGGACGCAAAGTCTGAGATCTTCCAATCATAGCCGACGCCAGGGCGGACATCCCATGTGGCGGCTGCCCCCACGGTGGCCAGGTCAGAAACTACGTTAGAAGTACCAGCGCCGAAATACCTCACCAGCTTTGCACTCCAAGAAATATTGGCTCCTGCACCGCCAGGATTGTTCAGTCTGAGATAGTTCCCATTGTTGATCTGTATCTTCAGCGGCCGCTGCCATCCGCGTACATCAGTAGATTGAATGATCTCCGCCTGGATAGTTCCATCAAAGAGACTCACGTCTACCTCCGGTAGTTGAAAAGGCACAACACCGACCCACACGGACGATCCGATTGCTGTTACTTCCCAATCCTGTGTTATTGGCGGCTGTATGTCCTGATTCGCACCAGCGCCTACGAGAACGGTATTGTTCATTACAGTTGCCTGTCCCATTTTTCAATCTCCTATTTTCCCGCTAATGGCGAGATTTATTAAATTCTCTAACGTATCGAATCTTTTATTAGTGCTTTCCAGGCTATTATCGATCCTTTCTAATAAGACCTCATCGCCCTTTTCTACCATTTCTTTGAGGTTTTCTATAATCTGCTTGTTAAGCGCTGTACTTGTCTCTACATTCCTTAGACGTTCTGCGTGATGCGCCTGAGTCTTGAGAGTATAGGCAAATACTGAGATCGCAACGCATAGCAGAACAGTGAGTAAAATTTCGCTTGCCTTACAGTAAATACTTGCTTTGATTATATCAAAAGTTCCATCAGCCATTCATTGCCTTAAACGATGGCGATCATTTGATACCATGTGGTTATGCCCGGTATTAATTGGCGAATCTTGAATCCGCGAAACGCGTCTAGTGTTTGAGTTGACCCCCTCAACACCCGCGTGTCGCCTATCGCTATTCCGTCATACGAGATCTGGATCTCCACGGGGCCGCCCTTTAGTGTCCAGGTTGCCATCCGCGAAAGCCACGGAATGACGATCCAACTTTCAGGATAGTCTTTAGGCACGTCTCCATTCCTTACAGAATAATCGTATGCCGGAACGCCCACCGCTTCCATCATAGCGGGAGAGAGCTTCATCGGTGAAATAGAACCTTTTGGCCGGACGCCGGGCGGCCTTATATTTATTATTGCCTTTTCTCTATATCCGAAAAATCCGCCAGTGTATGCGCCCATTCTATCATCCCTCTACGGGTACGGTCTGTCTGGTAACTTATCGATCCTTTTACCTGCTCCGCGTAGCTTCACATTGAAATCAGCGGTCGTGTTGCCCCGCGCTATCCCGGACATTTTAACTTTTACCACTACGCCGCTGTCTATCATTGGCGTGGCGTTTACCAGTAACGTGTATGCTCTATTCCCTGCAAAGTTCGGCATTATACAGTCCTCATGCAGAAATTGACTCCGGTAGAATCAAAGAACACTGTATAGACCTCTGCTCCGACCGTTATTGTGTCAAGATTTGCGATTCCGCCGCCGGAGCTGAAGAAATTATATTTCAATTGCCCTACTGCCTCAAAATCCGCTGCTATTCCTGAAAATGCACATTTGGGCCATACCAGGTAGGTCGTGCCGTCGAAGGCGTTTGGATTGGAATTAATGGATGGTGTGCCATCACTTAGCAAGTTAATGCCTTGTGTCCACGTCCCGTCGTGTTGACGTAAAATGCTACCTCCAATGAAAACATCGCCTTGCACGGCGGTTACAATGCTGTACTCAGTCAAGGATGGCCCCGCGTAGGGCGCTATCAGTCCAGGAGCGAAGGCAGAGACCATGCCGCCCCAGAGGTAACAGTAGCCCCCAGCGCGCTGAGTAACCAACATAATGCAATCCAGGTCGCCCGAAATCCAATAGTTGATCGGATATTCCAACGCGTCCAGGAAATGGCCTGATAAAATATCATGCGTCAACAAAGCGTCGTCTGTGACGTGTAGAGAAAATTGGTCAGGCACAGCGGGCCGCACAGAAAACGTGACAAAAATATTTTCTACTCCGCTCATACCCGCCGAATAAAGCATCCGCGAGCTAGTACCCGCTATACCAGGATCTCCCAGGTCTGCCCATCCCCGGCCTACGGCAAAGGCGGCGAGGACATTATAAAGCGCAGCATGTGACGCTGCTATCCCGTTGACGTGTGCGAAATTTCCATCTGCTACACCTGCAGGTAAGACACCGCCGGTTCGCAGTGCGAACCTGTTTGGCGTTGCATCCGCTAAAATGACCCACGTACTTGTTGCCGCCCCCATGCCGCTGGTGATCGTGTCCTCTGCGTTAATGGCCGGTTCTTCTATTATGCCGGAGAGGTGCTTTAGCTGTCCTGCGATCTGAGTTGCTGCGTCATAATAACATCCGTGGAGGGTAAAACTCCCATCAAAGCGATCAATACGATTATCATCAAACTGGATATTATCGAACACATTGTTATCCTGATCCCAGAGTCCTGCTGCATCCCTGAGAATCGTACCGTTTACGAACAGATCCCCCGCACCGCCAAGCACGACCATCTGGTAAGTCTCGTCTGGTATTGTCAATGCAAAAGGCTCTACCAGGCCAGCGTAACAAGCCCTGTACCCACCTGCCAGCTTAAACACCACAACAACGGCGTCCATATCGGCAGTCATCCAATACTCGAACTGAACACCGCCGGTATCTACATACCCGCCGTTTGTCGTGACGTGCGTTCCCGCAAGATCGTCTCTAAGCTCAAAATGCACCCGGTCTATATTTATAGCGTCACGCCATACGCGCAACCACAGCATTGTCAAGCCGCCAGCCTCACCAATGGAGCGGAAAATTATGTCTTGAGTTCCTGCGCCGCCCATTACAGTCCATCCGACCAGGCCAGACATCCAGGCCTCAAAAGTAGTAAACCAGTCCACTACCTCATCCGCCGCACCTGGTGTTGTGACATCGTTCAAGTGTCTGAAAGCCATGTCTATCCCCTACAGTGGCTTGAGGCTCGTAAAGCGTCCCGCCCTATTGCGACCTACAGGGCCTTTGCACTGAGCCACAGGGACAAACGCCCCGTTGCCGTCCCTGCACTTCATTTTACTGCCCGAACCTGAGAGCGTAAAACCCGAAAGCCCTCCGCGCTTACATCTCCCCCTGAAAGATGCCTCAGCGAGGCTTTTCGTTTTCTTATACGTGCGCTTTTTACTCCGTACTCCATCCCCTGTTTCAATGAAATACTTCTTGCCGACGCGACCGATCTTTACATCTCCGCATCTGCCTAGTATGGTCGCTCGTTTCTTAGCCATCTTCCCCCCTTTACCACTGACCCATGACCTGATAGATAGATACGGCTCCGTTCACCCGGTTCTGGACCTGGAATTTCTGAGCGGACATGTACAACGGCTCCGCCTGGGGAGCGTCGTATAGCTCAATATCCTCACCCCACACAAGGCCGTCGAAGCTGAACCTGATCACCAGGCGGTTATCATGACACCAGACCAAAATGATCTTTGTGCCATTCCCAAATTCTAGCTCTGGGATCCCTGTCCAGTCTCCATTCACATAAGTCCCTGTAGGAGGGTTGGGAGCGTTCCCCCCGAACATTTTATAATTGAAAGTTGTTTCCATTCTTATGACTCCCCACATGTACCGCAAGCCGTCGCTTGGCTTTGCTTCACAAAAGCGTCGATACTGTTAAAATCAGCCGACATGCGGCTCCGGATCCCTGGAAGTTGAACTATCTGCGTTCCGTTTGGCACAACGTACCCAATCCATGTCGTGTTCAGTGCTTTATTGGTATACATTGCCCACGTCGTCCCGTCGTATGCTTGTATAGTGCCGCGCGGAAAGAGAAGCGGCCTGTTTCCTTTTATGAATTGCGCCATGACCCCCCCTCATCGTTCTCAGATTATGAGCGCCTTTGTCGGAAATGCGTTAGAGTAGAAAGCTCCTAATTTTTGAGTGAGTAATCGCCTGTATGCGTCCGTAAAACTCAGGACTTTGATCATGTACTGAAGGACGCTGACAGGAACAATTATCTTGTTTCCCTCGATCTTGACCCTATCAGGGCCGTAATTATACCCGGCTACTCCGGCGGCCACATTTCCGCCCTTGCGATCAATGCAGTACCGGAGATATGCGGTTCCGGTGCGAATATTTACAGAAGGGACAGTAAGCTCCCCCAGGGAGACATCTGCGATCCACTTGCCCGTTGATGGGAGTACCTGCATAAGTCCGACCTCACCCGCTGCGCCATGGGCCGTCGCCTTGCCTCCTGATTCAACTGTGATCATAGAAGCAATTAAGGCAGGATTGACGCCTTGCTCCGCGCCGTAACGCAACATATCGGCAGAATACAGCACGACCCGATCAGCAATGACCGGGGCTGGCTGCACCTGAGTTATTTCAGCGCCTCTCGCCGATAAGAGCAAATAGCTTGCTCCGGCCGTGACAAGTGCGACAATTAGCTTTGTTGTTCCGTCCACCTCTCTACACCTTACCTGCGTCCAGGAGCGCAGAAATGCGCGCCTGAATGTCATATCCATAGCCCACAGTTACGATTATTGTACCCAGTGCCACCATGCCATAAAGCGAAGATCCTTGAGGCAGGACATAGGCTTGAGTCTGCCGAGCAAGAATCAGGCCGCCTGTGGATATGACAACACCTTTTTTTGATAAGATCAAAGGCTGTGCTACGTTGAGATTTGTCACATCTACGCGCATGAGCGGCT
>Ga0075122_10003341_pt1 | contig 10108 bp, 18 predicted proteins | sample AntAceMetag02UKB_FD_69790 | JGI IMG/M metagenome (GOLD analysis project Ga0075122, IMG submission 69790) | Saline lake microbial communities from Ace Lake, Antarctica - Antarctic Ace Lake Metagenome 02UKB | ecosystem: Environmental > Aquatic > Non-marine Saline and Alkaline > Saline | place...
AGAAAAGATTTCAAAGGACAAAAATACAAAACACTTTTTTTAGTAGAAGCTAAAAAACAAAAAATTAAAATTGATAATTTAGAACATTCAGATTATCAATGGCTAGAATTTAACAAAGCAACAAAAAAATTAACTTGGAAAAATCAAAGAAAGTTGTTGAAGGAAGCAGATAAATTTCTAAAATAATCAATAAAAAAAGAAGTATATAAAATTATTTAAACTTGATTTTACAAGATTAATTATGGGAAAAGAAATTGACAAATTTCTTAAAGAATGGAGAAAAAATCAAGAAAAAAATCAAAGTTATTTGCAAACTCCTAAAGGCAGAGCAGATTTAAAAGAAGCTTTGGAAAAATCTCATAGAAAATATGAGGACTTGAGAAATTCCCATAATATTCCTTATGAAGATTGGACTACTCCTTTTGGTCCTGCAGATGGTTCTGGAATTTGGAATAGATAAATTTCTAAAAGCAAAACAATAAAAACTATTTCTCCTTTTGAACAATATGAAATTCAGAGAGTTCACAACAAAACGAAGAACATTAATTCTCGCAGGGAAATCAGCAGAAAACAACGAAGAACTTATCAAACAAGTTAAACCAAACGAAGAAGTTTTCCACACAATTAATCCTGGAAGCCCATTTGTAAATATAAAAGACAAACCAAAACTCGGAGACCTCAAACAAGCTGCAACAATCTGCGCAAGATATAGTAAAGATTGGAGAAATAACAAAAAAGATATTTTAGTTCACAGATTCAAGGGAAAAGATATTTACAAAACTAAAACTATGAAAACAGGAACCTTCGGAATAAAAAGGTTTAAAGAGATCAAAATTAAAAAGAATTTAATAGAAAACTTCGAAAAACAATAAAATGCCAGTACTATCAAAAATACAACTCGGAAAAGCAGGACTTACTCCAAATTTCATTAAAACATTAAAGTCCCATTTTGAAAACCACAAGGACGTCAAAGTATCTGTTCTCAAAGGAGCAGAAAGAACTGAAATCAAAAACTATGCACAACAAATAGTCAAATCTATGGGACCAAATTATACCGCACGAACAATCGGATTCACAATAAATGTAAAGAAATGGCGAAAAACAAAAACCTGTAAATAATTCCCAAAAACCTTATAAACCCAAATCTCTCTAAATTATTAGTTAAACGATAGCAATATCGATCTAATGCTGAAAAGCATGACTTAAAAAATGGAAGCAATGCAAACCCTCAATCCACAAGAATATAATTTAAAATTAGCAGAAGCTCTTAAAAAAATTTCTGAATTTAAAGAACCAGAATGGGCACAATTTGTAAAATCAAGTGTTGGAAAAGAAAGACCAATAGACGACTTAGATTTCTGGTACAAAAGAGCATCTTCAATTCTGAGACAAATCTACAAAAAGAAAATCGTAGGAGTAAGTAGATTAAGAACAAAATATGGAACAAAAAAGAATCGTGGTATGAAACCAGAAAGATTTAGAAAAGGTTCTGGAAAAATAATCAGAACAATTTTACAACAAGCTGATGCTTCTGGATTTACAGAAATTGCAAAAGACTTGAAAGGAGTAAAATCAAAAAAACCAGGAAGACAATTAACACAAAAAGGAAAAGAATTTATGGAGAATCTACAATGAGTCCAATAAAAAACTTCGACAAAAAAATAAAACTTGCAAATGCGGGAAAAAGAACAAAGTGGGCTCCAGTTTGGGTTATATTAAAAAAATTCGGAGTTGGTAAAAAAGTTCATCCTTCAAGACTAACAAGACAAAGACGTTCATGGAGAAGAACTAAATTAAAAATTTCACCAAGAAAACTAAGGAGATCGCATTACGGATAAAATGGCTAAAAAAACAGAAGTTAAAATAGAAAAAATTGAAAGAGAATATATAATTCCTTTGAGAGAAAAATGTAGGCCAGTTCCAAGATACAAGAAAACTCCAAAAGCAATTAAAACAATTAAAGAATTTTTAGTAAAACATATGAAAATATATGACAGAGATTTAAAAAAAATAAAAGTTAGTACAGAAGTAAATGAATATTTATGGTTCAGAGGAATAAAAAACCCGCCTCATAAGGTAAAAATAAAAGCAATCAAAGAAGGAGATATTGTAAGAGTTGAATTGATTGAAATTCCGAAACAAATCAAAGCACGAAAAACACGAAGAAATAAAATGGAAAAGAATGCCCAGGAAGCTACTCAAAAAAAGAAAACATTAATGCAAAAAATGAAAGAACCAGCTAAAGAAGCAACAAGCACTGAAACAAAAACAGAAGAACAAAAATCAGAAGATAAAACAAAACAAAAAGCAAATGTTGAAGCAGAAAAACAAATTGAAAAAACTCTTTCAAAACAACAAAAACAAACAGCTTCAGCAAAAACAAAAGAACCTAAAAGACCTCAAAGAAAATCTTTAGCTAAATAAACAAAAAAGAGTTCTGATAATTATTATGAATGAAAAAGAAATAGCAGAATATGATGTAGAATTCACCTTAAAAGATACCTCTTTTGAAAAAACAGAAAAAATTATTGAAAAATTCATTAAAAATTATAAAATCTTAACATTTTCTCAAGATTATACAGAAATAAATGGAATAAAAATTATGCCTAGCGTACAATGGGGAGATATAAATAATTATGCCTCTTTAGTATTAGATTACAATCATAATAAATTTTATATTAGAATTTTAAAACCCCTATCTAATCAAGGCATTAACTTAGAAGATTGTATAAAACAAAGAGATAATTTTGCAGACAGATTTATAGATTACATGATAGAAAATAATTTAGATATAAACTAATCAATCCTTTCTCTCAAATCTCTCTTTATCTCGACCATATTGTTTATCCATCTTTCTTTTCCAAACTTCATCTAAATTAAGATCATGAGAATTAGCCATACACGCAACAGCAAATAAAATATCAGCCAGCTCATTCCCAATATCTGCAGTATCCTTTGGAGATTTTTTTGTACGAGGACCATAACGATTATTAATCTCTCTACATAATTCACCATATTCTTCGCCCATTTGAGCAAGGATTGCCAAAGGAGAAAAATACTCAATTTTAAACTGCGAAACCCAATCATGAACATCCTTTTGAATACTAAATTTTAAACCCATAAATTAACTAATTAAGATAAATATATAAATTTAATTATAATTTAATCTCTATGTTATCCTCACTAATCTCAGACATCCAATCCATAGCAAATCCTGAAAAAGCAAAACATCAACAAAAGTTTTTCAAAACAGACAAAGGAGAATATGGTGAAGGAGATGTTTTTCTCGGAATTCCAGTTCCAGAACAAAGAAAAATTGCAAAAAAATATTCCAACCTTACACTAAATCAAATTCAAGAACTCCTAAATTCAAAAATTCATGAACACAGAATGACTGGATTAATTCTCCTAGTAAATAAATACAAAAAATCAAAAAAAGACAAATTACAAAAAAGACAAATTTACGAATTTTATTTAAAAAATACCTCAAACATAAACAACTGGGATTTAGTTGACATAAGTTGTGCCCATATCATTGGAGACTTCACATTAAAAGAAGGTTCAGACTTATTAAGAGATCTTTCCAAATCAAAAAACCTCTGGGAAAAAAGAATAGCAATGATTTCAACATATTCATTTATTCGACAAAGAAAATTTGGAGAAACACTTGCAATTGCAGAAATTCTTCTAAACGACGAACACGATTTAATTCACAAAGCAGTTGGCTGGATGCTTAGAGAAGTTGGAAAAAGAAATAAAAATATTCTTGAACTCTTTCTCTCATCAAGATACAAAACAATACCGAGAACAATGCTAAGATATACGATTGAAAAATTCCCAAAGGAGGAAAGAAAAATGTATTTGAAGGGAGAAATTTAACTATAATTTTTTCTTTAAAACTGCTTGAACTAATCTCTTATAATAAGATTCAGGTTTAGATGAAAATTCTTTAATATGATGTTTATGCAATAATTCCGCATAACCTTCTGGTTCGTTAGTTATTTCTTTCCTAAAACTATCCCTAGGAAAAATTTCATCAACACTTTTTTCTGAAGCTAATTTTTCTAAAGCATCAGGATCCTGAATACCTCTTAAAAATAATTTTGCACTAAAAAAATCCCCAGGCATATCTTCCATTTTTCCAGAATCACCTTCCCAATGAGATTCCTTTGATTCTAAAGTAAGACTATATCTTCCAACCTCAAAATTATCCTTATATACTCTCGGATCTTTTTTAACCATAAATTAACTTATCACGGACCCTTAATAAATATTTATATAATCCAAAATAATAGTTCAATTATGAAACCTAATCTTCAAGAATTCTCAATCATAAACATAGACAAACCAGCAGGCCCAACAAGTTTCACAATTTCAGATTTTGTAAGGAAAAAATTAAATCTAAGAAAAACCTCACACTTCGGAACACTTGACCCAAAAGTCACAGGAGTTCTCCCAATCGCACTAAACAGAGCCTGCAAACTAACAGGGCACTTTCTCGGACACGATAAAACATATGTTGGAATAATGAGATTCCACCAAGACATTACAAAGAAAAAAGTTGAAGAAGCAATCAAAAAAAAATTCCTCGGAGAAATAACCCAACTCCCTCCATTAAAATCAAGAGTAAAAAGACAAGAAAGACAAAGAACAATTCATTCATTTAAAATATTAGAAAAAAATGGAAAAGATTTTGTATTTAAAACAAAAGTTGAAGGAGGAACATACATAAGAAAATTAGTTGACGACCTAGGAAAAGAATTAGGAATCAATGCCCACATGCTAGAACTTAGAAGAACACAGGCAGGAATCTTCAATGAAAAAAACTCTGTAACACTATACGAACTTGAAAAAGCAATTGAAAAAAACACCCTTCACAAAATCCTTACTCCTGGAGAAGAAGCAGTTGAAAAAATCTACCCTAAAATCAAAATCAAAAATTCTTCAATAAAAGACCTTTTAGTAGGAAAACCAATTTATTATGAGGATTTGAAAGAAGACCAAAAATTTTGTTGTGAAGTTAATTCTCCAGGAAAGATAAATAAAATTAAGGGCGGGTCTTCGACAAAGCCGAAAAGTAGTGGGAAACCTGAACAACAAAAACTAGAAAAAGACCAAACAATACTTGCATTCAATAAAACTAAATTCCTTGGAATATACAAAATAACAAATGAAAAAGAAATTTTTGCAAAACCTTTATTTGTATATCAAGATATTAAAAACTAAACATCAGAAATCTTTAATAACTCCCCCAACTTTTCATAAATATGAAAAAATCTGTACGTCTTTATATCTCTGGAACAGTGCAAGGAATATTTTTTCGAGCCTTTATTAAAACAAACGCTGAAAAACTCAATGTAAAAGGTTTCACGAGAAATCTTGAAGATAGTAGAATAGAAGTCTTCCTTGAAGGCGACTCTGATCCAGTCAACAAAATGATTGAACTCTGCAAACAAGGCCCAAAACATTCACAAATTAAAAAAGTTGAAATCAAACAAGAACATTTTCAGGGTTTTAGAAATTTCAAAGTATTACATTTTTAAAATGATATACACAAACTCAGACGGAGGTTCAAGAGGAAATCCAGGCCCAGGAGCAATAGGAGTAGTTATCCGAAGAGAAGGAGAAATTCTAAAAAAAGACAGACAATTTCTTGGACAAAGAGTAACAAACAACGTAGCAGAATATGAAGCCCTAATAAGAGCACTTGAACTTGCATCAGAATTCACAAATCAAGAAATAACTTGCCTAATTGATTCAGAACTTGTAGTCAAACAACTCCTAGGAGAATACAAGGTCAGGCACCCTAACATGCTAGAACTTTTTCTCAGAGTCCAAAAACTCCAGGAAAACTTTGAAAAAATAATCTACTTACATGTCACACGAGAAGACAAATTCCAACAACTTGCAGACGAATTAGTTAATGACGAATTAGAAAACAGAGGTTATCCAAAAAAAATTCCTTTTAGAAAAAGATAATATTATAAATTAAAATATCATCTATAAAACATGTCACGTGAAACGCAAATCATCAACGAAAGATTAAGGAAATTAAAAGAACTTAAAGCACAAGGAATAAATCCATACCCTGCAAAGTCTGATAAAAAACAAACAATCCAAGAATGTTTGAATTCTAAATTAGGGACAAAAATTAAAACAGCAGGAAGATTAATTACAAAAAGAGATCTAGGAAAAATATCCTTTTCTAAACTAAAAGATCAATCTGGAGAAATTCAAATAGTTCTTCAAAAAGGAGAAACTCCAGAAAAAATATTTTCTCAATTTAAAAAATTAACAGACACAGGAGACTTCATAGAAATTCAAGGAGAAACATTTAAAACAAAAACAGGAGAAATATCAATTAAAGTAAAAAACTTAACACTTTTAACAAAATCAATTTACCCTCTTCCAGACAAATATGCTGGATTAAAAGACAAAGAAGAAAAATTAAGAAAAAGATACTTAGACATTTTAACAAATGATAAAATTAAAGAAATGTTTATTAAAAAATCAAAATTCTGGAACACAATTAGAAGCTTCTTATTAGAAAAAGGTTTCCTAGAAGTTGAAACACCGGTTCTTGAAAACTCTACAGGAGGAGCATCTGCAACACCTTTTCAAACAAAACATAACGCCCTTAACACAGATGTCTTTCTAAGAATCTCTATGGGAGAACTTTGGCAAAAAAAACTAATGGTCGCATGTTATGAAAAAACATTTGAAATAGGAAGACAATTCAGAAACGAAGGAATGGACATGGAACACTTACAAGATTATACTCAAATGGAACTTTATTGGGCTTATGCAGATTACAAAAAAGGAATGAAACTCGTTGAAGAAATGTACAAAAAAATAGCAAAAGAAGTTTTTGGAACATTAAAATTCACTATTGGAAATCACAAAATAGATTTCGGAAAAAAATGGGAAATCTACGACTATGAATCAACAATTAAAAAATACACAAAAATAAACATTTACCAAACAGATGTAAAAGAAATAAAAAATAAATTAAATGAATTAAAAATAGACTATGATCTAAATGTTGATCAATGGAGATTAATAGATGTGCTCTGGAAATATTGTAGAAAAAAACTTTCCGGCCCAGGATTTTTAACAGGACAACCGGTGGAAATTGCACCACTTGCAAAAAGAATGCCTGAGAATCCAAAAAAAGTTGAACAAATACAAGTTATTATAGGAGGTTCTGAAATTGGAAACGGATACTCTGAATTAAATGATCCAATTGATCAAGAAGAAAGATTCCAAAAACAAATGGAATTAAAAAAAGCCGGAGACACAGAAGCAATGGACCACGACACTTCATTTATCGAAGCATTGAAATACGGAATGCCCCCCACATTTGGATTTGGTGTTTCTGAAAGATTATTTTCATACCTAATGGACAAACCAATTCGAGAATGTGTAATTTTTCCTTTGATGAAACCAGAAGAAAAAAAAGAGAAGAAAAAGAAAAAATAAAATGCCCCCACTAATAATAAAATCAAACATCAGAAAAGTTGTAAAAGAACTTGATAAAGAAAACTCAATTTCAAGCGTCGCTGACGAAGTTGAACGAGAATTAGAACACAAAATTAAAGACATTCTTGCACAGGCAATCAAAAGAGCAAAAGGAAATAATCGAAGAACAATTCAAGCTAGAGATTTATAAAATAGAAACTAACATCACGATTAGGATTGATTTTTTGTTTCTTTTTTCTAAAAAAATAATCTCAAAAAGGTATATTACAAATAAAAAAAAACAATTCAGTAATCAAAAGGCATGTTTGCAATTATTACACATTCCTCTTTCATACTTGCATCTTCTATATTATTACAAATAGAATCCTCTTCGAATCTCTGTGCAAAATAGGTATAACAAGTGTTCTTAATTTCTACATTCCCAATATTCTCGCATGCAGAAACTTTTTCTTTGTCCAACATTCTAACCCCATAATCACCAAAAGAATAATAACAATAATCTTTTTCTGAACCATAAACTCCATCAAAATTAAAGATAGAATAAACGGGTTTATTTGTCGGAGTTGATTTTAAATTTTCACAAGGAGCAGAATTATTATCTTTAATTGCAAACCTAGAATAACAAACAGTTATTAATTCTCTATTTGGAAGTTCTTCACAAAAATTAACACTTCCCCTTGAATCTACAATGTTTATATAACATTGTTCTTGCATACTAAAAGAAACATAAGTTTGACAAGCAGAATAATCTTGAGTTACAAGGGCAAAATCACTATAACACATATCTTTTATAAAACTATTATCAATATTTTGGCAAACTGAAACATCTTTTGTTTCTTCTAAAAGATTTTTATAACATTGTATTTTTAAATCCACCTCATTAATTTTACTACAATCTTGGATCGGAAAATTTTTTGGAATAAAAAAGTATATTCCTACAATAATAAGAACTAGTAAAATTATTACACTGATGGTCAAAACTTTTTTATTCATTTTAATATATATGATTTAGTTATATATAAATCTTACGATGATTTCAAGATTTTTTAAACTCTTAAAGACCCCTAACAAAATTAAACACAAAACCCAATTTATTAAACTAAAAAAAATAAAAAATAAAAAAATTTAACTTATCTACCAAAACTTAAACTTATTAAAAAATCCACCTTTTCTCTGACCTTCTTCAGAATTTTTTTGTCTCATCTCTTGACCTTCTCTTAAATTCTTTTGACAATCTTCTGGCTTCATTTTAGACATTTGTTCTTTAAGTTCTTTAAATGTTTCAAAATCATCACTTTCCCAAGCTTCCTTCAAATCTTCTTGAAGCCCCCTCATCTCAGACATTTGAGAATGTCTTTCAACAAGTCTACTAAATCCATCTTCAGTTAATTGAGACTCCATCAAAGACTTCCATTCAGAAAAATCTTCAGACTCAATAGCTTCTTGAACAAAATCTCTATGTTCTTGCATCTCAACTTGTTCTTCTTCAGTTAACTCTGCCATACAACCTTGACCTTGCATTCCTTGACCCATTCCCATTCCAGGCATAGCAGCAACCATTCCAACACCAAGAAGTGCAACCATAGAAAAAACAAAAGCACTTAACATTAATTTATTCATTTTTTAACCTCCCTAATTTAATTTTCATAATTAAGTAAAATTTTAATTCTTTAAAAACAAGATGGACCAAAAGTCCATTCAACTTATAAATTTAAATATCTATTTTAATATAATATAAAATGCCAATAAATCATTTAACTGGAAGAGCAATTGAAGGGGGAATTAAACAAGGAATCGGAAAAATGATAAATCCTGGACTTAGTACAGAAATAATTTATTCTCTAGTTATAATTGTTTGTAGTTTAATGATTTATTTTGGAACAAAAGAATTATACTCCCTAACCAAACATAAAGGTATCAAATATTTTAGACTTTCATTTTTATTTTTTGCACTTGCTTATTTTTTCAGATCTTTCATAAAAATCATTTTACTTTATTTTAACAAACAAGAAATAAGAACAATTCTCCCAACATTCGGAAACATTACTCTCCTAATATTTGTATATTTTAGCGTCATGGCAATCTTCTATCTTATGTATAGTGTTATGCACAAAAAATGGGAAAAACAATCCACAATTTATTTATTTCACATCATTGCAATCATAATCTCAATAATAATGACTCTCTCTGGATTTCCCATTCAACTATACCTAATCCTCAATTTAGCTCTCCTACTATTCATTGGATTTATAATTTACACATCCTATCATCAATCTAAAAAAAAGAAATCAATTAATCTCTACATAATCTATATTTTACTCTCTATATTCTGGATACTAAACATACTAGATATTTTAATCCCAAACTTTTTCCAAACATTCCAACTTTTCATTTACATCGCCTCAATAATTACATTCCTAACAATTTTATATAAAGTTCTAAAAAAAACAGGTTCTAACTAAAATGAAAAGAAACAAACTAGAAATAATCAAAGATATCTTAAAAATTATCAAAAACAATCATGATTCAATAAGAATAACTCCTCTAATTCGAAAATCAAATTTATCTTCAAAACGATTTTATGAATATTTAAAAGAAATGATTGAAAAAGAACTAATAAGAGAATCAA
>Ga0075122_10003345_pt1 | contig 10093 bp, 10 predicted proteins | sample AntAceMetag02UKB_FD_69790 | JGI IMG/M metagenome (GOLD analysis project Ga0075122, IMG submission 69790) | Saline lake microbial communities from Ace Lake, Antarctica - Antarctic Ace Lake Metagenome 02UKB | ecosystem: Environmental > Aquatic > Non-marine Saline and Alkaline > Saline | place...
CCACCATAAATCTCTCCTGATTTTATTATGAATCCTTTCTTTTTGCAGAAAGTAGCCAGTTCATCTATTGATAATTTGTTCATAACAACAACAATGATATGGGATTTATAAGATTTCGGATAAGAAGTTTAAAAAACAAAAAATAAATAAATTCAAATAATCTTATTGAATAATGAAAGATAAAAAAATAATTTGGGTTACAGATATACATTTGAATTTCTTAGATAAAAAAGAAACTGAAATATTTTACGAAAAAATTAATAAAGAAAATCCAGATATTTTGCTTATTGGAGGGGATATGGGAGATTCTAACAATGTTAAAAATTATTTGGAAGAAATGTCTTGCAAAATAAATTCAAAAATCTATTTTGTTCTGGGAAACCATGACTTTTATTTTGGGAGCATATCCGAAACTAAAAAAGAAATAATTGAGTTATCTAAGGGTATTGAAAAATTAAAATTTCTTGATGTTGAAAATCCAATTGATGTTACATCTAAAATTGGAATAATTGGTCAAGGAGGCTGGGCTGATGGAAGGTATGGGAATTATGATTCTTCTCATGTTAAGTTGAATGATTATAAATTGATTGAAGAATTAAATAATTTATCAAAAGAAGAGAGATTACAAAAATTAAATAAATTAGGAGATGAAGCAGCCCATTCATTAGAAAATAAATTAATTAATGCTTTTAAAAAATATGATAAAGTTTTTTGTTTAACTCATGTTCCCCCTTTCAAAGAATCTTGTTGGCATGAGGGGAAAATCTCTGATGATAATTTTTTGCCCCATTTTTCTTCAAAAGCAATCGGGGATGTAATGATAAAAGTTATGGAATCAAACCCAAATTCTTATCTCGTGGTTTTATGTGGGCACACACATGGTTCCGGGAAAGTAAAAATTCTTAATAATTTAGAAGTTCAGACTGGGGGAGCAGAATATGGTAAACCTAAAATCCAAAAAGTGATTGATTTATCTCCCCACAAACACAAAATAATATAAATAAAAAATTACTAAAAATAACATAAATAGGCAAAGGGAACCTGACAAATCCCGTGCTCGTTCACGTGAGGATGCGGTTAGTAGGATAGACGGACCTTCTTACCCTACACCTTTTATTAAAATTTATCATTCTTCATCTCTTTTCTCCCTAACTTTATTTTCTTCAACTAATTTCCAAAAAATCCACCAACTTCATCTTCTCCAACTTCCCAGTATCCCTAGACTTAACAGCTACTCCCAAAATTATCTTCATAAGTAATTCCATAAAAAATCAAACCCCTCAACTTTTAAATAAGTTCCCAAACAAACCCCTCAACTTTTAAATAAATTCCAAAACAAACCCCTCAACTTTTAAATAAATTCCCAAACAAACTCCCCACTTAACTAAACCCCTCAAAAGAAGATAAATTTTATTCTACAAAAAACGAATAAAATTTATCATGAATAAAATAACTAAAAACAAAGTTTTCAACAATCTTCCTCTCTCCCAAAAAATTTCTAAACAGCCAAATTCTTCCCATATTCTCCAACCCTGTGCTTAATATTCAAATCAGGAATAATCTCAACCATGGACCCTTTAGATAAAGTCCAGTCTAATTGCATAAGAGATTTAATGAAAGGATGCTCAAGGTTTAATTGGTAATAATCGGATTTGCCCATTTTCCTAGTGATATTCACAATTTCCTTCTCAACAAAATCAGGAAAGATTTTAGACAAAGTATTGTAACTAACATTACTTTCCCTTGCAATTTCAGTCAGAGGAAAATCAAAAAAATGATTATCAATCAAAAAATCTAAAATTTTTAACTGGGGTGTATCCCCAAGATATTTCAAAAATAATGATTTGTTTGCTTCCATTTTCTTTTTTACTCCTCCAGATATTATTAATATTAATACTTAGTTTATAAATGTTTCTAGTCATGCAAGATTATTTCACTCATGGAAATATTTATAAATATTAAATTCATACATTCCACATGGAAAATCAAAAAGAGTGTGCTCAAATAATGTTTAAGCTCACAAGAAAAGACAATTGGAATAATTGCTATGATCGATTAGAACATTTCAAAAGATTTCCAAATTTAAAAAAAATAATCAAAGATTACAAAAAATGGATTACATTAAAAAAGAAACCAAATTACGAAGCAATCTCTTTAAATTCAAAATTCAAAAAAGAAATAGTCGAATTCGTTGAAAAAGAAATGCCGCACCTATCAGGAATTATCTAACAAAACCTTATCGAAAACCCCGGACAACCTTCAAATCTTCCTTAATCTTTTCATCATCCAAACTAACTTCCAAAGTCATCGTAGTATCCGTTTCAAGAATATCAAAAACTTTTCCTAAATCCAAATCAGAATCACAAAAACTAAAATGAGATTTCATAACATCCATTTTTTCCCCACCCAAATGATAATGATTAGGTTTCAATTTTTCAAACTTTTTCAAATAATTCCAATAATCTTCTCCCTGAGTACTTGCCGATTCAATTGCATGATTTATATCAAAACAAAAACCTACTTTTGCTTCAACCATGATTCTTTTAATTTCCTCTGGAGTTGATCCAACTTTTTTCTTTTCCCGTGAAAGAAAGGGCATATTTTCAACACAAAAACGAGAATCATAATTATCTTTCAAAAAATTAATGGTGTTTTCAACTGAACAATTTTCATTTTGTAAAAGTCCGGGATGAACAACAATTTTTTTGCAATTAACAGAATCTGCCAACCCCCTTGCAAAATTAATTGCATCCAAATTAAATTTATCTTTACTAGAATCCGAAATATTCACTCCAAAATTTGCATGTTCACAATGAATCACTATTTCTTTATCATACTTTGTCAAAAAAGAATAATCATTTCCTCTAATTGCTTGAACCTCAAAAAAATCTGATGAATCAATAAACTTATCTAAAAATTTTTCCTGATCATAGGTCTTAACTCCAAATTTCATAAACTAAAAAACAAGATTATCTTTAATAAAACTAACTAAAATTATTTCTTCCCCCCAACCTCTCCCCTCAAAATCCCAACAAAATCCCCCAACTTCATCTTCTCCAACTTTCCATTATCTCGAGACTTAACCGCAATCTCTCCAGCTTCAACATCCCAAAGTATCCCACAATTTCATCCCCTCCAAAAAAACTTATTAGCAATTTTTTTACTAATAAAACTAAATTTATCAGTTTCATTTAACAAATTCCTAGAAGCAAGTTCAAAAAAGGAAATAACTTCTACTTCCTTACCTTTATTCTTAACATACTTCAATAAAGGAGCAAAATTTCCATCTCCAGAAAATAAAATCGCTTTATCATACTTCTCTGCCCATGCATCATTTAACATATCTAACGCTAAATTAATATCATCTCCCTTAATTGTATAATATTCTTCATCATCTTTATCAAATCTTTTTTGTCTTTTACATAAAACAACTTTGCATTTGGTTATTTTTCTCAATCTTGCAAGAAGTTTTTGTTGTTCCTTAAATCTCCGAGGATTAATTACTTGTTTTAATGAAGCATTATAATAAAAAATATCTACCAAATTATTTTTACCAATAATCTTTTCAATAAATCTCTCAAAATCAAAATGATAATCAGAATATTTTGGATCTAAACTTTTCAAACCATAAACAAAGTTTGCGCCATCAATATAGATAGAAATTCTTTTTACCATCTTCTTTATTTAGTAATCACAACTATTTACACAAGATGTAAATTCGGCACCACAATCTCTATTTTCTTGATATACTCTTACTTTAGAATTACAAAGAGTTAATTTTGAACCACACGCATCCACACATAATCTTTCTGTTGGATTATTTATTGCTTCCTTGTTAACTTCTACACTTTGATTCAAAACAAAAAAAAGCAATGCAATAATCAAAATTAAAACAACTATTAAGATCCAAACCCAACTTGGAATATTATTTTCTTTCACCATCTTAAATAAAATCCGGCATTACTGAAGTAATGACCGGGAACACGCTTGCGGTATGTCCGAAGACTTAAGGCAATACCTGTTACCTTAAAATATCAAGACAATTTTATTATTTAAGACTTTCGATAACCTCTTTTTCATAGAAAAATACCAAACAACAAATCTTTTCAGAGTAGAACTTCCAAACTATTGGAGAATGATTTATACTTTAACCAAAGGAGAAACAAAAATAGAAATAATCGCTTTTGTCTTGGGAATAATGTCTCATAAAAAATACGATAAATTATTTGGATATTAAAATTATATCCTAAAACTTAAACTTCAGAAATCTATCAACCACCTAATGATTATTAGATCTATATATCTTCCCAAGATATTTATTCATCCGAATATTCACAGCATCACCATTTTCAAAATGAATATGGGGTAAAATTTCATTATCCAGCTTCAACCCATAGAATTTATTATTAGAATTAACAACAACAGCCTCATCAAAATTCCCCCCAACAACTTGAATAAAAACTTCAGGATCCATAGCATCTAATTCAGCCTTTTCATAATTAATTCTTCCAATCTTAAAAAATGGGATCAGCCTCTCTCCAATATTCAAAAATGTTCGACCATATCTGGCAAACTTATCTTGAACAGTTTTTTTATTTTTAATCCCTGGCATTTCCAATCTCTCTTCAAGATTCTTTACTACAATTTCAATAAAATTCATTTCTTCCCCGCAACTTCCCCATCCAACAACCCAACAAAATCCACCAACTTCATCTTCTCTAACTTCCCACTATCCCGAGACTTAACCGCAATCTCCCCAGCTTTAACTTCATCCTCGCCGACAGTCACAATATAATTGAACCTCTCAATCGAAGCATTCCTAACTTTCTTCCCAATAGATTCATTAGAAAAATCTTTCTCAACTCTAAATCCTTCATCAAATAATTTATCCTTAACATCCAAAGCATAATCTTCACATGAATCATTCATTGTCAAAACCTTAACCTGATTAGGCGAAATCCACAACGGAAACTTCCCATTATATTGCTCAGTAATAATTCCCAAAAACCTTTCAAGCGAACCATAAATCGTCCTATGCAACATCACCGGCCTCTTTTCATTTCCTTTCTCATCCAAATAAGTCAAATCAAATCTCCTAGGAAGAGAAACATCAAACTGAATAGTCGAACATTGCCAAGTCCTCCCCAACGAATCCTCCAAATGATAATCAATCTTCGCCCCATAAAACGCCCCATCTCCCTTATTAATCTTGTATTTCATCTTTTTCTTCTTCAAAACATTTTCCAAAGTCTTCTCAACAAAATCCCATTCCTCATCAGTTCCAATTCTTTTTTCAGGCCGAGTAGAAAGTTCAACATGATGAATCTTCAATCCAAAAGTATCCAAAATTTCCTTAGTCAAATCAATAACCTTCCCCAATTCTCCTTCCGCCTGCTTCTCAGTACAAAAAATATGTGCATCATCTTGAACAAATTGAATTACCCTAAATAACCCAGACAAAACCCCAGACAATTCAATTCTATGAACCCAACCAAGTTCACCAACCTTTAAAGGAAAATCCTTATATGTTTTAGGAGTTGTTTTATAGACCAACATTCCCCCAGGACAATTCATCGGTTTTACCAAAAAATCTCTCCCTTCATAAGTCGTCTTAAAATTACTCTCCGAAAATTTTGACCAATGACCTGAAACTTCCCAAAGCTTTCTATCCATAATCTGCGGAGTCGAAATCTCTTCATATCCATCTCTCCTATGCAATTCTCTCCAATATTCAATTAACTTATTCTTAAGATGCAATCCCCTATCATGCCAAAAAACCATCCCCGGAGCCGATGGACTAAAACTCCACAAATCCATTTTACGACCAATTATTCTATGATCATTCTCCGCTAACTTAGAAGTATCCAAACGAGATTTTGAAATCTCCCGAAGCAATCTAGCCCTTTCCTTCTCCCCCAAATCTTCAATAACCTCGCCCCCACTAGAAACAATCTCCCTACTCAATTCACTCAAAGGATGCCCCTTAACTTTCAATTCAAAACTCTTATAATATCCAAAAGGTGCCCTAAAAACTTTAATCTTCGCCTTCTTCAACTTCTTCTCAGCCTCTTCCAAAATCTCAATAGCAACAGAAGGCTTCCCCAAATTCCTAGACAAATGAGCATAAGGATACAAAACAACATTCTCCGCCTTAACCTGCTTCACAATATCCTCAATATTCTTAACATACTCTTCCACCGTTTCCAAACTATCTCCTTTCTCAACCGCAGTCATAACAACCAAAGCCTCAACAACTTTCTTCTTAGCCGGATCCTGTTTAGAACTCAACTCATCAATATTCTTCAAAGCCTTCTTCAAACCTTCCCATTCAATATAATCCACATGCAAATTAAGCGTCTTCATAAAATAAACAAGCCCAGCCAGTTTATAAAATTATTGAATAAAAACCAATGAAAAACTTTAAAAGCAAAGTCAACGATCAGAACAAAGAAATGACAATTTCACAAACAAAAAATCCAAATGAAAAAAACATTATTAGCAACTATGCTATTATTGGGAACAAGTATCCCTCTTCAAAACAAATCACTGCCAACAAAAATAGTTGGAACTCCAATCTCAGAATATAAAAAAACAATAGAGACATTTCTTGAAACAGAACAAAAAGCATATCATCCTTCAATGCAAGAATTCCTTGATTTAAAAAAAACCAATTACACAATAAAAAAAATATCAGAATCAAACCCAACGGAAATTCCATCTGCTCCAAAATATCTTCCCGAAAAAGAACTTGATCAATTAATCAATAACATATACAACAAAGAAAGAATCCCAAAAATAATCTCAAAAGATTTATTTAGAACAATAATAAAAAAAGAATCCCACGACGGTTATGGATACAACATTTACGCCCACAATAAAAAATCAGGAGCAAGAGGACTTGGACAAATTATGCCAAAAACTTGGAAAGAAATGGACCCTCATTCAAATTTTTATATTGAAGCAATTAATCCTCAAAAAAATTTAAAAAATTCTCTAAAATATTTAAAATGGATTTCAAAAGCCCTTAAAAAAATGAATCCAGAATGGCAAACATTATCAAAAGAAAAACAACTTGAACAAATAATAGCATCATACAATTGGGGAATAGGAAAACTAAAAAGAAATGATTGGGATTTCGCTCAAGCTCCAAAAGAAACACAAAATTACAAAAAATTTGTGAGAAAACATTCAAAAATTTTCAAAAAATAAATCTAAATTTTATAAATAAATTTATCCAACAATTTCTCAGCTTCAATTCTTTTCTTTTGATGCTCTCCCAAAAACAAATTAATTTTATCAATTAAAATTCCTTTAACTTCTCCACTCAATAATTCCCCTTTTCTATACTTAGAATAAATTTCTTCCAACTTAGAATCATCTTCTTCAAAATACTTCAACCATTGACACGCAACATCAACTTCAACATTTCCACCTTTGGCCCTATGTTCTTCCACCGTTTCTTGGCCACCGCTAAAAGCATATTTGTTTATTTTTTTCTTAACTTGCGCCGGAGTATCCGTCATTAAAATTGCCTTATCTGGATTAGAAGAACCCATCTTCCCTTCAGAACCAGTTAATGCGGTCATAAATTTAGAATGAATTATTGCGGGTTTCTTGTGACCCAATTTTTCCACAACATCTCGACTAAGTCTGAAATGGGGGTCTTGATCTATTCCCAAAGGAATTAAACAATTTTCATTTTTTCCATTCAAAACATTTGATAAAAAGATTGGAACTGTTTGCATCGCCGTATAAAAAATACTTCCAATATTATTTGAATCAGTAAACCCAAAAGCCCCCTTTATTTGATTAAAAGGAATTTTTTTAGCAACTTTAACAGCCTCAGGATACATTATTCCAGCATGTTTTGTATCAATTAAAAAATGTGTTTTTTTGGGATCAAAACCTAACGCAATAACATCAAGCATATTTTCCCGAGTCCAATTTTGAATTTCGTCCCAACTTTTGTCTTTATACAAATACTTCTCATCATCCGTAAATTGAAACCAAAGTTCAACACCAAATTTATCTTGAAGCCATTTTGTAAATAACCAAGTACTAACATGCCCCAAATGTATTGGTCCAGAAGGCCCACGCCCAGTATACAAGAAAAACTTTTCTCCTTTCTTATAATCCTCAAGAACTTTCTTTAAATCGCGATAAGCAAAGAAAATATCTCTTCTCAAAAAAGGATGAAGCTCTCCAGTAATTTCTTCTATATCTTTCAAAACATCCGGAGTAATTTTTTTTACCCCAAATTCATTAATTAATTTATCATAATCAACTTTTCCTTCAACTTCATAGGGATTGATCTTTTTTTTCATTTTATTTGAATATGAGCACAGAGGGAATCGAACCCCCTTCCTCGGCTCTGGAGGCCGATATACTGCCAGTGTACGATGCGCCCTTAATTACTTTCACTAATTTCTCTTTATATTTAAAGATTTGGAATTGAAAAAACCTACAAATATTTATAAATAATTTTTCCCTGTAATTAGTATAAAATAAAAGACGGGAAAATGAAAAAAATATTCTTACTAACAATAGCGACTCTTTTCCTAATTTCATTTGCCTCCGCAAGCATTTCTTTAGAAACAGATCTCAATCCATTATATAATTTACAAGACAAAATAGAACTTAATTTACAAATAAATCCAGAGATAGAATTCAACAATTTTTTAACATTAACACTTGATTGCCCCACGGGAGAAGTAGAAATTTACAAAGAATATTTATTTTTAACCGAAAATTTAACAAAAAAATTAGTTATTCCATTAGTAAAAGAATTCATTGGAGACAATAAAGGATCTTGTCAAATAAAAAGCAAAATAGAAAATAGCAGTACTGCAATTTCAAAAAAATTCACCATTTCTGACAAAATCAAAATAACCTTAGAAAGCACAGATCAATTACTCCCAGGATTAATAACAAAAATAGAAGGTAGGGCTATAAGAGAAAATGGAAAAAACGTAAACGGATCAATTGAAGCAAGAATAAAAATAGATGATGAAAAAGAAATTTTGATAATAGAACAAATAATCGAAGGAAAATTCACCCTAAATATGGGCCTCCCAGAAAAAACAAAAGCAGGAGAAAGAATAATAAAATTTTACGCTTATGAAAAAAACCAAAAAGCACAAATAACAAATCAGGGAAATGATACTGCATTCGTATCCATTAAACAAATTCCAACAAATATTGAAATTCAATTAGAAGAAAGAGAAATACTTTCCGGAGAAAATTTAAAATTTAAAATCATTTTGCACGATCAAACTGGAGAAAAAATAAATTCTATGGCATATGTCGCAATTAAAAATGAAAAAGAAGAAATCTTAAAACAAATAAGCACTCAAACGGGAGAAACGATTGAATATCCAATAGAATATTCTGAACCCCAAAACACCTGGAGTATTTCTGTATTTTCAGAGGAAATAACCAACCAAGTTGAATTCAAAATTAAAGAAAATAGAAAAGCAAATATTGAAATGATCAATGATACATTAATCATTTCAAATAAAGGAAATGTATTGTACAATGATACTTTAGAAATAAAAATAGGAAAAGAAATAATTCCTCTTTCTATTTATCTAGATATCAATGAAACAGAAGAATATCAAATTTCAGCACCAAACGGAGAATACCAAATAGAAATAGGAGAATTTTCTCAATCAGTTTCACTTACAGGAAATGCAATAGGAGTTAAAAAATTAAAAAGGGTTTCAGGGAATATGAAATCCACAATTGCTTGGATATTATTAATTATAATATTAGGTTTTGCAACATTCATAATTTTCAAAAAAACACATAAAAAGAATTTCTTTGCCAGGTTTGTTCCTTCAAGAAAAAAGAAAGAAAAATCAACTGAAACTAACAAAACATCAAACAAATCAACAGGATTTATTAATCCGCAAATAAAATCCGATATTTCCCTTTCAATTTCTGGAAGTAAACAAAATGTATGTATTGGATGTATCTCTTTCAAAAACTACGAAGAAATAAAATCCGGAGAAGGAAACATCCGAGAAACCCTAGAAAAAATAATAAATCTAGTCGAAGGAAAAAAAGGATTTATGTACCAAAACAAAGAAAATTT
>Ga0075122_10003346_pt1 | contig 10091 bp, 3 predicted proteins | sample AntAceMetag02UKB_FD_69790 | JGI IMG/M metagenome (GOLD analysis project Ga0075122, IMG submission 69790) | Saline lake microbial communities from Ace Lake, Antarctica - Antarctic Ace Lake Metagenome 02UKB | ecosystem: Environmental > Aquatic > Non-marine Saline and Alkaline > Saline | place...
TAATCATTCTTAATATAATTGGGAAGTTCTATATAACCCCCTTGTTGACCAAGTATTTTAATTGCTTCTGAAGCTGTATCAAGCATACATTGTTCTACATAATCATTGACCTCTAGAAAATCAGGAGGTATTATTTTTTCAGGCTCAATTTGTTCAAGTACTTGCCCCTTAATGAAGAAATATACCCCCACCATTAGTACTAAGACTACTCCGAGCATAATAAAATTGGTTATCTGGCTTTTCTTTTTCATTTTATAAATGTTGGATTAAGTAAATAATCATAATCCTTATAATCCTCCATCTGTTTAAAATTTTGAAAATCGTCCCATGTTTTTGGAACATCAAACGTAAAAACATAAAAGATTACTTTATCCTTGTCTGAGTAAATGTCCTTTTCTTTTATTGTTACTAATGCATCAGCTCCGCCAATAGGGAATGCATCTAATGATTGTTCCGGATAAATAATTTCTTCCATTTCACATAAACATATTCCAAGTATTTCAGTACATGGACAAAACTCTTCTCTTTTTTCGGGAATAGTTATGTTATCTTCATATATAACATGGGCTTGTATATCATAATCACCAGGAACTAAATCAAACTCATTGACTTCAAATGGTTTTGGTTGAGGAGTATCAGTAATCTCTGTAATCATTGTTTCTTTTTCTTCTTTTGTTATTTCACCCTCAGCAAATTGTTTTTCTATATCTTCAATTATGGATTTAGTGTAATCATATGCATCTCCTTTCTTATAGTCTATAAAACCCATTAAGGGTATGTTATTTTCATCTATATTAGATTTTTGTCTGTTAATTGTTAGTATTACTCTTTCATTATCACCTAATGGTTTTGAATTAGTGTAAGCAATTTGTTTCCAATCGATAAGTGGACTTTTTGGTTTGGAAAGGATTTTGAAAGAAGCTTCATCTATTTTCCTTATTTCTATTTTTTTGTTTACTAATTGATACATGCCCATAGTAAATTTCTGGGAGATGTTATCGTCGTAATTGTTGAAATCAATTACATCTGTTAAATATCCTTTTTTCTTTGCAATTATTTTACCGCCAAACATACAGAAAGGCAATTTCGTTGTGAAATTAGAACTTGATGTTTTCCCAATATAAGCTTCATTTCCACAAGTGTAATAAATATTGACGTTATTAATGGGTTCTTCAGTCATGTTGTTAATTACTGTAATAATTATTGTTTTGTTTACTCTTTGTTCTATGTTTGAAAATGAAGGAAGATATGTAGAAGGTTTAGCATCCAAATCAAATTCTGTAGTTAGCGGAAGATTATTTCTTATATTCGCTTCTAAAGCGAACCTGAAACTTAAGTCTCTGTTCATATACGCATCTCTTCTAACTACTGTTACAATTACAGGAAATGCTAAATCATAATCAAATGAATAATCATACATAGAGAATTGAAGAAGGTCAAACACAAAATTACTCATGGGCATTTTGTTTTCTGGAAATATTAATTCGGAATCTTCTATACTTAATTCAATGTGTGAAGATGGATAAATAAAAGAAACTTCCAAGTTGTCATAATCTTTTTCATCAACTCTGAAACTCATAGAATTGTAAACTCCTTGGATTACTTTGTTTGCTCCCTCTCTGTCCATAAGGTATATTGGGTTAAAGTTTCCGGAATTTACAACTTGAAGTAGTCTCACAAAATCAAGTATTTCATATTTTATTGTTTCTTCAACGCTCGTTCTTATCCAAAATTTCAAATCATTACTACCTATCTTAAGTTCTGACATTGGAGGTAGATCTGAACCCATTCCCGAATACAAAGCAATCATGTTTAGTATGTGGTTTTCAATAAATGAATTCTGCGTTTCTGTTTCCGTTATTTTTTTGGAGAATGTATAAATTTCTTTCAATGGAACAGGGATTTTTGTATTAAAGTTTCTTATTTCTTCTATTGAGGAATCTGCTTTTGATGTTATGATTAATGGATATACTACTTTGATTAATACATCGTTGTCTCTTATAATCACTTCATTAAGGAAAGGTTCTTCCTCAATATCATAAGAATTTTCAAATCCTTTGAAATCGATTATACATCTTTCAAGATTTTCGTCTATGTATAATGAGAGTTGTTCCTCCATAGAATTTAATCCTTCATTTTTACATCCTTCTTTGCATAAAAACGGCATTTCCGAATCAAAACGATCTTTTTCATTTAAGTAATACCAATATGGGATGAAAACATCACCTACAAAAACTCCAGAACCTTCAATTGGATTTGGAGAGAAAGACATATCTGCTAGTCCAGGATTTATGTAACCAGCATGCGCACCCATTCTTTGTATTCCTTGGAATGTAATTTCTTTAACACATTCATCAACAAAAGATATTACAGGGTGTTTCTTGAATCTATCTGGAAGTACATCCTTGCTGAATTCATATCCCGTTCTTGATGTGAATGAAAATATTATGGCAAAGATAAGTAATAATGATACACCTAAGATAATGTAATAACTTATTACAGCTTTTTTATGCATTTTTAACCTCTTTTTTTAAATTGAACGGCAAACTTCTTTAATTTTTTTTGTCACCATTAATGGTTTGTGATCTATTTTCTTATCAAATAGTATACAAGCTTGAGTGTATGGAATTCCACCTATGATAACTATACTTCTGTTATCTCCTGCGTGTGTTGTTCCTGCAAAAATTTCTATTGAACTATTTTCTGGATAAATATATTCTGAATCTCCTCTTAATACTATATTGTAATGATTATCTTCTGGAAGACTTGAGAGATACCAATTTACTGTATAAACATAATCTGTTTGATTGTATAAATCTTTTTTCGCACCTAACCATCCAACCATGCTGCCGTCATCTATGAACGTCGCTGGCTCACCTTTTATTTCATAATTTCCACTCGTTGGATTGCAGACAGATTCTCCCCAAGTCATTATGTCGAACTGAGCTCCTAAGTCTCTCCAAAACTTTCCCCAAGTTTCGTCGTATGCTTGTCTCCATTTTTTTGGTATTACAACATCCCATAACACATTTCCTAAATTTTTATCTACGCCGCAATCGAGGTCATTAAACCAAAAACAACCAGCAGGACAGAAATTATCTCTTTTTTCTTTTATGCAATTCTGTTTTGCACCAGCTTCTTTATTGTATTTGTTCATGCACGTGTAACCTGGATCAACTGTTTCGGGTCCGTTTATCATTTCTCCATTTTCATATATTTTGCAGTTTTTAGGACAAATGCACCCATCAGGATCTTTGCATGTTGTGTCGCAATAAAATAATTCTCCTGGATTATCATCTTTTATTTGCGGACAGCAGATATCTCCTCTTGTACAGGTTGCATCTAATTCATCATTTCTTTGGAAAGCATAATTTGCACTAGCGTCGCTCATTTTGGAAATACATCTAGTTTCTTTCATGCATATTCCGCCACTACCGTCACACATCTTTTTTGGATTATAATGTCCGCATGTTTTGTCAGTTGATTTTTCTGTTAGTTCTCCTGATTTATCGCAATGTTTTGGACAAATACAAGTTTTGCCATCTTTTAATGAATTTTCTGCTGAGCAGTCTGTATTACACTGACCTGCAGGACATTGATCTATATTTGTTACTAAGTCTCCTCCGTGAGTACAACAATATTTTTCCGAACCTTCTTCATATATCGCTTGTTTTCCATCACACATGCAATCTTCTATTAGAGGGTTTCCATTAGTTGGACATTTTTTTAGGTTACCTATTCCACTTCTACAATCTCCTGGAGAGGTTGTTGATCCTTCATAGTGTCCGTTGCAACAGTAACCTTTATCATAAAAGCCGGAATAACTTCCACACTTGCATGTATTTTTCGTAAGGTCTATTTTTAGATTTCCTGAACATTTCTCTGTTTTTTCTGTGATTGTGATTGATGCTTGCGCTTTTTTATGAGTAGAATCTCCTGAATATTTGAACGTGATTTTTTTATCTGTTTCTCCAAAATCTGGAATAGGGATACTGATATCAAGTGTGGTTGACCTAACAGATAATGTTTGTTCACCATATGACAAAGTTCCGCTTATATCACCACACCCACCAGTGCATACTAAAACAACTTTTACTTTTGCAGTTGTGCCTTTTACATTATATGAAACATCTAAGGATACATCTTTAACTGCAGTTGGTTCAGGAACTACTGACTGTGAGGATACACATTCTCCAGTTTGACATATAGTTCCATCACCACAATCTTGGCAATTCCAATTATAAGCTGCGCCAGCCGATACACATGTACATTTCTGGTTATTACTAGCGCATGTATCCTTGCTACCTTTAATACAAATATTTCCCTGTGCTGGTTCGTTATTAGTTATTTCGCAATTAGGTTCATTGCATGTATATCCATTCGGGCAATCACCGTCATCATTACAACCGGCACATCCTTCTCTATAAATGCCCCCATAATTGCCGCAAACCTGTCCAGAAGGACAAGGTCTGCAGTCCCATTTTCTATTTGTAACAAGCCACGTTCCATAATTTTTACATTCACATAATGTGTTATAATCACCACATTCATACCAATTAAAAAAAGTATCAGTACAATCATCTCCTGTTTTGATTCCTGCATATTTACCTGGATCAAAACTCTGCGCTGTAACAACAGGTAAAAGCAACAATACAATTCCGAGTATCAATAATATTTTTTTCATGTTGTGGTGGTTGTGGATTCAAACGGATAAGCATAAGTTGTTGTCGTTTGAGTTCCCGTGTCCATGTTTCCTCCCCCATATGGGTATTCTTCTCCAGTTGTTTCCTCTTCTTCTCCTAAAAATGCAGGAGACAGTACTTCTTCACATACATCATCTACTTTTCCTGATAAAGACCACGAATCTTTGTCAGCATATCTTCCAATCGCTTTAAACCTATCATAACTATCTATAACATTGTAAACTGCTCTTGGAATATCACACGCAATTGGTATTAACCATTGTAAAGCACCTGCGTTTGCTGCTTCAGTTCCTTTCTTTGCACATATAGTGCTGTCCACTAACGCTTTCAATAAATTAGGAATTAAATCTGCTGCTACTTGAGCTCCTTGTTCTGACAAACTTTTTACTAACCTAAGTATGCCAACAGTTTCTGCAAATTCACCGAATATAACCATGCACCAGCTCTGTGATTTTTTTGCTTTGCATATATGAACTGGTCCGCCCGCTTCTGCTGTTTCTTTTAAACATTTTATGTATCTGCATTGTATTTGTCTGTATTTATCCAAGTTGTATATTATTCCTGGAATGCAAATAGTTGCAGCGCTCATGACTATGCTATTTTTTGGATTAGGTTCTGGAGCAGTAGTACTGAATCTTAAAAGTGAATTGAAAAAAGAACCTTCTTTTCCAACACTCCCATTTACTCCTTCAAGAATTTTTCCGCCAGTCCATTTTTCAATGTTCTCGGCAAGCTTTGTTGAATATTCACAACTCACAAACCCACATATATTCCTTAATCCTGGGAAGCCTTTTCCGTTAGTTCCTTTTCCTACCCACTCTAATGCTGCGTCTTTAACATATTTTGGGCTACTTAATTTTGCATTACCCATACCTGTGAGTTCTGCTTCAAGTTTTGTCCCATCTTTACATCTTTTCGTAGTAAACTTATAGCCACCTAGTTGTTTCCCATAATAAAATTTCCCAATAAAACTGCCGAAGAATTCATAACCATTACAACCAATTTTGTAAAGCCAGTCTTTTTGTGTGGATTTTTTTAAAGCCAATCCTAAACCTTCAATAGCCGCGAATATATTCCAAATCCCAACAATTTGTGTTACAATGCCACATGCAGATTCTAACCATGAAACAACTTCAGCAGCATCTGTTATAAACTTTGTATCTTTTAATAAACTTGTTTGTGCATCTTTTATTTGTGTTATTACTTCTTCTCCTGGGCCTGCAGCAAGAGCTGAATCTGTCGCTTGTATTCTAATAGTAATATTTTCTATTTCAGGATTTTCATAAACTTTATCTCCTATTCGTTGATAAATATACATATCACATCCAAGATCAAAATCTTCTAATAAATTTATATCCGCTGCAGTAAACCTTGCTAGTGTCATCTCAAAAGAATTCTGTTCTCCTGCTTGTGTAAGTTCTAATAGAGTTGGAAGAGGAGAAGGTGTTGGACTTGCTGAATCTTCGAACAATTGTTCGTAAACATTCGTACTGTTTTCAACTAAACAATCTTTTATTTGATAACTTAATACTTCAACTTCATTTCCTCCACCCATAAGCCTGAATGGAATTAATATTTTATATCCAGGAGGATTTGGAATTAAAGAAGCTATTAATCTATTTATCTTTCTTGGAATCATTTCATTTTTTTCAATAAGCACATCAAAATTATCCGGAGTTTCTGAAGTAATACCATAAACAGGAATCTTAACAGTTTTTGTATCTTCATTTCCAGCGGCATCACTAACTGTAAAATGTAAATCAGCTGTGTATTGTCCTGATTTTATAGGTGAGGTTTCCCATGTGCATATGTAAAGTGTATCTTCGTATAATTCACAAGCTCCCTGTTCGAGATTTGTTGGAATTATAAAGAGTTCTGATAAATTTGCATTAGCTGACGTTACTGGCGAACCCAGCAATGAATCTACTTCAATAATTATTTTGATTATGTCTCCAGATTGATAATAAGTTCTTTCTCCAGTTTCACCTATTGCAACGATTGTTATGTTTTTTATTAAAGGATCTAATCCATCATAAACTGCAAAAATTGATTCAAGTCCTGTAACAGGATTCCCTGCATCATCAAATGAAGGAGAGGTTCTTGCTATTGGGAGAGTAGCACCTTCCTGTGCAATAGCATCAATATTGTAATAATAACAATCCCATTTAGAACCAGATTTAATACATTCATCTGCTTTTTTTTGAGATGATTGCCTTATTGCATTAAGATTTAAATACATATTTCCCTGGCTCATTCCCGAACCTGATTCTTCTAAAGAAACTACGAATGTGTTGTTGAATTTTTTTATATAAGTTATGTCGTTGTATTTTTTTGTTGTTTGTATTGAATTTACAACAGGACTTCCATCATCAAGAGTTAAAGTTTTCGATAAAGTTTTTGTGTTTAAATTATTGAATGAATCTGTTGCAGTAATATTTATTTTTACTTCAGAAATGGAAATTTTTACTTGATTTATTGTGCATGTGTATTCTTCAGTACCTGTACAGTATTGTGATATTGGTGCGTTTACAATATTGTTGTTGCTTCCTATATCGCTTAAAGTGACTGATAAAGTTGAAAGATATCTGTCTGTTAAAGTAAACCCTAAAGAAGCTGTGATGCCATTACTTGATAAGTATGTTACATTTTTCCCGTCTTTTATTATGCTAAGTTCATTTCCAATAGAAGGTGAAGTGAAATCTGTTTCTATGTTTAAACTATATGTATCTTTATGCAAGACATCATCGTCTGGAGAAGACCATAAGTTATCATATAATAAAATTGTAAATTCATTAAGACCTTCATCTGTATAATTAAATGATGCTTCGTCTTCAATATTGCAATTTTCACTTGATATATCAATTGTTTCTATAGGTCCTGATGCATCTGCAACTTTTATGTTTTGTATTCCTGAACATTTATTCTGGCATGATTGACATGCCGTATCTTTTACTTTGTAATCAAGAACGATATTATCATCTTCTTGACTTGCAGTTATAAGAATTATTTCAGGTGGCTGGAAGTCGGGGAAGAGTTGTTCTGGAAGTTGTGCATCAATTGTTCCGTCATTATTTTCATCATATGTAAAAACAACATCTAACGGCGTTATTACAGACCAGTCAGATTCACATATGCATAATTGAGTTGTTGGAGCATAACCTGTTATTTCTTCGCATGATGCACTTATACAAAAAGAATCGTTGAATAAAAGTGTTGTTGAATAAGCTGGGAATGTCATTCCAACTTCGCTTATTTCTATATCATGATCTTGGTTGGGAGTTATGTATGCTTTGAACGTAAGAATGTCTCCATTTCCTTTTGAAAATCCTGCTAATTCATCTTGGCCATGAATGTTTGCATCGGGCATTGAAGCCGCAATAATAATGGAAGAAGATAAGGGCATTAAAACTAACAAAGCGAGAACTACCATGGTCACTACTTTGACCGCCAAATTGTCTTCCACTTTAATAGCCTTTTCTCTATTTAATAGAGAATTTTTGGGTTTTATGGTATATAAAGGTTTTGGTTAGAAATAGTCTAAAAAGTGGTTCCCTTAAGAACCTTCATTTCTTATCGTATTGAGAGCACCGTGGTTGGGATCAGTGTCAGGAAGAACTAAGAACCTATCTTCATCCTCATTGTAATAAGTCCACTGATTATTTCTGTAAAAATAAGACTTCTCCTTCTCCATTCCTGGTGTCTGAATCATTACAAACTCAACCTGCTTATTTATTCGACCAACTGTGTATTCGGCACCATTATTGAATACCATGGTGGAATGCGTAAAATCACTATCAGAATTATAAACGGAGTAAAAATCTTTTATACCAGAATTTGATACTCCACTAACTTGCTCTCTAACTTTCTCAGTTTTTTCGATTTGAGCTTGTGCTTCTGTTTTAGCTGTGTTATCTGTTGATGTAGGTTCTGCAGCACCTGAAGCTGTATTTGTTGATATTAGGCCATCTTTTTCCAAATCAGAAACAAGTCCATTGATTATGGATTTTTCTTCAGTTGATAACCACCCATCTTCTAAAGGTGTATTATAACCTTGTGTTCTTAGCGTATATTTACCAGTTTTAATATTGTAGTCTATTTGTCTTCCATCTTTCCCTACATACCTTACTGTTTGCATTTCATCTTCTCCTAATTTCTTGAAAGCATGTAATGATATTCCTTTTTCAATTGATGCGTAAGATATAATATCATAGTATTCATCGATAGCCCTACTCATTTTGTAATCATTTTTAACAAATTTAGAAACCACTTCTGCCACAACACCTACATCACCTTTGCCACCTTCTTCCGCTATTGCTTTTTCTTTATTTCTTAACTGAGATAATTCAGATTTTTTCTGTTCGATTTCATTCTTAAAAGCAGGTTTATATGCATTTGGAGAAATTTCAAGCCAATATATTTCATTTTCAAGATTAGTAATATCATCTGCTAACTTTGTTTTATCTTCGTTATCTGTTACTTCCGTAACCTTTGGACCCGTTCCTGCCAGTTCCGTCTTAGTCTGTCCGTTTTGAGTTGCCTTTGTTGCAGCGTCAAATCTAGCTTTATTTTTACTTCCTTCCATATTTACATATATTTCACCAATTGTTTTATCTGAGCTAGAAATATCATTTCCATCTTCATCTAATAATCGAACATATTTGTATTTGTCTCCATCAACTTCATATATTGGGGTTTTGCCATTGGGTTGTTTGATTTCTAAAAATGTTTTTCCATTGTCAGTTACTTGTTTAACCTTGGCTTCTGTACCGTCTAAATAAACAATTGCCTCACCTTCTTCAACACTAACAGCTTTTCCACCTAGAACTTTTTTAGTACTGCTTTGTTCACCTGCTTCTCCTGATGGTGGACTTGTTACTTTCACTTTTTCTGGAGTGTAATCCACTTTAATAGATGATGTTGCATCTGAGCCGTGTTCAATAACAAATCCAGGGGAAGTAATCTCATCATAGTTTTTGAATTTATCAAATCCTTTAATAGATTCAAGAGAAATATCTTTTTCAACCATTACCCCATCTTCATTTTTATAACTGATATGAGCTTCCTTATTGTCGTCAACAGCAAGTGAATTTTTTCCCACAACTATTGTGTGAGTTTCATCTTTTATGACCATATAATTTTCTTTTTCGTTATTCAAAACTTCAATTTTGCCTTTAAATGTTAATTTCTGATCACCAACATCTATTTCAATTTTTTCTGAACCTAAATCTATGGTATGATAACCTAATGAATCTGGTGTGGATTCTTTTGTTAGTGTACTTGCAAGATCCATTAATGAATTCCTTATTTTTCTATTGTTTAAACCTGAAAAGGATTCAGATTCATATTTGTGATAACCATAACTACCAGAGATAGAAGTTTTAATTTCAG
>Ga0075122_10003347_pt1 | contig 10088 bp, 14 predicted proteins | sample AntAceMetag02UKB_FD_69790 | JGI IMG/M metagenome (GOLD analysis project Ga0075122, IMG submission 69790) | Saline lake microbial communities from Ace Lake, Antarctica - Antarctic Ace Lake Metagenome 02UKB | ecosystem: Environmental > Aquatic > Non-marine Saline and Alkaline > Saline | place...
CATAAACTTAGGCCAACCAACCGATATAATCGTATTGTCCACAGCAGACACATGGAGAGAACGCATCCAACGATATTTCCAATCCTTCCACGATTGATTACCAACGCCGAACGCAGGTAAGATTAGGCGCTCACCTTCTGGCCCATTCTCAACAAACGAAAATTTATCAGGTATGTCCATCATGTGTCTTCTTTTTTTGCATGGATTTACTCAAACACCGCATATGACAACTTGCTCCATTGCGTGCTGGGTCTTGATCGGCAACCGGCTTACCACATATGCAGCACTTTCGATTTTTGAAGAACGTTTTCCTCATTAATCGCGGCGCCAAAACAACTCGTTACACTGCGAAGTCGCCAAGAATCGGTGAATCTCGGTCGTATGACGCCGCACCACAGTCGGCAACTTCTTTAAACCCTCAAACAGCATATTCAAAACTTCGAGGCGCTGTTTGCGAGTCAACTTGTTTGAGATATAGAAGTCAATCTCATGTGCTCCTCGCCTCGATCTTTCCCAATCTACCCGAATACCACTCAATTTCTTGAGGTGGCCGACCGGGGTTTTAATGAATTCAACATCGACAGACATGCGACGAGGGATGTCGTAATACTGCACAACAGTTGTCTTACCTCTGATCCGCATGGGTTTTTCTCCAGAATACTTTCCCATTCTTGTTTTCCGGTGACTATCACCGCATATGACAACTTGAAGTAGCAAGGGTACTTCGCCATGCGAAATGTCTCCCAGTCGAGAGATTGATCCGGTCGAAGTCCCATCGTTCCAAGATCATAGCCAGCAAATCGGAATGGACATTTTCGACCACGATAGTTAGAGTAGGATGCTGGGCTTTTAAGTGATCGATCAGGTGTCTGAAAGCTCCGTTGCGTGGCTTGTTGGCCTCTACGCTAGCTATCTGGACAGTGAAATCAAGAACTTTAGTATCAACCCAATATCCACCCCGGCGAACATATAGACTCTTCATTCCAGGGAACCGAACATATGCATTCTGTGGGTATCCAGTCTTGGCTAAAAACTCATCTAACGTGGGCAGCATTATCGAGCCTTCCTTCACGGTTCGAGCCTCCCTTCACGGTTCTATCGCTTTATCAAACGGCTTCCCCACAACCCAACTTAGCACAGTACAGGGCAAATTTTCTGGCATAGTCAACATGCCCAACGGCAAATTGTTCTACTTTGAGTAACTGCTGCATATTTATAGCATCGAACCCACGTTCCTTCCGCCACTTGTTGACTTCTGTGAACATTGTATCTCGTTCAAAAACCTGCCACTCTGGAACCTGCCACTGGCCTCCCTCTACAGGATCATTGATCATACCACGCTTTTGATCCCGTTGCACTTGCGCCGCAGTCAGAACCTTGAGGAAATGGTCTCTTGCTTCAATAAGTTTCATTCGGGCAACCCCCTTTGCATGGGACGCCAATGCGAACAATCCCACCCTAATTCATGCTGTTGTCCGGCATTTTCAGGATAGACGAATCCTTTGTCTGCTGTCCAATAAACAGGGCCTTCAATTTCCCGGTCAACAAGGACAACACAAGCAGTCATATGTCCTTCTGGTTCTCGTTTTGAAAGTTCGATCCAATCCATTGGTACACCCGTCTATGAATAAGTGATCGGTACGCCGTCTGGCGTTGGAGCAACTTCTGTACCGATCTACTATAGTATACAACAAGATCGAAGAAATGTCAAATGAAAGACTGAATCTCTTCTACAGAACCACGAAAAATAGCGGCGAAACCAGGAATACCTACATCAACTCCAAACATTCATGTTCCACCGCCGAATTTCAAACAGGTAGATCAAGAAACTTCTTTGTGGCCCTTATTGCTGCTTCTTTGGTATTCCATTTAGCTTGACCGTCCACTTCAACATTAGTGCCATCTACCAAACGGACATACCAGTGTTTCCCACCAGACCACTTGCTGAACTTAGCAGTATTAAACAGTTCTTCATTCGACTTTGTTGCAGGCCAAGTATCAGATTCAACTGTTTTGAAAATCTTATGCATATTAGGACAGTTACCGCCAAATCGATTGGCATACCATCCTTGACGACTGCCGGAAATGAGCAACATCGTATGCTTCGCCATGACTTTTGAACATACTTCTAACGCAATCACGGCAGCATTATTCTTAGGTCCACTTTTCAAATCGTGAAATATTAGAGGTTCTAGATGATGCTTGATAGTTGATTTGAAAGAACGTTTTTCTACCTCAGCTGATGATTCACTATCAATTATCAACCACCAGTCAGGACTAATTGAAGGATGGGATTTTGCAAATACAAACTTCATGCTTGGGTTTCCAGCCGTCTTAATGCTAAACCTAGACTAGCCACTTTTGCATCCACCGGCCAATCCTCTTTATAAGAACTAACCAGCTTCTTGCCCTTTTCGGTGATGAAAAGTCGTCCATGCCCCTCCACTAAATCACCCCGCAAAGACAAATAGTGAGACAACCATAAGTCGCGAATTGCTGGCCTTTGAAACAACCTATCCATTGGCGGCACAGGAACTCCAGCCTCGCCTGCTTCACAAGCACCCTTCAAAACTGTAATCCACAAAGGAACTTCACTCATGTCACTGCCCCAGCATCTTAATGAATTCATCCTCGGTAATCATCTCGGCATCTGCTTTATCCGCTTTCTTCGTCTTGCTGGAAGTCCAGTTTATGTCAGGAACAACCAAATAATTCAGTGCTCCCGTGACTCTATTGTGGACCTCTCCACCAGCATCAGCAGCCAACTGTTCAAAATAAGTACGAGGCTTACTCATTGTTCCTGTAAAACAGAATGAGTCGTTATTCAATTTGCCCGATACCTTGATCACGGGTTTAGTAGAAACAGGTGGCTGATTACCGTTATTCAGGTATTTGGCAACCGTTCTGATTAAATCCCAATTCTTCTCAACAGCAACAGCAATGGCGTTTGCCTTGACTCCACCATGAAAACCGGGGAATGCCTCAATTTGAGCGGCAGTTACATTCTTCCACTTATCCAGTGTATCAACTCTAAGGGCAATCAGATTCGATGCCTCGGATCGCCCAAGCTTGTCCAGTGACAGTGACCCGATTAGATCAGCGAGTGAACAGTTTTTGGACTTCTCAATTTGCGGCAGGATACGTTTGGCATCACCTGCACCCACCCCAGCGGCAACCATACTGGCAGTAGTCAGCAAGTAGAGATCGGGTACAGACTTGACCACACCATCATCTACTAGCAACCGTAGGGTAGAATCCCCAAGATACAGGATGCGACGTTTCTTGATCCACTTGCTGATTTTCTTGAATACCACGCCCTCACAATTGCCAGCATCGGAGCAAACCAACCGCTTGCCGTCCCGTACTACTTTCTTGCCGCATTCAGGACAACCGTTGCAGTACAGTCGTTTACGGGTATCACCCTTTTTGACCACCCGTACCACCTGCGGAATCACATCGTTCGCTCGGATAACTTCAACTTCATCACCAATTTGAACATCTAGACGCTCCACGATTCTAATATTGTGCAGGGAGACATTAGAGATAGTCACCCCAGCAACAACAACTGGTTTGACCGTAGCAACGGGAGTGATCGTCCCTTGCGTCCCTACAGTCCATTCAACGCCCGTGACAATCGTATGACCGCCTTGAGCGACAAACTTCCAGGCCCGTGCCCAGTACGGTCGCCCCTTATGCTCACCCAACTTGTCTTGAGCAGCAATGTCATTCAGTTTGATAACCGCCCCATCAATCAGAACAGGCAGTTTCTCTCGATTCTTCTCAATGCGATCGATTGCGTCCTCAACAAAATCAAGATCGATGACTTCGGTAGGGGCTGCTTTGAACCCCTCCTTCTTCAACCAGTTGACCCGATCTTCCTCAGTCTTGAATGGATGGCCAGAGAAAAGCACGTCGAAAGCAACGCAGGCGATATATTCGGAATCTGTAGCGTCACTTCGCTGCACCAGTCCCGATACCATGTTGCGGGGATTTGACTTGTCTTTGAAGTGTTTCTTCCAGTCTGCAAGAAGCAGCATTGCCTCACATCGAACAGAAACATCACCCATGACAGAGATCGTCTTGGGCAGGTGTTTGGCATTCTTGACGGTATGAGTTACATCATCGCCTTCGTTGCCATCTCCACGAGTGACAGCCTGAACAAACTTGCCATCCTTGTAGACTATCTCAACACTCAAGCCATCTAGTTTCAATGAGACTGCCACTTTGCCTTTTGGGACACTGTTGCGCCAAGTTTGTAGTTCAGTAGCAGTGTTGATCTTATTCAGAGAGCCCATAGGCATATTGTGTTTGATTTTTGGTAATACGCCAGTAGAAGCAGCACCAACTTCGTAAAGAAAGGCATTCTTGGGGTCCAATTCTTCAAGTTCGTCACGAAGCTTATCAAATTCAGCATCAGACAGTATGCTTTTCTCAGTATTGTAATAAGCATCCGATGCCTGGCGTAGTAGATTTTCTAACTCGGTAATTCGATTCATCACGAAGCCTCCTTATACATTCTACTACGTATTTCAGAATTGTCAAGGACCGTCTTGAATCTTTTTGGTAATATATCCCTTTTTAGGAACATTCCTCCGCATATACCACAAAATTGGCGGAAGTCAACTCAGTTTCATGGGTGAGTTACATCACCCCATTTGAAACCCCCATGTATGCCATTGGTATCGGATATGATAGTTTCCGTCATCTTGCCTACCAGCGAGACAATGGTAGGTACCGTGGACCAAAGCGTGACGTAGATTGTGCTTCCATCCGTAGGCAAATCAATGATCGTGTCATTCAATGAAGACCCTGGTCGCAAAAACCCAAGGTCTTTATTTCCCTGAGTAGTTCCAAAACTCACATAGTAACCCCGAATCGGTGGTTCAGTCACCTTGGTAGCGGCAGTCCACACAAGGTCAACAGTTGGTCCTGGCAAAATAGCACCAGGGACAGGATGCACCAAAGTTGCAAGATCACTTGATTCTTGAATTATACCTTCAACTGTTGCGATAGCACCCGCCGCTGCAACACGATATTCGTTCTTATACCAGATGGCAGATGGACTAATTCTACATTCCCAATTCTCGTCCATGTCAAGGTCTTCCTGGCCACAACCTGCAACAGTGGAAGTATAAACCTGGAACTTTTCATTCTCGCAGCATAGATGAGGGGATGAATAACTAGGCAATCCCTCACCTTGCGGATTCATTACATCATCCACAGGAATAGGTGGACGAGAGATAACTCCGTTACTATTTATCGCCTGTATCTTTATCACAGTCTTGTCGATTTTCTTGGGCGAAAACGGGGCTTCCACAATCAGGGTCAGAACAACGCCCACAACTACTACAATCGCAATCTTCATTTTTCTCTCCCGGTGTTACCACAGAGGAATGCCCCATTTGACTTAGAGCCTCAACTATGTCTTCGATAGGAACAAACGCCCCATTCACCCGATAAAACGTTTTACCGTTTTCGATGTGTACTAACTGACCCATTTGTGCAGAATATGGATTGAGTGCATCAGCCAATTGCCGCTCTAAGTCAGAGACTTTAGCAGCAACAAGCTTATCTGTCAGCTGTCTCTGAATAGAATCAACCTGCTCGCTCAGGTTTTTTTGCATCGCATCAATGTGGGCATTGATTTCGGCAAGTGCATTAATCTCGTCAAGTGTTTTTTCCATTAGTCGATCCTCAGTGACCAAACACCGTTCGGGTTTGCTTCCCATGATCTACACTGTCGAACAGTGTACCGTCCCGGTTGAAGTAGGATATTGACATGCTCGTTATGCTCCAAAATCGTAGGACGATCAATCTTAACATAACCAAGCACATTATCTCGCTTTTTAAGGGCATATGGAGCATACAAAACTGGTGTTAGGAAGCAGTGATTATCGTAAATAGTCACTGTCTCTGTATACAGATACTCATATTTGGTATCCTTAACATCATAGTGGTAATGGTTAAAGTTTCTGGCTGCGGCATCAACAGTCAACCACACGGCATCTTTTCTTGTGTTTGTCATCAATATTCCCTCCGAGAATCCGTTATGATTATAGACAAGTTTTCAATACAAGTCAAGTTGTAATTATCGCAATTTTGCCCCTTGATACACCCAATCATAAGTAATATCCCCTGATTTATTAAAAATCAAAGTGCGAATATCGTCACCATTCTCCTCAATTGTTAAACAGTCGGAGAGACAGAAGTTCTGTCCCTCAACATCGTAAACGTTGGCAGCGTTCTTGCCATGCATCAGGGTCATTAGTTTCTTAGCCCGACCTTCCCGAATCATCTTCTGAATCCAACTATAGATTTCCCGTTCTACTTCTAGACTCAGACCATTCTCATTGGTGTATTCGATGATTGTATTGGCACCATCGATATTCACTGTTCCATCTGGTCTACGTATTGGGCGAGCAGTCAACTGCTCAACTTTGTTCGCCTTGCACCAGGCGATGACCCGCTCCAACTCTACGGGAGAGTCTACCATACCTTTGTGCATCATTACGCAGAGACGAATTCGGAAGCCAAGAGCATGGATAAACTCGATAGTCTGCTCAAGCGGCAAATATGGTTGGTGCCGATGATGAAGATAAACTTTCTGGTTGTTTTCGACCGTAGTATCCACCACTGAAATCGCAAGGTAATCCAACCCTAGCTGCCTCCATCTGAACATTTCGTTAAGAAGTTCTTGCAACTTATGCAAGTCGGGCATCAACTGGCAATCCCAAGCCCAATCCAAATCGGGTTTTCCCATCTTATGCCAGATGTCAGCGAGTTGAGAGATACGCAAAGCATTGGTCTGCAATTCGACGGAAGGAAAACCACGACCAGCTCTGAACTCTTCTTCGAGCATCTGTAAATAAGATGTAATTTCCTTGGGATAAAAAGTTGGTTCACCCTTGCCAGTCAACAAGCAAGTAGTGCATTCACCCACCTCTGCCCACCGCATTGCTTTCTGGAATCCTAATCGGTCAATTAGGCATTTTGGCCGAAGTTGATCAAACCCAGTCATACCTGAGACGCAAAATTTGCATCCGGCATCACATGCCTGATCACCTATCACCGCTGATAAGGTTTGGATTTTCATTTTTTAGACCCCCAATAGTCCAAGGACAACAAAACTGTCTTAAAGGATGATCTCCATGATACCTCGCTAACAACCTCGGTAAATGTCCGTATGCATTTCTTGGAACTCTTCTGGACTTGTGTCCTTATGCTCTTGTTTGTAAGCTTCAGAACAAACCTTGAATTGAGTTTCGATCCGAGACTTAGCTTCCGGTTTACTAAGCACCGGATGATCCTTGATAGACTTGCACAATTCGTCGTACTCGTGCTTATGGTGGTATCGCTTGCCAGCCAGTCGCATAATACTTAACAACCGTTCCAATAGATCATCCTTGTGATACACCGCTTCCAAATGTAGCGCAGCAACATCTTTCAAAGACCATTCGTTCATGACGGAAGGGATACTGTGGTGCAGACATTGATTAACCGCCCATTGGGTTACAGCATCATTTGCCTCTTTATCGAAGGAGTTGATCGTGCCATAGAGCAACTTGCATGCGCTATGCAGGGCATATGCTTTGCTATAGTCATCTGACATGCAAAAGATGGAGAAGCAACCTCCCTGCATAGTGGAAATAGATTTGTTCAAATCTGCGAATTTTAACAAAAGTTCATCTTTATATCGACGCAGATAATAAATGAGCGTTTCCAGTTCTCTGTAAATCAGGAAAATAATCTCGCAGGATTGCCCATTATATTGTACCGCTCGCAAAAGGGCTGGAATCATTAAGAACCCATTATCAAACGGATCGAAGAACACCTTTTCTTTCGACATCGTACTAAGTGAATTGTCTTGCCACTCAATTGGATTGCCCATTTCCCAATCATAATCGACGAGAGGCATCTGACCCTGAATTGCTACCGCCCAAGGTGACTGATTCTCCTGTCGGATAAGTCCGTCGGAATCACTGCCGAAAATCCAATGCATACCATTGGTTTGTTCTGCAAGCAGACAATGCCACAATCCTGCGAGTTCTGTTTCTAGTCCAGCCAAGGTTTCTAGTCCAGTCATGTAATACTGATCTCTATTTGCGGCAATCAATTGATGGCGCAAACCAGAAAGACGATGGATGCTGTGGTAAATGCCGTCAATACGTTCTTGATCGCTAAGACCCATTGAACACCCTTTCTATTGGAAACATGGTCTATCTTCTTCCACTTATATTCTACCACATTTTGGGAGCAAAGTTATAGAGATATCGACAGAGAGTAATTAAGCAATTATAGTGTCATTTTCCCAGGCATGATAGGGGGGGTCCGATATATATATTATGTCACCATTTGCCATATGTAAAACTGCTTCTGCTTCTGCTTCTGCTCCTTCAACATTACATGCCCCCCCACTATTTATCCAGCAGATTTGGTTCTCATTCACGATAATATAACTTGGCTCTGGAATGTTGAATTCGGCACAACATTTTGCTGCTAATTTGACTTTGATTGCGTTTCTCATATCTCATACCTGTGGTTTAATTTGCGCGATGATCCGCTAACATACTGTATCCCTGTTGTATTTCTCTCCGATAACGACGGAGTGCTACCAATACAACCAATGCAACACGGTGAGTATCGCCATTTGCAGCCGCTAAGAGTGAACTTGGGCTGTAGTGCAACAAGGGATTAAACCCGTGTCTATGTGCCCACCCTAACGTGCCCACCATACAATTCCCCGCAGCAGCAGAATCCTGCGTACAAACCAGTAATCCTTTGCGTTCAGCTTGACGAACAACCGTCAAGTCACGGCGGGTAGCAGCAACTAAACGTTGCTGAGTATCGCGGTTTGCTCGTAATTGAGAAGCACAATGTCGAGCACCGAGTAACAAATCAGCCGCAGTTGGATGATAATCATATTTCCCATCCCGGCTCACCAGACGTACACCATCTACATCCTCGTTCCAAAAATATCCATGTGGAGCGCGTATTCGACTCATGCCATCATTATCGAACCAATAACAAACAGTGGTTCGATATACAATAGCCTTAGATCGAATTACAGGGGAATAAGTATAATGAGTGTATGTGCACCTGCTAGAATATCGCCCTTCATCATTGGTGACAACCTCAGTTTTCTCTCCACAACGCTCAGATCGCCAGTTCTGCCTGCGCGGGTGATTATCTTGCAACGACTGGGCGATACTCTGGATGCGATCATTGTTGCCAAGTGGTACATATACAACATTTCGTTCAGTTTTGGGACCAGATTCACACAACCGGGCTCTACTAATCTCCATAGCAGCTTTGATTGTACCACACAGATTACCACCCTTACGTAGTTGTTGGTATTTTCGGCGACGGCAGGTTTCACTCACGATACTTCTCCAATGATATTTCATCGTTGACCACGGATAATTTACCACATTCTAGAGCATTGTCAAGCGCAAAAAGACTAGCGCAAGTTATCGAAATGGTAGGTTGGTTCGTACTTCACTTCACTCCATGCGTGAGAACATGCCGCAACTATACTTCCGCTGTAAGTCACTCCGAAGGCTGTTTATCTAGGAGCAGAGGTTGACTAGTCTCTCGTCATTCTTCCTTCCCTCATATTCCTTGATTATTGCCAGCGCTACCCGAATAGCACCGTCTTTAGCAACAACACTACTGTTTTCCAGAGCCGCCTTCAAAATCTCATGCGGCTTTTTTCTGCGATTAATTTCGAGCTGAACTTTAATACAGATACCCTTCTCGAATTTCACGTCAAGCACCCCGGCAACGATTGCCAGGTCCGTATACTTGTGATCATACTCACAATCCCAATTCCCCTCATCATCTTGTTCGGGTTTGCTTTCTGTCTCCCAGACAAGAATACAATCCGGTTCGCCACCGAATAACCCCTTTTCTGTGTCGTATTCCGTTGCAACTGAATCACGGGTCAAAAAAAGTGTCTTCTTCTCGGTTTCTATTTTCTCGGTCGCCATTTTCTAGTCTCCTTGTAAGAACTAACGTAACTCACTATGAGGCATCTTATTCCGGTTGATTTTCATTCATCGACTCTGGTGGCAGGCAAGTAATAATTGATT
>Ga0075122_10003348_pt1 | contig 10082 bp, 11 predicted proteins | sample AntAceMetag02UKB_FD_69790 | JGI IMG/M metagenome (GOLD analysis project Ga0075122, IMG submission 69790) | Saline lake microbial communities from Ace Lake, Antarctica - Antarctic Ace Lake Metagenome 02UKB | ecosystem: Environmental > Aquatic > Non-marine Saline and Alkaline > Saline | place...
GGTGGAAGATTGATTCCTATTGGAGACAAAATGATTGAAGAAGCAGTTGATGGTGATGATTTAGTTTTAACAATTGATCACAATATTCAATACTACGCTTGTTTAAAATTACAGGAATCAGTTGATAGACATGGAGCTAACAAGGGTTCAGTTATAGTAGTTAATCCAAAAACAGGAGCAATAATAGCTATGTGTAATTATCCTGATTTTGATCCGAACTATTATGAAGAAGAAGAAAACTTAGAGGTATATATGAATACGGCTGTTTCAGATCAGTATGAGCCTGGGTCAGTTTTTAAGATCTTTACTATGGCAGCTGGACTTGATATGGGTAAAGTTACACCGCAAACAACATATGAAGATACTGGCGAGGTACAAATTGGTCCTTATACAATTATGAATTCTGATGGTTCGGCTAATGGTACTCAAACTATGGTGGATGTTTTAGAAAAGTCATTAAATACTGGCTCTATCTTTGTGGCCGATCAGGTTGGGGCGAACAACTTTTATCGTTATATTTCTAATTTTGGTTTCGGAGATAAATCAGGCATAGATATCACTGGTGAAAATAATGGTGATCTTTCCGGCTTAGAGACAGGCAAGGAAATTTATATGGCAACAGGAAGTTTCGGGCAAGGTTTGACAGTGACACCAATACAATTAGTTATGGCAGCAGCAGCAATAGCTAATCAAGGAACCTTGATGAAACCATATATTGTAGAAAAGATTATCAAACCCGATGGAACTGAAATGGTAAGTGTGCCTCAGGAAGTGAGACAAATAATATCTCCATCAACTGCGTCTTCATTAGCAGCTATGATGGTTAAGGTTATTGATAATGGCCATGCGATACGTGCTCAAGTAGATGGGTATTATATGGCTGGAAAAACAGGTACAGCTCAAGTTCCTAATGCTAACGGTAGTGGTTATGATGCTCATAGACATAAAGATAGTTTTGTAGGTTTTGGGCCGCTAGCTGATCCACAATTTGTTATCTTAGCAAAGATTGATGAGCCCAAGGATGTTCTTTGGTCAGCTTCTTCAGCTGCTCCTCTCTTTGGTGATATTGCTGAATACATAGTTAATTATTTACAAATCCCACCGGACAAAATATAAATATATGAAAAAACTTTTACAAAAATATTTAAAATTCTTAGCCAGTAAGATAATAAAAAAATATCAGCCAAAAATAATTGGTATCACTGGTAGCGTTGGTAAGACTTCGACTAAAGAAGCAGTCTTTACTGCTATTCGGGGGAAATATAAAGTTAGGACAAATATAAAGAATTATAATAATGAAATAGGTTTACCCCTAACTATTATTGGTAGTGAAACGGGCGGTAAGAATATCTTTAAGTGGGTGGGTATTACTTTTAAAGCTTTAGGTTTAATTTTAGGGAAAAAAGATTACCCTGAAGTTTTAATTTTGGAGATGGGTATAGATCATCCAGGAGATATGTCTTATCTAATGAGTTTTGTTACTCCTGATATTGGCGTCGTGACAGCTATTGGGGATCAGATCCCAGTTCATGTAGAGTTTTTTAAAGATGTCGAACATTTAGTAAAAGAAAAAAGAGTTTTAGTAGAAAAAACAAAACCAGAAGGACTAGTATTTTTAAACAGAGACGATAATAGTGTTTATGTAATGAAAGACAAGGTCAAAGCTCAGGTCTTAACCTTTGGTTTTCATGATAATTCAGATTTGAAAGTTACTGATATAAAAGTCATTACAAAGTTTCCAGACGATATAGACAAACAACAAGTTGGTTTGAATTTTAAATTAAGTTGGCAGGGAAGTGTTGTACCTGTCTTTTTACCGGGAGTTTTGGGGCAACACCAAATATATTCTGTTTTAGTCGGAGTTTTGGTTGGTCTTAATCTGGGCATGAATATAGTTGAAGCAACAACGGCAATAAAAGATTTTAAGTCTCCTAAGGGTCGGATGAATTTGATCAAAGGTATTAAACATACTTTACTTATCGATGATTCATATAATGCTTCTCCACCAGCAGTCGTAGCTGCTGTTAAAGTATTATCACAAGTTCAGGTAGATGGAAAGAAGTGGGCAATAATTGGGAATATGGCGGAGCTAGGTCAGTATACAATCAGAGGACATAATGTGGTTGGAGAAGAAGTTTACAAACAAGATGTTGATTATTTAGTAACCATTGGTGAGAGCGCTAAAATAATTGCCAACAAAGTCATAGAGCTGGGCATGGAGGAAAACAGTGTCTATTCATTTAGTATGTCAGAAGAAGCCGGTGAATTCATTCAACAAAAGATGAAAAAAGGTGATATTTTACTTATTAAAGGAAGCCAAAGTATTCGAGCTGAAAAAATAGTTAAGGAAATAATGGCTGAACCACTGAAAGCAAAAGATTTGTTGGTTAGACAAGAGGGTAAGTGGTTAAAATCATAATTTAGACAAATTTAATCAAGACGTCCTGAAACATAGAGACGCCTTGATTTTTTTTGATAATTTTATTAAACTATATTCATGAAGTTAGCGAATAAAAACTTTGCCTTAATATTTCTGGCTGAACCAGAGGTTTTAGGTTTGAAAAAAGTAAACAACAAAATACTTAATACTTGGTTAACAAACTTTTTTGAAATGTCACTTTTGGCTGAAGTCACTGGTGAATGTGTTTTTTCGGGAAACGGTCTTGATACTAATTTTACTCATTGGCATCAAGCTGCTGAGTTTATACATAACAATAAAGACAAATATGATGGTTTTATTGTTTTACATAGTGCTGATAATCTAGTTTATGCTTCAAGTTATTTTTCGTTCGTTTTGGCCGGTTTAAGTAAACCGGTTGTATTGACATCTTCAATAATTGAGCAAACAAATTCTATCAATTCTGATTTTTTTAATGATTTTATTTCTTACACAACGCAGAACAATATTCTAAATACAATTCAAGCAGCTAGTCTTTTAGATCAAGGTGTGATGGTTTTATCTGGAACAAATTTATTAAAAAGTAATCGAATCCAGAAAACTAATAGCAAAAGCTTGAATCTTTTTGAAAATTTGGATAATAATCCAGCCGGGACTCTTTTGGTTAATGAACAAACTGTTGTAAGAAATAATCAGTCTAAAATTATTAAATATAATTTTAATAAAAATTTAAATAATAAAGTTGGTGTTATCGAGCTGTTTCCTAATCAGCATTACAACCGGGAGTACATCATGAATCAAGATGCTTTGGTCGTTAGAGGTGGAGAAGTTAATAAGTTCCCAACAGAGTTGCAAAATATTTTAGAAAATTATAAAGGCTTTATTGTTTATCTGGGGACTAGAACTAGTAAGCTTAAGAAAATAAATAATATAGTTTTTATTGAAAATATTGTTTTTGAGTCTTTGGTGGCTAAGGCAGTTTGGGCGATAAGCCAAACTGTTAGTTTTGTTGTTTTTAAAAAGTTATTAAAGACTAAGCGGTTAAACGAATTTATAAATTAGTTATGAGATTTTTATTCAATGGAAAATTGAATAGTGAAAATGTCATTGAGCCGGGCTCAAGGACTATTCTTGAATTGTTGCAAAAAACTGATGTCGAGCTTGTTTCTAATTTAATTACTACTAATAAAGATGAGTCAGTGGACTTAGCTAATACTGGTTTAACTTTGCTATCACAATTTGATGCCATCATCTTAGAGGTAACTGATATAGAACAACAGGCTAGCTATCTATTAGCTCAGGCAGTTTTACAGAAAAAACCGACTTTATGTTTGTATCAAAAAAATAAAGTTCCTAGAGATTTGGTTCAATTTTTGAAGCAAAAACATATTCCCAAAGATGTTCATATAAAGTCATATACACCTGAAACGGTTAAAAAGACATTTAAAACTTTTTTAAGTTCTATTAACGCTAGGGTAGAAGAGATAGAAATACCAAGTATTAGGTTTACGCTGAGGCTTACTCCAAGTTTAGATAAATTTTTAGCCGAAGTGGCAAAAAAGCAAAAAGTAACTAAAGCAGACTATCTTAGAGAACTATTAAAAAAAACCCGCAAAACAAATAAGCAATAGCGTTTAGTAGTTGACATTATGGGTGTCATCTGCTATATTTATATATTCTGTACATTGAGTATAAACCTTTCAAGTGAGAAAGAGGTCAAATATGAACGAGTATACAATTCGTCTTGGAAATGTTGAAGTTGTTGTCCTGGCGTTGGGCGGAATTATTAAGTCTTTCCGCGTGGGCGGAGTAGACATTTTCCATCCTTTCTTCTGGAAAGATGATGAAAAGTTCAGGGGTGGCTGTTTTTTCTGCGCCCCCTGGTTTGCAAAAAGTAATTTTTCAACTTCAGTCCATGGCTTCCTGCGAAGTCTTGGTAAGCCAGTCAAGGTGATTTATGAAGAGAAATCATCCGTCACCTTAGTGTACGAATCGAAACCTAGTGAAAACTATGTCTGGCCACTGCAATACTGGGTACGAGTTGATCTTAACCACAAAGGAATCACTTATACGCTCACAGTTAACAGGGGAGACGATGGAGTTTTATCTAGAAATGCCCCCGTGCTGATTGCCTGTCATCCGTATTTTGATGCGGCTGGTGGAAAGATCATCGTGCAAGGTAAAGAAGAGGAAGATTTGTTCATCCCAGGGGCGACGATTTTACCCATGGTAAACAATGGGGACGTTATCATAACCGATTTGTATCGTGTTGAGATGATTGTTCTGGGTAGCCTCGGTGTAGAACCAACCATGTGTTATTGGAGTGATAATCTGGCAAAATATGGCTGTGCTGAGCCATTGCAGGATAATCCAGACAATCTTGACCAACCCTCTGGTCGATATCTGGAGAACTACGATAGTACGAGTTTTACCATCGCTTTCCAGGTAGATTTGATTCAACAATAATGAAAAATCGACCTTCGGTCGTAAGCAGGTGCTGAAATTCAGACCTGCTTTTTTAATTAGCCTGTGCGGTTGCGAAGCAAACGCTCGGGTTGACATTTTTATGTATTTTAGCTAATATATTCAAATGTCCTTTTCTAAATTTCTACAAAGAAAGTTGGTGAAAAATGACCGAATTAAAAGACATGAAACCAGTGCAACTATTTGTTGCGTTCTCCAAAGAAATGCGACTTGGTACCACTCCCGTAGCGACTAAAGCCTCGAATTCTTTGTCAGATGGAGCAGCCAAGTTCATTATGAGAGCTGATAAGAAGATTTTTAATGAATTGGCGATCTATCTGGAAAAATACGTACCGATTGATGAAATCGGTGTCAAAGAAGGTTGGTTGATCCTCCTCAAAGACATTCGCACAAGAAGTGCAATTGCAAAATTCCCTATGGGAGATGATTTGAGCGATTGGATCGACTGGCTTCGCCAGCACGCGGAATAGCATTGAACTTTTTTCGAAAAACAAAAACCGCTCACTTTGTGGGCGTTTTTTTAATTGTGAAATTTTTTTAACAAATATGCGTATATATAAGTAAGGAGGAGTAATCTTTACTGTTTTTATATAAAATAAATTAGAAATGAATATTATATTATGAAAGAAAACAAAATAAAAAGGGGCTTTACATCTATCAGAAAACACAAATTAACCGCCTTGGTTATACTTGTAGCAATCCTTGCTGCAGGTTATTTTATTTGGTATGAATTTAAACCAAATTCAAGCCAGGTTAGTTACCAAGTTGAGAAGGTGAATCAAGGTGATATTGAAACAATTATTTCGACTGCGGGTCAGGTTGGAGATTCTGGTCAGATAGACATTACAGCAGAAGTTTCTGGAGAGGTTATTAAGGTCTCGATTTTGGAGGGTCAAGAAGTCGTTGTCGGTGATTTAATAGCTCAGATTGATTCTAGTGATTTAGAAAGTAGCATTTATCAGGCTCAAATATCTTTAGAATCTGCACAATTGAATTTAGAAGAAATGAAAGAACCAGTAGATGAAAATGATGTAACAAAAGCTGAAAATGCAGTTGTTTCATCTCAAAATAATTTAGCTGAACTTATATTACAGCAAGAACATCAAATGGAAGCTGCTCTGGAGGAAAAAGAGGGTATTGAGGATGATATAGCCGATTTAGATGAGGAGGCTAGTGATTATGATACTAAATATGACACATATCAATCTCAACTTAAATCAGTAGAAAGAAAAATTGAAGAATATGAATTAAGCCATCCAAATGCTATTGAAGAGCTTGGGGCAATAATAGCTGAAAAAGAAGTAAATTTGGTGGATGTTAAAATGGGGAATGTTGATGAAAATGATTTGAGATTACAAGAGCTTAACGTGGCAGAAAAACAAAGTAAGCTTGATGATTTAATTGCAGATAGATCATTATATAATATTACAGCTCCTAAGAATGGCGTCATAGCAGAATTAAATGTTAGTGAAGGCGAAAATGTCAGTAGTGGATCTTCTAATAATAGTACTGCTTTGGCTGTTTTGATTACATATATAAAAAATGCAGAAGTAACAATTAATGAAGTAGATGTGCCAAATATTGAAGCTGGACAAAAAACTGTTTTAACTTTTGATGCATTTGAGGATGTAGAATTAACAGGTACGGTAGAGAAAATTGATTTGATAGGTACAAATGAACAGGGAGTTGTCTATAATAATGCAGTAATAGCCTTTGATACACAAGATAGTCGTATCAGAAATGGTATGAGTGTAAGTGTTGATATAATTACCGAATCTAAGAAAGATATTTTATTATTATCTAGTTCAGCCATTCAGTCTCAATCCAATGGTGATTATGTTGAGTTGGTGATGAGTAATGATATGGAAATAAATAATTCTTCAATAATAGAACAAGCTATTCAAACAAAATTTGTTAAAATTGAAACAGGTATTACAGATGATATATATATTGAAATAGTAAGTGGAGTTAATCAGGGAGATGTTGTTGTTTTAAAAACTATAACATCCGAGATTGACAATAGTGATGATGCGAGTAGTGAAAATGATGACATGTCTGATAAGTCTATGATGCAAATGTTTAATACTGGAGGAAAAGGTCAGGCTAGATAAATATTTTAGATATTATATGATTGAATTAAAAAATATAGTAAAAAACTATTATTCAGGAGATGTAGAAACCAAGGTGATAAAAGGCATTGATTTTAAATTTAAAAAGGGTGAATTTGTAGCTATTATGGGACCATCTGGTTCTGGTAAATCAACCTTAATGAACATTATAGGAATGCTTGATAGCCCTACTAGTGGTAATTATTTATTTAACAAAAGAGATATTTCTAAGTTAGATGATCAGGAGCTAGCTGATATTCGTCTTCATAGTATTGGTTTTATTTTTCAAACATTTAATTTGTTAAAAAGAACGACAGTCTTAAGAAATGTAGAGTTGCCATTTATTTATTCAAAAAAACCAAAGGATACCTGTGATAGAGAAGAGCTGGCAAAAAAAGCTTTGGTAAAAGTTGGTTTGGGTGATAAAGAAATTTGGTATCATCTTTCTAACCAGCTTTCTGGTGGCCAAATGCAAAGAGTAGCAATCGCTAGAGCGTTAGTAAATAACCCTGATCTTTTATTGGCAGATGAGCCAACTGGTAATCTTGACAGCAAAACGGGTGAGATTGTTTTGTCTACATTTGAAAAGTTAAATAAAGAACAAAAAATAAGTATAGTAATGATTACTCATGAAAAAGAAATAGCAGAATTTGCAGATAGGATAATTCATATAAAAGATGGAGTAATTACAGATGATTATAAAAATACTAAAAAAAGAACATCTAATCAAGGATTAACTTTATAAAATGCTAGTAAAAGATCTAATAAAGGAAACATATTTTGCATTAAATGCTAATAAGGGGCGTTCAGTTTTAACTATCCTGGGGATTGTTATTGGAATCGGCTCTGTGATTGCTATGATATCAATCGGTCAGGGTGCGCAAAGCTCTATCACTGAAAGCATAGAATCAAACGGTACAAATGTTTTAATAATTAGTCCTGGTCAACAACAAAGCTTTGGACCTGTTAGATCTGGTCAAGGTACGGCTGATAGTTTATCTAACGATGATGTGGAAGCAATAAAAGAGCTTGATGATATAGTAGCTGTTTCTCCAGAAGTATCTAGTCGTTATCAGGTAACCTCAAAAGAAAGCAATACTAATGCTTCGGTGTATGGAGTTGAGTCGGATTATTTTGTAGTTAAAGAAATAGACTCCCAAGTAGGAACATTAATTTCTAGTATCCATGTTAAAAATAGTTCAAAAGTTGCTGTCTTAGGCTCAACAATTGCAGAAGATTTGTTTGGAGAAGATGTAAACCCGGTTGGAGATTCTGTTCGAATTAATAATCTAAATTTTAAAGTCATAGGTGTAATTGAAAGCACGGGAACAGGTTTTAATAGTAGTGATGATAGTATCTTTGTTCCATTGTCTGTATCTCAACGTTATTTTACAGGAAATGAAATATTATCAAGTATTAGTTTAAAAGTTAATAGTTCAGAATTAATGGATCAGGTTGAGGTTGATATTACGAACATGTTATTAATGTTACATGGCATGAGTAGTGAGGAAGATGCTGATTTTAATATAGGTAGTTCGACTGAAATGATAGAAATGGCATCGTCAGTTACTGGTACACTAACAATTTTATTGGGTGCTATTGCAGGCATTTCCTTGTTGGTTGGCGGTATAGGTATCATGAATATGATGTTAACTTCTGTTACTGAAAGAACAAGGGAAATAGGATTAAGAAAAGCAATTGGTGCAAAAAATAAAGAAATAAGTCTTCAATTTTTGATTGAATCAGCAACATTAACATTAATTGGTGGAGTTGTGGGGATTGTCTTGGGTTGGGTTATTTCAATTATTATTACTAAATTTTTTGATATGAATACTTCTGTTACTTTATACTCTGTTGTTTTATCATTTGGAGTATCAGTGGTAATCGGGATTGTTTTTGGTTATTATCCAGCCAGAAGAGCTTCAAAGTTAAATCCAATAGACGCATTACGTTATGAATAATTATTTAAAAATATTTTATGAAAGAAGAAGAAAATAATTTAAAGGCAGATAAGACAAAGAAGAAAAAAAATAGTAAGATTGTAATTATAGTTAATGTAGTCGCTCTTTTAGTTATAATCGCAGTGGCAGTATATTTTATCTTTTTTAAAAATGATAGCCCGCAACAGATGAATCGAGGAGCTGAGGGTGGCCAGATGGGTGATATTGCTAATCAAGATATTGATGATATCTGTGAAAATTTTCAAGCTGGATCTCAGGTTGAAAGACCTCAAGGTAAATCTTTAGATGGTGATTTTGAACCACCAGAAGGTTTTGAGGGTCGTGGTGATAGAAATACTGATCGACAAAAACCTGAAGATATGGAAGAGAGGATAAACTTGATTAATGAGATTTGTGAAGATGGTGAAGTGACGGAAGAAGAGAGACAAAAATTCGAAGATTTAAATAATATATAGATAAATTTTGATCAAAAAACCGCTCACGTTGTGGGCGATTTTTTTATTTGAGTTTTATTTAACCTCGTCGAAGCCTTTGGGCGAAGACAGGTTATTTAGTAATTTCTTTAACAAGTGTAGTAAATACTTTTGGGTGATTTTCTGCCATATCAGCTAAAATTTTTCGATCAACTTCAATCTTCTTGTCTTTCATAAGTTTTATAAACTTTGAATAAGATAGATCGTGTTCTCGAACAGCCGCATTGATCTTGATTTGCCAAAGAGCTCTTTTTTCTCTTTTTTTAACTCGTCTATCTCGATAAGCGTATGCTCCGGCTTTGTTAACAGCGGTCTTAGCTTGTTTAACAAGATTTTTTCGACCACCTTTAAAACCTTTTACTTTTTTTAATAATGTCTTTCTCTTTTTAACATGAGAGACACCTCTTTTTACTCTAGGCATATGGAATTAGTCTTTTTAAATTTTTAGTATTAGCTTTAGACATGTTAGTGTCTTTTTTCTTGCTCCTTGTTTTTTTACCAGACTCATTAGCATTAAAATGGTCTTGACCTCTTCTTCGGATCATTAGTTTTGAGGCAGAACCTTTTTTCTTTTTTGGTTTAGAAACAGCCATTCTCTTGGCAGTTGCTTTGTGTGTTTTTAATTTCGGCATATATAAGATAACTTAATTAATATACT
>Ga0075122_10003350_pt1 | contig 10078 bp, 12 predicted proteins | sample AntAceMetag02UKB_FD_69790 | JGI IMG/M metagenome (GOLD analysis project Ga0075122, IMG submission 69790) | Saline lake microbial communities from Ace Lake, Antarctica - Antarctic Ace Lake Metagenome 02UKB | ecosystem: Environmental > Aquatic > Non-marine Saline and Alkaline > Saline | place...
TTTCATATTCAATTGCCTGCCGAATTTTCTCAAGAGAATTTATATTTTTTATCTCGACCTTATCCCCGTAGGTAGAAACATTAACATCCGCCTTTATACCGGCATTTTTTCTTATTACTTTTATATAAGATAAAGAATGTATCAGAGATTTCAACCATTCTAAAACCTGCTCTGCAGATAAAAATTCTGGTTCAGTCACAATTTCAATTAAAGGCAAACCCGAACGATTATAATTTATCCCCCCAGAATCTGGATTCCATTGCGCAGGGTCTTCTTCAATGTGGCATTCTGTTATTTTTATACCCTGGAATTTTCCTTTTTCCCCAACTGGAATTGAATATGCACCGGAAATTGTATTCTGGTATCCTTTTGGCAAGTCTGCCCAGTTATAATGCTTTCTTTGCCATACTAATTTTTTATCAGAATTAATCTTGCACCCCATAACCAAAGCAATTTGAACAACCTTATCAACAGCAGATTTATTGGGCAACATTGGTTTGCTACCGGGCTGGCCAGTACAAATTGGACAGATATTTATATTCGGTTTAGACTCTAAAAAATCAGTTGAACACCTACAGAACAGTTTCTCTTTTGTGTTTAAATAGCCATGAATTTCAAGGCCGATTTTTAGAGGGTATTCTTTTTGTTTTTCTGTTTTTGACATATTTAAACTAATTTCTAAACCTTTTTATACCTTATTAATCTTTATATATACATGAAAGAAAAAATGCTGAATCCCGGGGATAGGGTTAATTTGCAGACAGCGGGCAAAGTTTGGAAAGGGCTTGTTTTGGAGAGTCATGATTCTGAAGTTATTTTGCTAAAACTTGAATCAGGTTATAATATCGGCGTTAGGGAAAGAGAAATAATTAATGTAAAAGTTTTGGAAAAAGTAAAAGAAAAACCAAAGAAAAAACCAGAACTAAAACAAGACAAAAAGCTACCCAATATAGCCATGATTATAACAGGGGGTACGATCTCTTCTAGACTAGACCCAAAAACAGGGGGGGTTATTTCAACAGATGAAGAAGAACTATTGAATATAGCTCCAGAAATAAAAGATATTTGTAATATTGTCAAGATAGAAAAACCATTTATGAAAATGTCTGAAAATATGGATCCTAGTGACTGGAAGAAAATCGCTGAAACTTGTGAGAAACTTTTGAATGAGGATTCTATTTCGGGGATTGTGATTACTCATGGAACAGACACACTGCATTATACAACCGCTGCACTTTCATTTTTCTTGGGTAAACTAAACAAACCAGTTGCGTTTACATATTCTCAGAGAAGTATTGATCGTGGAAGTACAGACGCTGCATTGAACTTGCTTTGTGCTTGCAAATATGCTGTTTCAGATGTTGCCGAAGTTGCTTTGATTGGACACAAAAATCTCGATGATGAAGTGTGTTTAGCAATGCCTGGAACAAAAGTCAGAAAAATGCATGCGTCAAGAAGAGATGCTTTCAAGGTTATAAATTCAGAACCTCTTGTAGCAATCTCAAGAAAAGATTTCAAAATCCTAAAGGATTTTAATGCAAGAGATAACAATCGCAAGCTTAAAACAGATATAAAATTTAACTCAAATGTCGCAATAGTAAAAATCTATCCTGGACAAGATTCAGAGGTCTTGAATTTTTATGCAGAAAAAGGTTACAAAGGAATTATTTTAGAATTAAGTGGACTAGGCCATGTACCTTCTGAATCGCCGAACTTGTTACCTACTATTAAGAAGATAGTTGATAAGGGCGTTGTAGTTTGCGGAACTGCACAAACAATTAGCGGTTCTTTAAATCCAAATGTTTACTCGGCTGGCAGGGATTTGCAAAAAACTGGATTGATTTTTCTAAAAGATATGTTGTCTGAAACAGCATTTGTAAAGGTGGGGTGGGTGCTGGGCCACATTTCCTGGTCAAAAGACAAAAACAAGATAAAAGAAAAGATGCTTGAGAACTTCTCAGGAGAGTTTAATGACTCTTTGAGTTTTGGATTCTAATTTTAACTAACACTTTTTCTTTTAAATTCCTTTGTTTTTTCATAATTATCTCAAAAAATAAGAATTAATAAAGATTGTTGTGCTGAAGTTTCTAACTACTTAAAATAAATAAAAAATAAATTTAAGCGATATTCAATTCTATTCCACCAACCCACCTTGCAAATAGATTATACAAAGTAGCACAAATTATCCCTACAATAAAATACGCAATTGCGTAAAATACTGGAAAGATTAATATTGCCCATGGCGAGAAAATGAACTGGGCTAAATTTGGATCAAATTCCATTGGAACAGCAGTACTAGGAACAAAAGCATATGTGAGTCCTAGAAAAAGTCCAAAAAGAACACCAAACAGCAGAGTAACTTTACCTACAGACAAAACTCCGACTCTTTTTAATTTTTTCATCTTACCTCCTCTTTGTATTATAAAAAAGAAAGATTATTTAAACTTATTGGAACAATACCTTTAATGGAAAAGAAAAAAGAAATAAAAGCAGGACTAGAAATCCACCAACAGCTTGACACACATAAACTTTTCTGTTCGTGTCCGTCTTTACTTAGAAACGATACTCCAAAATTCAAAGTTGAAAGAAAACTTAATCCAGTAGTCGGAGAAACAGGAGACATTGATGTTGCAGCAGCATATGAAAAATCAAAAGACAAGACATTTATTTACGAAGTTTATGACACAAACTGTTTAGTTGAATTAGATGAAGAACCCCCCCACCCCATTAACCAAGAAGCAATAAAAATCGCACTTCAAATTGCATTATTATTAAAATGTGAAATCTTTCCAGTCACACAAGTCATGAGAAAAACAGTTATCGATGGAAGCAACACATCTGGTTTTCAAAGGACAGTTTTAATTGCACACGACGGATTTATAGAAACTTCTGAAGGAAAAGTTGGAATAGAGACAATTGCATTAGAAGAAGATGCAGCAAGAATAGTATCAAGAGACAAAGAAAAAAACACAAGAACATACAAGATAGATAGGCTTGGAATCCCATTAGTAGAAATCACAACAAAACCAGATTTACATTCTCCAGAACAAATCAAAGAGGCAGCCTTGCACATTGGAGAAATTCTTCGTGCCTGCAAGGTCAAAAGAGGAATCGGAACAATTAGACAAGACCTAAACATTTCAATTCCAAAAAGTTATAGAACAGAAATCAAAGGTTTCCAAGACCCAAGAATAATGATTACCACAGTAAGAAAAGAAGTACAGAGGCAGGAAATCTGTTTAAAAGAAAAAAGATGTGAAAAACAAGTTCGGCGTGCTTTACCAGGCGGGACAACAGAATTTTTAAGACCCATGCCTGGTGCTGCAAGGATGTACCCAGAGACAGACATGCATTTATTAAAAATCTCAAGAGAAATGATTAACAATGCAAAAGAAAACCTTCCAAAACTTGCCTCTGAACATCGTGCTTATCTAGATGAATTCGGGTTAAATGAACAACTTGTAAAATTAATATTAAAACAAAGCAAACTAGAAGAATTCAAATTTTTAATTCAAATTTTTAACAACCCACAATTGGTTGCAAAAACACTTGTTTTGCTTCCAAAAGAAATTGCTGTAAAAAATTCTCTTGAACTCTCTGAAGTTGAGAAAAGACTTAATCAAGATAAATTAGAAACAGTTTTGTCTGCTGTAAAGAATAACATGATTTCTGAGAATGATGTCAGGATTGTTCTGCAAAAGATAGTTGAAGGGCTATCACTAAAAGAAGCATTAGAGAAAGAAAACATTGATTTGAAATCAGAGATTGAAAAAATAATTAAAGAAAAGCCAGGACTTAGTCAGGGGGCTTATATGGGGTTGGTTATGGCAAAGTTTCGTGGAAAGGTAAATGGGAAAGAGGTTATGGAAGAACTTAAAAAGGTTCTGGGATAAATAACAAAATGGAAAGAACGTATATCAAAGATGTTTTTGAAAAGAAAGATGGGGCGAAGGTTTTGCTAAAGGGGTGGGCCTATGAAATAAGAGATTTGAAAAAAATTCGTTTTTTAATTTTACGAGATATTACAGCAAGAATCCAGGTAACAGGGGTTGATAAAAAAACAGATGCGAAAACGTTTGATTTAATGGATAAAATCTCAAGAGAATCGGTTGTTGAAGTCACTGGAATTATAAAGGATTCAAAGCAATCACCTGGTGGGAAAGAAATTCTTCCTGAGAAAATTAAAATTATTGCAAAAGCAGAAGATCCCCTCCCAATTGATGTCTCGGATTATTCTAAAACAGAGTTACCAAAAAGATTAGACTACCGATTCTTAGATATGCATAGAGAAAAGACGCAAGCTATTTTCAAGATACAAACTGTTATTGCAAACTCTTTCAGGGAACATTTTTTTAAGAAAGATTTTATAGAAATGCAACCCCCCTGTATAATTGGAGCAGCTTCTGAAGGTGGAACAGATTTGTTTTCAGTTAAGTATTTTGAGAAAAAAGCATACCTCGCGCAATCCCCCCAGTTGTATAAACAGATGCTTGCTTGTTCGATGGGAAAAACAGTGATGATTACACCAGTATGGAGAGCAGAAAAACATAATACAACAAGGCACATTAATGAAATAAGACAGATGGATATTGAGATGGCTTTTACAAATCAGATGCAGATTATGAAAGAAATGGAAGAAGTTGTAAAGTACATTATAAAAAAAGTTATAGAGACTTGTTCTGCTGAATTAAAAGTTCTTGGTAGAGAAAGTCTAAAAGTTCCAAAGGCTGCTTATCTTTCATATGAAGAGGCAATAAAAAAGGTTGGGGGCAAGTTTGGAGACGACTTCACACCAGAGCAAGAGAAAAAATTATGTGCAATGTATGGGGGGGATATTGTTTTTACACATTCTTGGCCTGCAGACCATAAGCCATTTTATATTATGACAAAAGATGAAAAAGAAGATGCAAAATATAGTGAGGGATTTGATGCGCTTTATGGTACAATGGAAATCTGTTCAGGCGGCCAAAGAATTCATCTGCCTGATTTATTAAATGCAAGATTAAAAGCAAAGGCCTTGAAACCAGCAGACTTTAAAGATTATGTTGACTCATTTAGATATGGGGCCCCGCCGCATTCTGGTTGGTCAATTGGTCTGGAGAGACTTACACAGATTATATGTGGATTAGACAATGTTAAGGAAGCTACCATGTTCCCAAGAGATAGAGATAGACTAACCCCCTAATAAGGTAAACCTTGCCTTTCTTTTTGCTTGATTTTAACAATATATACTAAAACACAGACAAACTTAAAAACAAGGCATCCCTATAAAAAATATGGAAGAGGCAAAGAAGATAAATCTTTTAGTCACAATGGTAACTGCATTGTTAATGGTAATAATTCTCCTTATATTTTTAAGTATCAGCGAAACAAAACTAACAGGTAAAAGTGTTTACGACAAGCAATACACAGAAAGACAAATAACTTATTTTTCTAAGTGCCTTGCTGAAAAAAATGTAAGGCTCTTTTGTTTTGACTCAAGCCAAAATTGCAAAGCGCAAAAATCTATGTTCGGTGCTTCATTCGCGGAATTGAATTATGTAAACTGCGGAGACCCAAACCAAGTTGAAAAATGTGCGGGCCTTGTTGTTTACCCTACCTGGATAATAAATGGGCAGGTAGTCTACGGTTCTGTTTCCCTAGAGGTTTTAGCAAAGCTAAGTGAATGCGACCTGTAAATTTATAAATACTAAGATCTATTTTTAATAATGACCTATAAAATGAAAGTAGACCAAGGAAAATGTATCGGTTGCGGAACTTGTGAAGCTTTGTGTCCAGAATTTGAATTAAAAGATGGTAAGGCGCGGCCAAAGAAATTTAAAACAGAGAAATTAACTTGTGAAAAAGAAGCTCAAAATTCTTGCCCTGTTGAGGCCATTTCTATTGAAGAAATCTGAGTCTGGTGTCTCTATTAAGGGATTAGAAATATTTATAAACTTCTGTTCACTATAGTGTACAGGAGAGATAGAAAATGTATAAGTTACCACAAGAAATAGAAGTCTGGTACATAATACCACGGCTAAGAAAAGAACTTGCAAAAGAATTCATTTCAAAATACAAACTTAGTTATGAGAAAGCCGGGAACATACTAGGAATAAGTAAGGCCGCTATTTCTCAATATCTCTCAAATAAGAGAGCAAACAAAATAAAACTTTCAAAAGAGATTATTGTTGAAGTCAAAAAATCTGCAGAAGTTATGATTCAAAATCCTCACACTGCAATAAAAGAAATGGAACGACTCTTGGCAATAATGCGACAAAAAAGATGTTCATGTGATGTCTGTAAACATTATAATAAAGATGTATTAAAATATTGTAATTGTGATCCAAAATACTAAAATGAAACAGATGATTTATCTTGACAATGCAGCCACAACATCTGTGGACATAAATGTAGCAGAGCTTGTGAACAAAGTTTCTATTGAAACTTATGGAAATCCAAGTTCAAAACATTCTAAAGGTATGAAATCAAAAAAACTTCTTGAGGAATCGCGAGAAAAGATAGCAAAATTCATCAATGCTTTACCAGAAGAAATTTACTTTACATCAGGAGGAACTGAATCAAATAATTTGGCATTAAAGGGTCTTGCAATTGCAAATCCAGGAAAAAAACACATAATTACCTCCCAGATTGAACATCCAGCAATTATAGAAACTTGCAAAACTTTAGAAAAACAAGGTTATAATGTGGACTATATCTCAGTAGACTCTGATGGGATCATAAATCTAAAAGAATTAGAATCTAAGATTAAACAAGACACTCTTGTTGTTTCTGTGATGCATGTTAATAATGAAATAGGCACAATCCAACCAATAGAAAAAATCGCAGGAATCTGCCAAACCAAAAAAGTTTATTTTCATTCTGATTGTGTCCAGTCTTTTGCAAAAATTCCAATAGATGTTAAAAAAGTTGGATTGGATTTAATATCTGTTTCAGGACACAAAATCAATGCTCCTCGCGGGATTGGTTTCTTATATGTTAAAAAAGAAGTTGAAATTTGTCCAATTATCGATGGGGGAGGACAAGAAAACAATTTAAGAAGTGGAACAGAAAATCTTCCTGGAATCATAGGGTTGGCAGAAGCTTTGGATATAAAAAGAAATAAAGAAGAAATAAAAAGATCCCGCGATAGAATCATAAAAGAATTAGAAAAAATTCCGTCTGCGAGAATAAACGGTTCTAAAGAAAAAAGAATCTACAATAACATAAATGTTTCTTTTTATGGGGTAGAAGGAGAAAGTTTAATGATGTTGCTTGACAAAGAAAAAATATGTGTCTCTACAGGTTCTGCTTGTAGCTCACATAAACTTGCACAAAGCCATGTTCTCAAGGCAATTAATCTAGACCATATGTATATCAATGGAAGCATAAGAATCACATTAGACAAAGTAACATTTGCAGAAGAAAAATATATAATAGACAAGATCCAAGATTCTGTTAGCAAACTCCAGGAAATAAGCCCATTTAAATTTCAGAAAAATAAATAGGGGGAGATAACCATGAAAAAGGCATATGAAAAGCATAACTGTGACATGTTAAACGAAGCAGAATGTGATGAAGAGCTTAAAGAAACAGAAGGCATGACTCTTGAAGATGCTGAAGAAGAATATTTTGAAGATTAGAAACCATGAAGATCACTAAGAAAACAACATTTGGAGAACTGCTTGAGAAGAAACCAGAATTAGCAAAAAAGCTAGCAGAGCGTGGGCTTTTTTGTGGTGGCTGCCCGATGGCAATGATTGAAACAATTGAGCAAGGGTGTTGCATGCATGGAATTGATGTGGGGGAACTCTTAGATGAGTTAAATGGGGTGGGGGAGAAATGAAACAGACGCATTATTCAAAAGAAGTAATAAACCATTTTACAAACCCAAAAAACAGGGGAGAAATAAGGAATCCAGATGCAGTAGGAATCCTCGGAAATCCAATTTGCGGAGATGTTATGAAAGTTTATCTAAAAATTAAAGAAGATAAAAAAGACAGGCAAAATTCAATAATCAAGGACATAAAGTTTCAAACAATGGGTTGTGCAGCTGCAATCGCGACCTCTAGCATGATAACAGAATTAGCAAAAGGAAAAACAATAAAGCAAGCAAAAAAAATCTCAAACAAAGATATTGCAAAAGCTTTGAAAGGTCTCCCCCCAATAAAAATGCATTGCTCTAACCTCGCTGCTGATTGTTTGCGGGAGGCTATTGGGGGTTGGGAATCCGGTTCTATTCTCTGTTAGGATTGATTTTTAGTGCAACGATGCCGAAGGCAAAAAATCAAAGTTTTTGAGAATGCCGTTTCTATAATTTTGAAATAATATTTTCTGGAGGTTATCTTAATCTTTATCTTCTTCTTAGGCTGGATAAAGGACAGGAGTATTGTACACTTGTATAAACAGAATTCTGATCAAGGTCTAAATCTCTAGTTGCTCCCACTTCTGCAGACCACCCATTATATCTCACCAGAGATGTTGCATTAACTTGATCTGTACCTTGGCTGTCATTTAAAGCGGATTGATAACCTGTTGTAAAAGAAATATCTATGTCTTTCATAGGAACAAACTTATATCCCAAATCTGCTCTTATAACTGCGAAGTCTGTTCCTTCCTGATTAGTGTAAGTTCCTTTAAATTCCCCAACTAATCCTCCTTTAGAACGCTCAGGTAATGGAACTCTTTCTGGACAAAGAGCATCTTCTACAACATTTCTGCCATACATCTCTCCTATTGCTCTTCCAGCTATCCATGGAGAACTAAACTGGCTAAATGTTGGATTCTGTGACCAAATGCTACTCCATTCTGTTGTATCTGAATTATCTTTTCTTGTATGCATTGCCCATGTTCTTGTACCCCAATCTTCTTTAGGACCGTAGTGGCACCAAAATGCACTTACACTATCTAGATCACTTTCTCCAGAATTATTTTGATGAGCATAACCAACACCAAATTGATTAGACTCTCTGTCAAGAACTGCTCTAAGATTCATTTGGTCTGTATCTTTATTAGAATCAAAAGCTACTCCTGTTGTGATATTGCCTGTCTTATTTTCTAAGCCTAAACCAAGGCGGTGGTCTGTATCTGAAGATTCTAAGTTCGCAGTTAAAGAATTTCCATTTCCTAAACTGTATGGAATTTGTGCTCCTACACCATCTGATTTTGTTGAAGCAAAAATATCTGCACCCTTATTTTGAAAAGCTATGGAAGTAGAGTCTTCTCCTTCACCTAAATACTGATAAACTCTAAGGTTTTCATTACAGTTTTTAGTTGACGCAAGAGTAAGTTTTGTGTTATTTGTAGTTTCTTCAGCTTTTTGTTCTTTGTAATCATTTTCTGCTCTAAATCTGATTGTTTCAAGATTTGCTTCTTGAGCTCTTGTTAACCCTGTTAAAGAGCCTAGAAGTGTTGCTCCAACTAAAGCCACTTTCTTCCAACCTGTTATTTTTCTTGTTTTATTTACCATTTTATGTTCTTTATTTGTTATGACTATCTAGTTAACACATAATTAACACATAAAAATACCTACTTAAACTTTTTTATTAAACTAGATATATTAGTATAAATCTATATATATTTTAGAAAAGTTTATAAATCCCCTATACATGGAAAACACATGAGGCGTAAACTAGTAAAACAAGGTTCAGCAACAATGATGATTAGTTTGCCAAGCAAGTGGATAAAGGAAAACAAGCTTGGCAAGGGCGATGAAGTTGAACTAGAAGAGCAGAAAAAAGAGTTGGTTATTAGTATTGAAGAAAAAAGAAAAGAACAAAAAACAATAGAAATTAATTTAAATAATGAAAATATCAATGATTTAAGGGTTTTATTAACTCACTCTTATAGAAAAGGTTATAACAAAATTATTTTAAAAGGAAACCTTGCAGAATCAAAAAAAGAGATTAGCAAGATAGTTCCAAATGTTCTTTTAGGATTTGAGATAACAGAGAGAAATCAAAATAAAATAGTGATTGAAAATATCTCGCAGCCAGATAAAAGTAAATATTCGGTTATGATCTCTAAGATATTTTTATTGATTAATGAAATGCCAGAGATAGTATTAAACAATCCCTCATTAAATGAGCTAGAACAAACA
>Ga0075122_10003352_pt1 | contig 10077 bp, 11 predicted proteins | sample AntAceMetag02UKB_FD_69790 | JGI IMG/M metagenome (GOLD analysis project Ga0075122, IMG submission 69790) | Saline lake microbial communities from Ace Lake, Antarctica - Antarctic Ace Lake Metagenome 02UKB | ecosystem: Environmental > Aquatic > Non-marine Saline and Alkaline > Saline | place...
TTGAAAATTTCACAATTACACCAATACCCAATACTGAAGAAAAATACGCTCTTGCAGTCTCACCCCGTAGATCAGAACTTGTGCCAAAAATCAATGCAATTTTAGATACAATGAAAAAAGATGGTACACTTGAACAAATTAAAAAAAGGTGGCAAATAGGATGATAGATATTGCATTTGCACAAGAATCGTTTTCTTACTTACTGCGCGGAGCATTAACTAGTTTACAAATCGCAGGAATAGCCTGTTGCATGGGTCTAGTATTCGGCACAGCTTTGGCGCTCGGACAAACGGGTACTTCTAAACTTTTACGAACTTTAGTAACTATACTTGTTGCTATTATTCGCGGAACACCCATGCTGGTTCAAATTATGATTATGTTTTATGTATTACCTCAGTTTGGAATAAGCCTTTCTGCATTCTGGTCAGCAGTACTTGCAATAGGTCTTAATAGTAGCGCCTATTTAAGCCAAATAATTCGTTCAGGCATAACATCTATTGGCAAAGGACAATGGGAAGCGGGACAAGTCTTAGGGCTCAATAGAATGCAAACAATGCGCTATATAATACTACCTCAAGCACTACGTGTTGTACTTCCTGCTTTTGGCAACGAATTTATTACATTATTAAAAGATTCAAGCTTAGCCTCTACCATAGGAGTTGTAGAACTAGTTAAAGAAGGTTCTCTAATTATAAGCAGAACTTATAAAGTGATACCAGTATACTGCATGATTACTATTATTTATTTAACCATGGCAACAGTTCTTTCATTGGGTCTTGCACATCTTGAAAAAAGAATGGGAAAATATGCTCATAATTAAAAATATTTCCAATACTCTCAACAATAAAAAAATCTTACAAAATGTCTCTATCAACGTTAATCACGGAGAAATTGCTGTATTACTCGGAGCTTCCGGGGTTGGCAAATCAACTCTGCTAAGAGTTTTGAACAACCTTGAGCCATTCGATTCGGGAGAAATAACGCTTGATGGTAAAAATTTCGATTTAAAGAAGGTAAATCGAAATAATACAGTTGGAATGATATTTCAACATTTTAATTTATTTGATCATTTAACTATACAAGAAAATATTACTCTAGCTATAGAAAAAGTTCATAAAAAAAGTATTAAGGGAGCAAATAAAATAGCTGTAGATTTGCTTACACATTATGAGCTTGAAAAACTTGCTAATTGTTATCCTGCACAATTATCTGGAGGACAAAAACAACGACTCGCTATCGCAAGGGCAATTGCACTCAAGCCCAAAATAATTTGTTTTGATGAGCCAACATCTGCCTTAGATCCTATGCTTACCACTTCTGTGGCAAACAAAATACAAGAACTTGCTAAACAAAAGTATATCATTTTGGTTGCATCTCATGACATCATGCTACTTGAAAAGCTATCTTGCACTATTCATTTTATGCAAGGAGGCGGCATCGTTCAGTCCGTAGACTCCAAGACTTTCTGGGAAAACAAAAACGAATACTCTTTAATAAACTCATTTATAACTGGAAAATAACGATCTACTATCCAAATCAATCTAAAGATGCTTTTTGTAATCTATTAAATGACTTGTCATAAACTTTTTTTCTATGCCCTATAGCAACGACATAAATTATTACTTTGTCATGTTTAATAGTATAAACAATACGGAATCGGCCAACCCTTAATCTATACAAATTATATTTAGAAAATTTTAATTTTTTGATATCCAAATTTAAAACAGAAGATTGTAATTCTTTAATTTTTGAAAAAATTCGTTTTATATCTGGTTTTTCTATATGTTTAAGGTCTTTATCTATCTCATTCGATAAAATAACTTTATAGCTTTTGAGAGGGGGATGCACCATCAATCATCTTTCCCCAAATATTTTTCTTCAAATTCTTCCAAGGTATGTGTTCCCGCATTACTCTCAATAACTCTTTCTGACTTAATAACGTCATGCAAATCTTCTATCTCTTCAATTAAAGAATCAAACTCCTTCATATCAAGAAGAACCCCAATCTTTTTTCCTTCATCATCTATCAAAAATTTGGGGTGCACTGAGGAATATTCTTTCATTTTACTCCTAAATAATTTTACTTTTCAGCCTTCTTTTCTTCAAAAACTAAGACCTGAAACACTCTTCTTTGATTAGCTTGTTGAACTTGGAAGCAATAACCCTTATAAGATAAGCGTTCACCCTTTTTAGGAAGATGCTGTAAGTTTTCAGCTAAAAAACCTGCAAGAGTAACAGATTCTTCAACATCAAAACTTATACCCAAAAGTTCCGAGAGTTTCTCTAGACTAATTTTGGCGTCAATAATCCAACCACCCTTTTGTAATAGAACAATCTCTGAACGAATATCTTCATGCTCATCTTGGATCTCGCCTACAATTTCTTCAATAATATCTTCTAAAGTTATAAGCCCTACAATCCCACCATGCTCATCAACAGCTATAGCCATATGCATTCTTTTTTTTAGGAATTCACTCAATAACTGGTTAACTTTCTTAGTCTCAGGAACAAAAAGCACAGGTCTATAAATATCTCTTATTTTTCTGTCTTCGTTCTTATATATAGCGTTTAATAGATCCTTGTGATGCATAATACCCATAATATTATCTTCTTTACCCTCATAAACAGGTAATCTAGAAAATCTATACTTGGAAAGCAATTCTATTGCTTGCTTAAATGGAAATTCAATATTGATTGAAATCATATCGGTCTTAGGAACCATGATTTCATTAACTAAAGTCTGTCCTAATCCAAAAATGTTTTGTAGCATTTCTGACTTTTCAGTTTCCATTAAACCTTTTTCATCACTATAATCAATAAGAAACTCTATCTCTTTTTCAGTAACGCCTTCTTCCCTTTTATCTAAAATATGTCCTCGGCCAAGCTTTCTGAATATAAAACCAGCTATACTTAACAATAAAGTTACAACTGGATATAAAACGTGATATAAAAGATTTATCATCCATAAACTTGATTTGAATAACTTCTCATGATGAGTTTTAGCAAGAGTTTTAGGAATGATTTCTCCAAAAATCAAAATCATAATCGTTGCAATACCAACACCTACAAATAAACCGATACCACCAAAAATACGCTCCATAATTTCTGCAATTAAAACAGAACACAAAACGTGTGCAAAATTATTGGCTATAAGAATTGTAATTAAAATACGTTGAGGATTTTTTTCCCAAGATGCAAATAAACCCTTATACCTGGAAACACCACCCTGAAGCTCTTTAACTTTAAAAAGTCGTAAAGCCGTAAAAGCTGTTTCCAAAAAAGCAAACAACCCTGAAAAAAAGAGTGCAACAAAAAACATAGAAAATTCTATAGACAATATGGACATGGAAAGCTTTCCCCTTTTTTAAAATTGTAACTGTTTTTTATCAACTTTTCCTGTGGAATTCATAGGAAGGTCATCCAAACAAACAAACTTACGAGGTATTTTATATTGAGCTAAATTGTTTAAACAAAGCTGTCGCAGACTATCCTGTATACCTTGATCTCCACCCTTAACCGCAACATAAGCAATAGGTACCTGTCCGGATAAAACTTCTTGTCGACCTATAACTGCTGCCTTATAAACCGCCGGATGAGACATTAAGACATTTTCTATTTCTTGAGGATAAATATTAAAACCCTTATGGATAATTAAATCTTTATCTCTACCACTTATTGCTAAATTACCATGCTTATCTAAACTTGCTAAATCGCCAGTGTTCAGCCATCCATCCTTAAGTATCTTACTTGTAGATTCTGGACAATTATAGTAACCCAACATTACATTGTCACCCCGTATCCACAAAACACCCGTTGAGCAAGAACCTAAGGAGCATTCTTTATCATCCCTGATATCACACTCCATGCCAATGAGAACCTTGCCAACCACATGAGTAGCCTTACCATTATTCTCATGATTAACAGCAACAACAGGAGAAGCTTCAGTTAGACCATACCCAGCACAAATTTTACGACCATAAATCATAGCAAATGCTGACCTAATCTTATCTGGCAACATGTCAGCACCACTAACGAACATCCTTACAGAGTCTAATGGTGCAGTCTTTAACAAACAAAGTAGACCATATAAAGCAGGAAAACCAAAAAACAATGTTGGTTTTAATTGTAAGCCCTTTAATATAAATTTTCTATCAATTTTTGGAACAACTATTACACTAGCACCCGTCATTACAGGCAACCAAATGCAGGTATTTTGAGCAAAGCTATGGAATAAAGGCAAAACACAAAACGATCTCTCTCGTCTGCTTTTACCATACACAGTCAATCGTGCATATGCTTGCATAGCATTAACTAAAATATTCCTGGAAGAAAGCATCACCCCCTTGGGCAAACCCGTTGTTCCAGAAGTATAAAGCAATAAACACAGTTCATCAGGACCCAAAACCTCTGGTTTAAAATCAACCTTCTCAGTAACTGTCGTATTCCAGTCAATATCATCCTGAGAAATTATATCTGGAAGCTTCTCAATAAGATTTACCTGAACTAGCTTATCCCAATTTTCTTTTAAATTATTTCCAACAATCGCAACACTAGCTCCTGAGTCTTTTACCACATAAGCTAATTCTTTTTCATGTAAAAATATATTTAAAGGTACTACGACAGCGCCCAAATTCCAGATAGCAAAATATGAGATATAAAAATCGAAAGAGTTTTCAAAGTGCAAAATTACACGATCTTTGGGCTTTACCCCTAACTCTTTTAACTTATTACTCAATAAAACAGATCTAAAATAAAGCTCTTTATAGTTTATCTTTTCATTATCAATTGAAATTAAAGCAACTTTATCTGCAAACTTTTGATAGGCAATCTTCAAAAGTTCACCAGCAAAAATTAACTTACCGTTAACGGTAAGAGACTCTTTAATTCCCAAGAAAATACGCTTCTCGCTTTTTCTTTTCTTAAACAAAACAAATAAATCCTTTAGTTGCTCTATGACTTCCATCTAATAAACTCCACTACTCTTGAATTTCAATAACTCCAACTGGGCACATTTGTGCCGCTTCCCTTATTTTTTCTTCATTTTTTTTTAAATCTGCATCAGGCTTAACATGAGAAATATCTGATACATCAAAAACTTCGGGACAAACAACAGAACATGTCCCGCAAGAAATACACCCAGGCAATATTTCAACCTTCTTCATACAAATATAACCTTAAATATAGTTTTTAAATCAATTTCTTTAATTATTTTCTTTATCAGTCTTATTTATTTTCTTTTAAATGCTCTTTAAGGCTGTCAAAAATGTCAGACTCTCCGCAACCTTGGGAACATCCACTGCATCCTGAAGAACAGCATCCTGAATCTTGATCTTCACACTCTTCATCGTCATCAAGATCTTCATCGTCTATGCCAATAAAAGCATCGACAACCAACTGTAATTCTTTTATATCACCTTTATCAAGAGCTTGTTCAACCTGATCCTGAATTGCTAATAATTCTTTTTTAGCCAACCCTGCTTGATCATAAAGCTTTTCTTTAAAGCTTTCGCTGTCAGATAAATCAATATCTTCGTCAATGACCATACTCAATAATTCGTCAAGCTTTTCTTTATCATCAACTTCGTTGAGCTCATTAATAACTTTACATTGCTCTGATAAAAACTCGATATCTTCATCAAAGAAGGCTAATGCTTCTTCTTTTTCTGCTACAAGGTCATCATATATATCTTTTAAAGCTTCTAAATCAGTTTCTTTGCCTTGATCTTTAAGTTCTTTTGATTTGGTATCAACGGCTGAAAGCATTGTATCAAAGCATGCACCCTCTAAATTCTTGAGTTCTGTATTTTGAGACAACAACAACTCAATGCTGTTCATTAAATTTCCAACCTTTTTTTCTGTATTTTCCATGAGTGTCCTTTGATTTTTATAATTTAACTAGTAATAATATGCTAATATTGTACCTGTTTTTTGCCAAGGCCTCAATCCCTATGATAAAAGATTGAAAAAGCGATCTTTTTTCTATTTGAAACATTAAGCAATAATATGAATTATTTAATTCACCCTTTTCATTTACCTAAAAATCCTTTACTTTAGGCAATTACAAGAAATCATATTCAAATTATATTACAAGGATACCGTGAACATAAAATCCAATTTTTTACTTAAATGCTTTATTACTATCATTTTATCAACAATCAGACCTGCCTTAACCATGCATAAAACCTGTATTCCCCATAATACAAACCCTAAAGAGATGTCTCTGGTAATAGCATACACACAAGATTCTCATCTTAAAGAGCCGTTGATTTTAATGAAAATATTAAAACTTCCTCATGAATCACAGGAATGTTTGATAGTTCCAAGTCGGCAAGATTTCACCGAAGAAATATATCCACATAATAATTATTTCAGTGGAAAAATAACTATCAGTAAACACGAAATCACCACTACGTTCTTCTTTACAAAAATTCGCCACTTTAATCTTTGGAAACAAATACAAGGCAAATATACCTGGGTACCGGTAACCGAAATACTAAAATGTGATACATTTGATAAAAGCTCACAAATTCTTGATATAAATCAAAAATCTATAAAAGTTTCTTGGCATTTCTGTCTGTGTTTACAATATTCAGGGATAATTTGTAATTTACATGATATCGCCGAAGGTAATATTCCATCAAACCTCGAATCAATACCCAAAACTAATCTACGTTCTACTAACCAACCCCAAAAAATAAACTGCTTTATATACACTAAAAGGGGTAAAATATTACTAACTAAAACATCAGGACCAAGCTTAAACGCTGAAGCCTATTGGCGCACGTTTACGTTCAACTTCCCACCTTTTCAACATACATGCCTTCAACACTTATACTCCGAAGTTAACAAAATATACCCAGATTTAATAAATACCAACAACACAAAACTCAAACACACATGTATTTCTTCATATGACATGAATCAAGCTCGAATGGTACATTTTTTCGAATATAATGAAGAAAAGCCTGGATATAACCGAGAACAAACAACTTTAAGTTTTTTCTCGGATAAATTTGATAAATCCGAGGCCTACAAAGAAATTGAATACCAGTGGGTCTCTGCAGAAAAATTAGTCGCTGCCACAAAAGAAATTATAAACAAATATGACGAAACGCTAAAACTACTAGCTCCATTTCGAGAATACACATTAAAAAATCCTTCTGTTAGGGGTGAACTACAAAAAATCGCAGACCTTGCAAAACAAAATTAATATTTATATATTCAACCCAAAGGAAAACATGAACATAAAAAATAAGCTTCTGAAATACCTGTTTATCGCAATACTATTCACCACAAATCACCTATCGGCAATGCAAAACAACACGAGTCGCTTTCCCCGAATTGTTGTTCTGCCGTTCACGCAACACGATGGAGAATACAAAGTTTTATTAGTTCAATCAAAAAAATTTAACATACGTACAGAAGAGTATTTTGCAGGAGGTTATAGCCTACTGGGCGGAACATTGTTTCGTGGCATAGGAGAAAAAGAAAGCATAAAACAATCTCTCTTTGATAAAACAAGGGGAGCTTATAAGGATAACCTAGATAACAACCTCATGTCAGCATTAACGATACATAATTGTAGAGCGTTAAAACCTATAAATAAATCTGTGACACACCCAAAACTTATTTTATTTTTCATAAACATCCCTTACCGCGAGCTTGAGGAATTACGAAGCGCCAAGCCAATATCTGCATTACAAGAAGAAATACTAGATTTTTCATGGGTTTCGGTAAATAATTTAGTTGAAATGGCTGAATCTTTAGAAAAAATAACCATACCCTCCCAAAACCCCTTTTCCATACATGACTGTGAAAACAAATACATACCTATATTTGAAGGCTTTTGGAAGTTATTAAAGTACCACAAAGAACTTAAATTGAATTTGCTAGATATAATAGATAAAGGTAAACCTTGTCACTATATAAGAGCAGCTAGACCTACAGAACCTCCAGCAGCAATGAATATTTATTCCGGTGAGCATTTTGCAAACAATTTCACAACAATTATTGATTCTACTTTTGGACCAAGTTGTACCAATTTAAGCTTTGGTTATTTTATATATACCCATACAGGTGAAGTATTATTAACTAAAATAAAAAAGGGGAAGTATGCTCAAAATACACATTGTTTTTGGAATCTACTTATAGGAAAATACAATATTGATAACCCTAATGATCAGCTTGTATTAGATAACCTAAACAATATCACTCAAAATAGATTTAACGATCTAAGTCTTAAATTAACTAAAACAATAGTAATACCAAATAATCACCTAGTCTTATTTTTTATGGAAGTTGATAACCTAGAGATACCCAAAGAACTTTACGATCAATACAAATGGGTTTATGCCGACGAACTTGCAAATGCCAATTTTTTTGTTAATTCCATATATGACAACTTCGAGAATAAAAGATTAAGGCTTTTTGCTCCTTTTAACTATAGAACTTTAAAAAATCCATCAGTTATACAAGCTCTATTAGATATTGAATGGAATACACTTGAGCGAGAAATATCACGACAACTCGATCTATTTAAATTCGAATAATCTGCTAATCTAAAGTTTGGCATTTTAGTTTTTTAATTTCATAGTTGGGAGAGACTTTATGTTTTTAATAGTAGCCTTGTACGCAATACTAGCAAGTACATTTACACTTGCAAAGACAGTATTATTCTATGCTAAGCCATTTTTTATTATAGGCTTTCGTATGACTCTTGCAGGAATTTTACTCATATTATTCCAAACTATAATAAATAAAAAAGATGTACTCCCAAAGAAAAAAGACTGGCCTTTATTTTTCAAAGTTTCTCTTTTTCATATTTACTTTTTCTTTATGTTAGAGTTTTGGGCTCTACAAAAAATGGCCTCCTCTAAAGTCACTTTAATTTACTCTATCACACCTTTTGTTGCTGCAGCCTTGGCATACTTTTTATTAAAAGAAAAATTATCCAAACGAAAAATATTCGGAATGCTTTTGGGATTTATAGGTTTATTTCCTATTTTCTTTCTTGAACAAAGCGGCGCAGAAGGCGCACAATTTCTTAGTTTTTCACTTAGAGAAGTTGCATTGATTATCTCTGCTACAATCGGTTGTTATGCCTGGTTTGATATAAAGAAATTAATGGACCGCAATTACCCATTATTAACTATAAATGGTATAGCTATGCTTATAGGTGGAATACTCGCTTTAATTACAACAGCATTCACCGAAGGCTTCTCACCTTGCCCAGTTTATGATTTCTGGCCATTTTTGGGATGGTTAATGGTATTAATTTTTGTATCTAATGTTGTTTTTTATAATCTTTACGGCTGGCTGATCAAAAAGTATTCTATCACCTTTGTAATGTTTGCAGGCTTTTTAAGCCCTGCTTTTGGTGCACTTTTTGGTTGGTTCTTTTTGGGCGAAAGCATAACCTGGCACTACTTCTTATCTCTAGGCATAGTTGCTATTGCCCTATTTATTTTTTATAAAGACGAGATCAAGGCTTAGCATGTCCCTCGCTAAATATTTGGCATATATAACAAGTTTTACATTTATAATCTTGTTTATGGGAGCATGTATGAATAAAGAAAAGCCAACACCACCAGGAACAGTAATAATATTAAATGGACCATCCTGTGTGGGCAAATCGAGTATCATTAAAGCATTTCAAGCAAAACAAAATAATCTCTGGTTATCAATTGGTATAGATAATTTTTTTGTTGGAGTTTTACCGCCAAAGTTTTATTTAGAAGATACACCAGAACATCGCCTTGTTATGCACGGCGTTGCATCAGAAGACAAAGAAGGCAAACTGTTTACTCTTAATGTAGGGCCAAAGGGACAAAAGGTTATTAAGGGCATGCATCGGGCAATCGCTGCTTATGCAAATACCGGAAATAATGTAATTGTCGATTATATAAAATATGATGACGCTTGGCTTGCTGACATTAAAAAGTCATTGGGTGATCTAAAAGTTATTTGGGTTGGTGTTACTGCCCCTTTAGAATCTATCAAAAACAGAGAGAAGACACGCGGGACTTCACCTGAAGGACATGCCCGCAGCTGTTACCACACAGTTAATAAAGATATCGA
>Ga0075122_10003356_pt1 | contig 10071 bp, 8 predicted proteins | sample AntAceMetag02UKB_FD_69790 | JGI IMG/M metagenome (GOLD analysis project Ga0075122, IMG submission 69790) | Saline lake microbial communities from Ace Lake, Antarctica - Antarctic Ace Lake Metagenome 02UKB | ecosystem: Environmental > Aquatic > Non-marine Saline and Alkaline > Saline | place...
ATTGCAACTAAAGATACTTGTAATGGAGCCACAAATTCTTGTGTTTATACTATGATTACTGAATGCATTAGTAATGATAGATATTGTCCTTCTCGGTGTACTTATGTTGGAGACCCTCTCGGCGAAGCAGATGAAACTGATTCTGATTGTGTTGCTCCTTGTTTAATCAATGGAGGCGAAATTTGTGCTGAAGGATTTAGTTGTCCAAGTGAATTTGAAATTTATAGTGTTGAACCAAATTGTTGTGCCGCTTTAGAGGTACCTGAAGGCGACGAAGAAGGAACTAATTGTGTTGCAATAGAGGAATAAAAAGCACATTATTAAAAGCTTTTAATTTCATTTCTTTTTATGGAAAAAGAAAAAATCATTGTTCTTGATTTTGGTGGACAATACACTCACCTTTTAGCAAGAAGAGTTAGGGATAATGGGGTTTATTCAGAAATAATGAATCCAACTGCTCCAAGCGAGGAACTCAAAAAAGCTAAGGGAATAATTCTTAGTGGTGGACCTCAAAGTGTATACGATGAAAAAGAAGCAATTGCGTTTAATCCTGAAATTTTTTCATTAGGCGTCCCAATTCTTGGTTTGTGTTATGGTCAACAATTAATTGCTCACCAGCTAAAAGGAAATGTTGAACCGGGAAAAGTGAAAGAATATGGTGCTGCTAAACTTAAAACTAAAAAAAATAGTCTTTTTGATGGGCTTGAAGAGGAGTTTACTGTTTGGATGAGTCACGGGGATAAAGTTTCAGAACTTCCCGTGGGGTTTAGTGGAATAGGAAGCACTTTTGATTGCGAATTTGCTGCGATTGCGAATAATGAAAAAAAGATTTTTGGATTACAATTTCATCCTGAAGTTACTCATACTCAAAATGGTTTAAAAATAATTGAAAATTTTTTATTTAAAATTTGTAAGTGTAAAAAAAATTGGTCTATGGAAGATTACTTAGCGCAAAAAATTGAAGAAATTAAAAAAGAAACAGGAGACAAAAATGTTTTCTTACTTTTAAGTGGAGGAGTTGATTCAACTGTTTGTCTTGCATTACTTGACAAAGCACTTGGAAGCAATAGGATTCATGCACTTCACATAGACACTGGTTTTATGCGAAAAAATGAAAGTATTTTTGTAAAAAAAGAACTTGAAAAACTTGGAGTAAGTGAAGTTCATGTGCTTAATGCAGAGGAAAGTTTTTTAGAAAAATTAAAAGGAATTGTTGAACCTGAAGAAAAAAGAAATATCATTGGACAACACTTTATTGATTTAGCAGTAGAAGAATTAAATAATCTTAATTTTGATACTGAAAATTGGTTAATTGGACAGGGAACTATTTATCCAGATACTATTGAAACAGGCGGAACAACTCATGCAAAAAAAATCAAAACGCATCACAATAGAGCTCCAGTTATACTAAAAATGATTGAAGAAGGCATGGTAATAGAACCATTAAAACAATTGTACAAAGATGAAGTTAGAGCGCTAGGCAAATTACTTGGGTTGCCAGAAAATCTTATAGAAAGACATCCTTTCCCTGGGCCAGGTTTAGCAATAAGGATTCTTTGTAGTAAAGGAACAGAACAAGTGGATAAAGAACTTGAAGAAAAAATTAATTCTAAAATTGCATCAACAGGTTACACCGCAAAAGTTTTGCCAATAAAAGCTGTTGGAGTACAAGGAGATAATCGAACTTATAGTAATGCAGTTGTTATTGAAGGAGAACTTGATTATGCTAAACTTGAAGAACTTTCTACAAAAATAACTAATGCTTTTGCAAAAGTAAATAGAGTTGTTTTTGCACTTAACAAAATTGATTCTATTAAATTGGAAGAAGCTTATTTAACAAAAGAAAGAGCAATTAAATTACAAGAAGTTGATGCAATAGCAATGAACTTAATTGAGGAAAAAAATTTAATGCAAGAAATATGGCAATTTCCTGTTGTGCTTTTACCAATTAATTTTAATTCTCAAGGCGAAGGAATTGTTTTAAGACCAGTTTATTCAAAAGAAGCAATGACTGCAAAATTCGCAAAAATAGAAATTTCCATTTTAGAAGAAATGAGTAAAAAAATTCTTTCAATAGAAGGAATTGGAACAATACTACTTGATATTACTCACAAACCACCAGCAACAATTGAGTGGGAATAATGACACAAGTGCAACTTTTTTATTTATAAAAGTACACAAAGTAAAATTATAATAAAACTAGTTTTTAGGTAGATATTTTGTACAATATTTATCTACCTAAACACATATAAAAATAAGACTTTATAAAACTAAAGATTTAGGTAGATATATTTAAGATAAGTTATCTACCTAAAATTATAATGGGATTACAAACAAAAACGATTAGTGGAAAAGAGTACTATTATTTTGTTTTAAGTTATTACATATATAATAAGTCTAAAAATTTTAATAAATATATTGGACGTAAAAAACCATCTTCTAATAAGCTAAAACAAGTAGAAACTAAATTTAAGAACGAAATAATATCAAAACTTTATAAGAAAAAATATTCAAATAAACTAATTTCTAAAGATGATTTGATTAAGGTTGCTCTTTTTAGAGATAAATTCAATAAGACATACAAGTCTTTGTCTCCTATTAAAAGGAAAAAATACGATGTTGATAGCACAATAAAATTTACTTTGACAACTTTGACTACTGAAGATGTTGACGTTGATTTGAAAGATGTTGTCAACGCATCTAAGAAAAGGACTGCAAATCTGAGTACTGGGGAAGCAATCAGCAAGAACATGTTAGATGGTATAGATTTTATAAGGAAAAAAAATACGTTGGATGAGAAATATCTACTTAAATTACACAAGATTATAATGTCAAAGTTTGAAACAAAAACTCCCGGTAAGTTCAGAGAAAGACAGGTTTACCTATACAAGCATGATAAGGAAGGCGTAAAGGTTGAAATAAATTACAGGCCTCCAAACCATAAACAAATGTTGAAACAGTTAAAGGAACAAATTAAATGGTATAACACAATTGACTTGAACCCATTGGAGAAAGCGTTTGTTGCTCACACGGAACTCTACATGACTCATCCTTTCCTTGACGGTAACAAGAGGATTTGCAGATTAATACTAAACAAAACTCTAATTGACAATGATTTTCCTTTGCTTAATATTTCCACAGAAAGAGAAGAATATTTTGACAGCCTCATAAAAAGCACAGAAACAGGAAAACACAAAGCATTCGTAGAATTTGCTCTACAAAAATACTTACGACAAGTAAAAGAATTTCTGAAGAAAAACAAAAAGATTAGTATCTAAAATGAAAAGAAGAAAACGATAATGAAGAAATAAAATGGATTTTATTCGAATCTTATTTTAAAACCTGTTTTTTTAAGAATTTCTGAAATTTCGATTTCAACAGCAAGATCACTAACAAAAGCGCTGCCTCCAGCCCTGGTTTCTCTTAAAGTTTGAAGAGAAATAACTAATGTTTCGCGAGCTTCACGAAATTTAGCAATAAAAAATCTTCCATCAGGATACCTGAAATGTACAATACTTGGAATTGCCTTGGCTGGTTCTGCGGAATTAAAATGTTTTAAAATTTCAGCACGGCATACCGAAACGCGTTTTTTCCTGGGTATACCAACTCTTACATGAACTGCCTTTTTTTTAGGACTTCTTCCACCGTTAGATACTCCTCCAACAACTCTTCTTTTACTTCCTTTAGGCATGTAAAAATAAATACTGAAGAAGTATATAATGCTTCACAAAAACAAGGAAAAAGTAAGTAGTCAATTGTTACAAGCACGCATAGATTGAGTGAAAGTGAATTAAAACTTACTTTTTTTTAATCGTATTAATAATATTTCTGCATTTTGTCCAGCTGAACTAATCTGAGCATAAGCATCAATTGCATTATAAAAAGCAATAGACCTTGGGCTATTATCTTTAGGATATTCATTTATTTTAGAAGCAAGTTCTCTTTGCGCCTGTACAATTGAATTGTTTCTTTTAATTAGTTTTTCCATTGCGCTTACTAATTGAGTTCTTGCTTTTTCAAGAGCAGTTGGTTTAATTGAACCAAATTTATTTTGAGCGCGAATTTTTACGAGTTCACTTGCTTTATCAAAAGAAACTTTAGAAGAAAGTATTTTTTTTAAAAAAACCTCTGCTTCACCAGGAATAAGAATTCCAGTAAAAAGCTCAGTATAATATTGTTGTTCTAATTCATGTCTTAGTTGTCTTCGCATCCACATTTTTTGAGGACCTAAATCTTTTGGAAGAGTTCTTCTTTCTCCCCTTTGTATACCTTCAACTGAACGAAAATTAACATTATCTCTTTCAAAAATAGCTTTCATGAAATTGAGTTGCCCATTTGCAGTTTTAAAAGTTGGTCTTTTTCCAATAACCATAGGTTCATTCCCCAATAATTTTAATCAAAACTCTTTTTCTTCTTTGCCCATCAAATTCACAGTAAAAAATTTGTTCCCAAGTGCCTAAATCAAGTTCGCCTTTTGTAATCGCCATTGTTACTTGGTGACCCATGAGTTGACGCCAAATATGAGAAGCTGCATTATCTTCACCAACATTATGAGCATACTTTTCAGTGTAAGGCACAAGCTTTTCCAAAATACGCTGATAATCTGAAATCAAACCTTGCTCATTATCATTAACAATAACCGCGGCAGTAATGTGCATTGGATTTACAAGAACAAGACCTTCCTTCACACCCGATTCATCAATTGCTTTTTGAACTTTGTCAGTGATTAAAATCCATTCAATTTTTTTCTTAGTATTAAACTCCAAGTATTTTGTAAACGATTTCATAAATATAAAAATGGAAGAAATCGTTAAAACTATGTTGTTTTTAATTTTAAAAAAATACAGTGTTTAATTGTCTAAATTAATTTCTTCAAAATAGAAAAGCCGTTCTTCTTTTGATTTATTTTCAAGAGAAATTAATTCAGATAATATTTTTTTAGCAAGTTCAGAATTATACTCAAATTTTATCCAATTAAATTTTTCAGCTTGTTTTTTAAAAGGAATAACTATTTTATCAGTAATCTCAATTAAATCAAACATCCACTTCATTCTTGTAGGGGTTTCATGATAAACCGGCAAATGCTTTTGTTTAACATGTTTAATTAATCCCTGAATAACATACACCACTAAATCTATTGCGCCTGATTTCCAAATCAAAGAATTAATTCTTATTTTCTTTTTCAAAGTTAATTTTGAATCAAAACATTTAATCAAAAAATCCTTTTCTCGTTTTGTAAGAGCTTTTGAATCAAGAGCTACAATATACTGCAAACTTAGTTTACCCTCTTCCACATCAGAATGCGAAATTCCTTTCATTCCCTTACTTAATACATTAAAATCAGAAGGAAATATGTAATCCCCCAAATCATTCCTAATCATTTGAATTAAACCATAATACATGCCAACTATTGGCGAAGTTTTTTCTATTTCTTCCCCATTCATTATTTGTTCCTCTTTATTAGCTGTTTTTACAGATAATTCCCCTATTGATTCATAAAAAACACCACAAATTCCATAAATTCGTTTAGTATATAATTTATATAATTGCTCAGTGTTTTTGGAAAAAATACTCATTTTATTTTTATTCACAGTTAAAGCAATGTCAAAAATTTGTCCAGAATACATAATGTAATTACAATTATTCATTATTATAGCAATTCTTTTTGCGACAAATTTATTTTCAGAAGCAATTATAAAAGCAAATTTCAAAGTTAAAAGATGAGCAAGAATGCCTGTAAAAATCGCGTCCCTTCTTGAAAATTTTTTCCAAACCGTTAATTCATTTTGTCTTGATTCTGAATTATCAAAAACATCATCAATTGAATAAGTATTAGCCCAATTATAAAATTCAATAAGTGCACCTATTTCATAAGGAAAAGAAGGATTTTTTACAAATCTTTGTTCTTCAATTAAATGATGAGTAACAAGGTCATATAATTCATAAAAAAGCTCAGGTCTTGTTTTCTTTATCCCTTGTTTTCGCCCCAAAACTTTTTTAAAAGAAGGTTTTATTGAATGTTCTAAACAATCAAGAATAACTTCTCTCGATTGTCCCCACTCTGTTAAAATCCCATTTATCCCAGAATTAAGATTAACAAGATTAAGTTTATTAGAATAATAATCCGCAATATTTTTTCCAACAATACAAACTTTTAAATTATCCGAATCATTATCAAAAGAAAGATTCTTTAAAGGCTCAAGAATTTTTTGCACCCCCCTATCTTGCAAAGCAATATTATTTAGCACTTTGTTAAATTTTTCTCTTGAAAAAATTTCCCTTGCACTTTTGTCTACATAATAATTAACTATTCCAGATCGCGAATAAATTGAACGATAATATTCATCAAGATATGCACTAATTTTATTTTCAAATTGTTCAGGGTGCTGACAAAAAATAAGTTTAGCATGAACAAATTTAGGGTGATTTTTAACAAGTTCTGCGACTTTAGCATTACAAGTCAAAATCGCATTAATACTAAAACTAACCATCCATTGAGACGCATAATAATCAAGATGCTCTTCGTTTTCAATCAAAACAATAGTTGGTTTTCCTTTTCCTATCGCATATCCAAACTCCCAAGTAGAATCTGTTCCAGCAGGAGAACCATCCAAAGTACGATACTTTTTCATAAAAGCAAGAACTGCATCACATTTATTTATTTCATTTAAATCATAACAAGCAATTGTAATAGGAATTTTTCTATGCTCTTTAGGAGTATTAATGGTCCCTGGTTCAAAAAGTGCAACTCGTTTGTTAAAATAAGAGGAATATTCTTTTTTGAAATAATCCTTCCAAAGTTTTATTCCACTTGCGAGATACAAAGAATATTTTTGTTTTTTCATAAAATCATCTAGTAACTATATTTCGTTACTAAACTAATATTGTTTATTCTATTATTTAAAATACTTTTAATGATTTTTTATCAAATAGAAGTATTTATATACTTTTTTCTCCATTTGATAAAATATGGTTGTTTTAGATTTGAAGGATAAAAAAATCCTTTTTGAATTAGACATTAATGCTAAACAAAGTTTGAGTAAAATAGGTAAAAAAGTTGGTCTTTCTAAGGAAGTGGTTAATTATAGAATAAATCGCTTAATCGCAGAGGGCGTAATTAAAGGTTTTTATGCTAGAATTGATGCTTCTAAACTAGGGTTTAGTGTTTTTAGAACTTTTTTAAAATTTCAAGATTTAACTCCTAAAAAAGAAAAGGAATTAATTGATTTTATTGTTTCTCAAAAATCAATTGGTTGGTGCGTGAGCATTCAGGGAAAATGGGATTTAAACTTTATTTTTTGGGCAAAAAATAATAATCACTTTTTTAAATTTTGGAAAGAATTAAAAAATAAATATGGGAATCATTTTGCAAATAATTGGATTTCTACCTACGGATGGTTTATGAATCTTCCAAAAGGATTTTTACTTGAAAAAAAACCAGAAAATTTTAAACCATTCAAATCAGGAACGCATGAAAAAGAAAATCTTGACGAAATTGATTTTAAAATACTTTCAATTATTTCCGAAAAAGCAAGAACTCCATTAATAGAAATTGCAAAGCAAATAAATCACAGCGACAAGGTAGTTGCTTATCATTTAAAACAACTGGAACAAAAAAAGATAATTGGAGGATATGGAGTACAATTAGATTTAGCACAAATAGGTTACGAGTATTGGAAAATTCATTTTTCTTTAAAAAATTATTCTGAAAAAAGATTTAATGAATTAAACAATTTTTGCATTCAACACCCTAACGTAGTTTATACAAATGAATTAATTGGAGGAGCAGATTTTGAAGTAGACCTATTTGTAAAAAACTATTCTGAACTACAAAAATTTATTGATGAATCAAGAATCAAATTTGAAGATTTAATAAAAAACTCCGAAATAATGCTTTACTACAAAGAATATAAATTAGTGCTGTTCCCGTGGGAAGACTAAAAAAAAAAATCAAACGAATTTTATTTTTAAACCTGTTTCGCCAAGAATTCTAGAAAGTTCAGCTTCAACCGTAAGATCGCTGGCAAGACCGTCGCCCTTGGCACCCAAACCCGTTTCCTGCGCTGCCCATCAAATTCACAGTAAAAAATTTGTTCCCAAGTGCCTAAATCAATTTCGCCATTTGTAATTGCCATTGTTACTGGCTTTGTTGGTTTTTTAAGGGTATCCAAAAGTATAATAAACTTTGAAAAAAATATAATAACATGAGTCTTCGTCCAAACATGAAACCTCCAACTGCTCAGGAATTACTATACATACGAAGACAAAAAGCTAAAGCAACGAGGCGAAAAAAACCATTGACTCCAGAGCAAATAAGACTGAGAAAAAATATTCTCAGAGAATCAGGGAAAACTTCAATTTACCCCCACACAATAGCAAGTGACTCAGTAATACATTTAGGTCAAAAACCAGATGCAACACAACCCCAAAGACCTTGGGGATCAGCAAAAAAGAGAGGAGAATCGACTGCCAAGAAACCCGGCACCTCGCCGCAAAGAAGCAAAGTTTCTATGGTTGAAAGAGAACAAAAAAAATCTTTATTTACCAAAACCCTTAACTGGGGAAGAAGAGTAATAGGGAGGAAACCGAAGGTTCCTTACGTGCTTAAAGTCGCACCTAAAAAAGCAGTTCCTAAAACTGTTGGCGACTCTCTTAAAACACTCCAAGCAGTGGAAAAATATGCAAAACGAATTGAAAATAAAAAAAAAGCGGCGGGAGAAGACCCAACAAAAATGAGATTATCTTCAAAAGATGTTAGAAGATTAATTGAATTGAAGGAAACGGAACTTGCATTAGCTGAAGTTGAAAAAGAAATTGATTTTGTCGGCAGACAATTAAGCAGGGGCAGATTCAATAAGACCAGATATAAAAAAACCAGAAAAAAAAGGCAAAGAACTTCGTTGAAAGATCGACTAAAAATAATTTGGACAGCCGATCGCCCCCTCGTGGGACCCACATTCAGGTTGTTTCGGCTATTCGGAAAAACAGATTTTCCAGAAGCAAAAAAAAATATTGGTGAATTAACCGCATTAAGAAACAGGGAAGTCAAAAAATTTGAGGATACAATGAATGAAACAAACACGAAAAGAATAATGGGTGTTTACCAAAAGATGCGTTCAGAGGGAGAAGCAAATGTCTTAAGTAAAGTAAAAAGCGATTTACGCACCCCGAAAGGACAAAAAGAATACCAAAAAGCAAGAAGAGAAACAGTCACGGAACAGCTAGCAGCAGTAAGGGATAAAGGAACAAAAAAAACCAAGGTTCAGGCAAACCCTTCAGGCTTCCAAAAAAAGAGGGCCCCAATAATTAGAATCATGCCTAGGGATAAAATTGGAAAAACCGCCTTGCTGGGCGAAGCAAGAAAACTCACAAGAGGATTGAAAACCAGAAACGGACCGGAGTCCATAGCAAGAGCAGCAGGGTTTTTTGAACTTGTCAACTTTCATATCAAGCAAGGCACACTCACACAAATGACCCCTACAGAGAAAATCGGTCTTCGGAGTAATCTTCGTATAATAATAAACAATCCCGATGTCATTAACCTCATTAAACCAAACACGTATTTATTAAGTCAATACTTGAAAGCCGAAAGATGGCTTGACCAAACCGCCAGAGAAGCGCTTAGACCAGAACATCTCCAAAGAAAAGCCAGCTGAAACACAAATTAGCAATCACCATGAGATTTTTCCAAAAGAAATTGCCTTCAAGGGAAACATTGGTGAAATATGTTTATATTCTTTAATCACATTAATAAAACGGGATTTCATGGCAAAAGAGAAAAAAGAACAAAAAGTGGCTGAAAACGAAGAAACAAGACCACTTGAAGACGAAAGAGTGGAAAAAACCACTGTTTCTAACGATATTGATTTATTCGATGAAGTTTTAGGTAAAAAACCAAAAAAGCAAAAAGAAATAAATGAAAATGAAGAGGATTTACATTCAATAGTAGATAAAAACGAAGAAGATATTATTGAAGAAGATGAGGACGACTCTGAAGACGACGAAGAGGAAGAAGACTCAGACGAAGATTCTAAAGAAGAAGACAAAACCTCAAAAAAAGATAAAAAACCT
>Ga0075122_10003363_pt1 | contig 10056 bp, 9 predicted proteins | sample AntAceMetag02UKB_FD_69790 | JGI IMG/M metagenome (GOLD analysis project Ga0075122, IMG submission 69790) | Saline lake microbial communities from Ace Lake, Antarctica - Antarctic Ace Lake Metagenome 02UKB | ecosystem: Environmental > Aquatic > Non-marine Saline and Alkaline > Saline | place...
ATTTAGGCTTTTTTGACCTTGAGGATCTCCTATTCTTTGCCTAAAAAAAAGATTTTGGAATTTACAAGCAAACCACTGTAAATTGATATCTTGTTTATATTTCTTTTTATGTCTTAAGCCCATAGCATTTCTACCTATCGTAAAATTACCACCTCGATAGCTTAATTTTCCTGCGCTACCATAAGTAGTAAAAATTAAACACGGTTCTTTTTGATTAGAAGAATCGATGCATGCAACAACACCATCATTTTCAGTTTGCCCACTATACACTGGGAAATCTCCTCTGTGTTCATAAGAATACTGTTCTGTAATATTTGTCTCGGAGAGGAAATTAAATATCTCACCAATCTTATCTTTAATCATTTATATCCACTTATTCCTTTTAATTTACCTTGTATCTTTTTAAGATTTAATTCAAAATCAGATTCTTTTATCTGTTTTAATTGATAAGGCCTAAGATGGTATTCGCTTAGTAAGTTATAGAAATTCTCCTCGTTGACTTTCTCTATTTCAACAAATCCATATTTAAGTCCATTAAGCCCTTCTTCTTTTTCTCTATCATTTATTTTTCGTTCAAAATTACTTCTGCTACTTTTAAAGATATGCGGATTACTTAAAAAAATATTTGCTAATTTAACTGCGGAATCAAAATTCTGTTCTAATTCTGGTAAGTCGTCGTGATATTTAGTTTTATATCTTTTGTCACTATTAGCATAACCATCATAATCAACAATGAAATGCCATATTGGAGATTTCTGAAATTCTCCAATATCATCATGCTGCTTCCTCTGTAAAAACATAACGTATGTTTTTTCTTTTGTATAAGGAGCAAAAGCAAATTTAGTTAGAGATATGATTGCATGAATATTGCAGTGCTCCAATATTTTTTTCCTAAAATTCCCACGAGAAGGAGTCTCTAAGGTACCATCATTGATTACAATTGCAATTTCTCCACCGGGGGTAGTAGACTTGATTACTCTTTCCAAAAACATTAATTCATATCTGCTCTCATTCGTAAACGTAAAATTGCTTATATCGACTTCGCCATCATATTTGCCCATAGGGGGGTTTGTCAAAATATAATCAAAAGCGTTTTCTTCATATCCTACATCTGAATCCCATCCGTTTAAAGAATCTTTTTCATAAATGTGAATATGTCCATCGCCCACTAAAAACATATTTAGTTTTGTTCTTGCTACTGACTTATCATCATTATCATAGCCATAAAATATCTTTTGTTGAAGTTGTTTTAAGATTGTCTTATTTAATTTATTATTTGCTGAATAGTTCATAATAAGGGTTTTATAAGCTTCAGTAAGAAATCCTCCAGTGCCACATGCAGTATCACATATTTTTAGTTCTCTTGGATTTGTTTCGTTTCTTAACAAAATCCTTGCAGCTATCCCAGTAATATGCCTTCTTGTATAAAATTCTCCAAATTCTTTCTTCTTTGTTTGTGAAGCAAACTCTTCATAAATTGCCCCAAACAAATCAAAATTTGCACCATGAAAATGATAACAATCCAATTCAGCATACATTTTTTTAAAATGTTCGTCTTTGAGTTTAGAACGAAAAGTTATTAAATCTTTAAAATCTTTATAAATGTTGTCTTTGTAACGACTTTTGCTCCCCCATATTAAATTAATCATAGTCTCAAACTCTACCTTTAAATCACCCACTGTATCTTCAAAAGCAATCTTCTTTAAATCGTGCCATAATTTTATCACTTCGTTTAAATCTCTTTGTTCCTGTTCTTTTTCAGAAATATATTTTAAAACAACAAAACTTACTGTAGGATCTATTCTTTCATCTCCCTTTTTCAACCCCGCACTCCTATAAATATCGGCTAATTTTTTAAGCGTATTTCTAAACTTATGCTCTGAAATAGGTTTAACTTCTTTGCTAACTTTATGTATAACATAAGAATTTTCCTTGTTTACCTGTGTTTGAATTTTTTGTAAAACTTCCACAGGCACAAGACCAGTAATTACTTTTCCATCAAGTATTATTTCGTCATCATTGCAGGAGCTATAAAACCTTACATCAGACCTACAATTAGTAACAATATAAAATTCTAAATGTTGTTTTAATGACTTCTCTTTGCCTTGACGCATAGCATCTCTCCAATCCATATCACCAATAGTGGAATTTTTGTGCTTTGCCTCAATTAACGCAATTATGTTTCTTTCGAATTTTTTTGATATATGTTTTTCAGTGGAAATCCAAATATCTCCTCGCTTATTTCCACTTTTCTCAGTAGTAACATCAATTTTACAAGCTGATGTGTTAATATTAACGTCCTTTAATTTAGGTACAAGGTATTGCATGATATCATTAGTTTCTTCTCTTTTCATATTTTTCCCCATACATTCATTAAAAATTCATTTGGTTTTCGCAAAAGCGCTTTCATGACTTCACGTTTATTTATTTTAGACTGGCTAAAAACTGGGATATTAAAATAAACCATTTTTTGTTCTCCTCGGTTTATCCCAATAAGGAGATTTGCATTTAGGGCATACGGCGGGTTTGATTTTTTTATTTCTGGAGACCCAAGAATGTTTGCAACGACAGCATTTGTTGCCTAGAATATAGACTTTATGGATGGGCTGGTTCTTCCTCATATTAAAAGGAGGTAACCTTAAATATATATAAAACTATTGATTTCATACGGTTACCTTTTAGTAATATAGCTATGATAATATACTACTATTAGTATATCTAAATATCTATAAGTAGTCAAATTGATTTTATCTGATATTGTAAAAAGATTGAGCAAGAACAATTACTAAAAAACTGCTTCAATTAGAACTTTGCGTTTTTTTAAAAAATCATCAAAATTCCCAACAGACCATTTACCGTCAGGGATAAGGTGTTTGTCCAGCTCTTCTTTATTCCGTCCAATAGAATCCATCCACTCATGAAATGGGGTTTTTGATTTTATCTTGTTTTCACTGCCACCTATATATCTAACATTGTAAATGCTGTTTATCTTCTCTTCCGGAACACCCTCGCATTTTAACTCATTCTGAGAGAAAATATGATCCTGTTCAGGCAGATTTCCTTTTAGCCTGGGCTGAAAATTAATAGCTCCTTGATAGCAAAGCGAAAGAACAAAATAACTATCTTTAGAATTGTAGGAAATATTATCAAGAAATCCATCATTTAGCTTCATTGATTTTTTAGTTTCAGCATTAATCTTTTTTTCTATCTCATCAGCGGGAAACGATTCAGTTGAATTGCTGTCAATTGCCTCTTTGCATTTGTACAAAATCGTATCAGACTGTCCTCCGAATACACCGGACAACAAAGCCTTCATAAGCCAAAGCCTGATTTTAGTTATCCCAGCATCATCTAGACAATTTTTCTCTGCCCCAAAACCCTTAATGTTCGCTTTAAATATCCAATAAATTATGGGAATTACTGAATTATAGCTTGAAATGGTTTTATCGCTGGTAAGAAATAATTTATCTTTAAGCAAATCAACAACAAAATTTATAGCATTTTCGATGGAATCCCAATCAGCCTGAATTTTATCTATTAAGGATGACTTGAAATTCTTGGTCTTATACCTAACTTCATCATTATTTGTTGCATAAAACAGCAAAGCTGTTTTCAAAACAAAATCATTTGAAAATCGGTATCTATCTCCGTCATTAATATTAGTCAGTAACGCATCAAACTTATCTCTGGCTTCATCCCATCTCGATTTTATGGTAGAAAATAACAAGTCTGAATAGGATAGTTGTGTCCCGCCGGAATTAGTCCTAACAAATATATCAAGAACTTTATCATAATTTTTTTCAATTTCAGGATAATAATAAATTGTTTTTTCAGTTTTGAGATATGCACACAATTTGGAAATGTTATTTTTCTGATTATTTGATAAATTCATAGAATAGTTACCTTGAATCTCATCAGAAATTTTAGGTACTTCGGAAAAAATCTGTCCAATATTTATATCGTAAATGTCTTTAATTCTGTACCACAGTTTTTTAATATCTTCATCGTCTTCAACAAAACTTATACCCTTATTCTTATTGAAAAACTTAAACTCATACAGAATTCCATCTTCGCGCTCTTCTTCGCCGCTCAAAAGGTTGAAATATAAATCATAAGGATTTTTTCTAATAATATAATTGCCTTTTAGGACTAAGTAAAATGTAGTTAATCTTTGCTGTCCATCTAAGACAAGAAAATACTCTTTTGTAGTTGATATTTCTGTATTTTCCTCATTCTTGTCTTGGCTCGTCCTAACAAATTCAAGTTTCTTTATATTTTCTGACTGTAAATACTCGCCGTCCAGCTTCCAGAGTAAAAAAGTACTAATTGGATAGTCTCTCATTATGGAATCAAATAAGGCATATACCTGCTCAGGCTTCCATACAAAGTTACGTTGAATATCCGGCAGGAAATATTTCTTGTTAATATCCTCTACAACATCTGAAATTGACTTTCTTTCATAATCTTGCATACTATGTCATCCTTATAGTTATTAATAAACCTTTCCAAAATATACGCTTATTCGCATTTTACCACCCAACACCTCAAACCTCAATAAAATTAAGGGAAAAGCTATAAATACTTATTGCTTCTTTTTTTCCTGCTTTTCAACACCATAAATATTGTTTAATTCAGCCCATCTGTCAAAAAGGCATAACAGGTCTTCTTCCGGGCTTTTTTCTGCATAATTCTTAAAAGTATACTTGCTCTTCACGGAGAGTTTTTATTTTATACTTCCTTATCAGACTCCTCAAACCACTTCTTCGTTAAAGTAACTGCTTTATCAATATCTTTTATTGCTTTTTTGATGTCTTGCTTTTTAACTTGCCTGCCATCTTTTAGCAGTTCAAGCAGGGTTTTCGGAAAACAGAGCTTATTCCTGATGTCTGCATCTAATTCTTTTTGCAATTCTTTATGATTCATAATTTTTAATCATCATCTGCCAAATCCGTTCTAAATTCAGCATATACAGGATAATGGTCTGATACTTTCTTGATAAAACTGCTATCTGTTGTTCCATATTCAGTATCCCACCTAAATACACTTGACGTACCTGTATATTCAACGCTTGAAGTGGTATCACGCGTCATCATGCGGTCATAGGTATTATCAGAGACTGCAACAGTCGTATCCACATCATTGCCAATCAGCTGTATCCATAGGGGGAGTATTACAATTAGATTATCCTCATTAAAGTAAGAGCCGTCAGCATTCATGTCTCCAAGAACTATAATATCCTTTTCAGAAGAACTGCTGTAAATATCATTTATTACAATTGCCAACTGCTTAAGCTCTTCCTCAGCATCATCAGGCTTGATATGATTATTGACAATTTTAAAGTCAAAATTCCCACTTCGAAAGAAGGCAACAAAAGGCTCTCTTTCAAACACATCATTAGGATCATCTGCTGTATAATCGCTATTAGCAATCAGAGTAACTGTTTTTGTGTTGTAAACAAAAGCATACTGCTCTTTACTTGTTGTCCTGCCAAGCCTTTCACTTATCACATAATCATATTGGGTATCTGCATCATTTACCAGATTCAGCAATGCAGGTATAACATTCTGTTCCTTGCTTCTGACTTCCTGTATTGCCACTATATCATATCTTTTGATTATATTGGCGAGTATATTCATGACTTCCGGCTTTTTTATCTTAGACTGGCCAAAGACCTGGATATTGAACGAGGCTATCCTTATGGAATCTCTTTGCTGTTCCCTGTCTTCTTCAATTCTGTCATCAGCAACATTGCAACCAGCTATAAAAATAAAAGTTATTGCTAAAATTGTAATTAGATATTTTTGTTTCATAAACTTAATATTACACATCTTTTTTTATAAACTTTTCCAAATCCTCGGGCTTGATTTGCCGCTACTTTCATTTATTCTCTTTTTAATGTTTAATAACTTCTATATAGATACCCGTAACATCTGCAATATTCTCTTTAAATTTATCTACATCTCTTATTATTCCCACAGCCCTATTCGCTGTTCCTTAGCCACTCTTTCATACTGCCAAAACTCTTCCATGCGCTTAAAGGGAAATCTTGTATAAGCCTGTCCATACCCTTGCTTAATTATCTCTGCGTTCACATCCGTACCGTCTTCCAAATAAACATAGGCCAAAAGCCGGCCGTATTTGTCTCTTTTTTTCTGGTCATATTCTAGCCAGACATTCTTGCCTTCGCACATATTTCTAGTGAAAGCTGAAAACTCTTGTGCCTTGCTTCCTGTTTTCAACTCTTCTAATTGTTTATTTAAAAATTTTAGCTTTACTTGCGCCTTTTGTGTTTCACTTGCATAAGGACCCAATTCATAAATCGCTATCCTAATTTCCCTGTCCCATTTCTGCATAATTTCTTCTGTTTCTGCTACTTCTGGAGTATTTACACCTATCAAGCGCACCGTCTCTCCATTATCCAATTTAATTGTATCCCCATCAACTACCTTTGTTACACGGTAATAATCACTTATGGGCACAGCACTAATAACTACTATCGTCCAAGCAGGATCAGCCAAAACCCCTATTTTGTAGTTGCCAAATTGTTTCTTTTCTTCTTTTATATCACCTTTTTGAGCTACTGCGGTAATCCATTCTGTCATTTGATCGTCAGCATTAAAAACTTCTACTAAAAATATCGCTAATCTTGCCGTAGATGTAAGCTTAACCATATCGTAGTCATTTTTGCCCATTTTTTCTATCATTGCAAAGTCAAATTTAGAAACAAAACAAGTAATGGGAGCTATTATGGCTATTTGCAAGATCTTCCCATCTGGCGCCGTTATCTTATTAATGGTTATTAGGCCATCAACATCGGAATAAACTATCTCAGTCGCCCCTTTAAACTCACCAGCGCGCAATATCTGCTTATAATTAATTTTGTAACCGTTCTTTTCAATAAACGTGTCAAAGTTGGGTTCCGCGAAAACCGTGGTTACAAAAAATACAACCGCCATAACCGTAAAGATCATTTTATCTCTCATCAACTCAAAATTCCTTCCGCCTCTTTCTTCTACCATCATATTTAAGACATTATTTTTTCGTCCATCCTCTCAGATCCTCAAAGCCCCAACCGCAGTTTTTACAAATCCATGTTGTCTTCATACAGCTACCCATTACAATACCTGTTAAGGTTGCTACTATACCTGCAAATATATTTACAGCGAATAACGCAAGTCCCCCAAGAATTATAAGAATGCACATTCCCTGATTATGCTTGGCCTGTTTTTTTATATACATTGAAGAGCCGCATTGCTTACAAGTAAACTTTTTATCTGACATCGTTCAAAATTCTTTCAAGCGCGATTTAGGAGGATGTATTTTCAACATAATTTTATAAGTAGCATCTGGCAAGAGTAATATCTTTTCGCTCCCCAAATGCTGGTAATGAGGGTAACCTTGAAGCCTCTTTCTTTTCTTTCTGAAAACAATCAGGGCATTTGGCGGTAACCTCGGAACTATTATTGAAAGGTCTTTGAATGCCTAAAAGTTTTCTGCAACTGGAACATATTATTTTCATAATCTATTCTTTAATGCCTCTATTTTTTGTCGCCCAAGGTTGACGGAATTGTATCTCGTTATCGTTTTTTAATTTGAATAAATTCTTTTTTCGCCTTAAGATATTTTTCTGTTTCTTCCCTGCTTTCTTACTGCTAAAGACTCTCCGAAACCACCGCCAAAGTATGGGAGTAGAATAATCCCAATCATAAAAAATAAAATTAAAAGGATCTCTCCCAGTGATGTGTTAATATCTTTAATTACTATAGCTCTTATGAGAACAAGTAGTGCTCCAACGCTAATCGGTGAAGCAGACAATAAACCAATTAACTTACCTCTGTCTCTGGCTATATATCCTGCAATTATAGAGCTGATAAAAAAGACAACTAGCATCATACCAAATTCGATAATGTCTCTAGTTGAATAAAGGAAGTTTTCTGAGCTATATTCATATCCCTCAAAGAGACTTCCTATCATTAGACCAAAGTGAAAACTAACAAACGCTCCGATAATAAACCCTACAATAACTGCTATAACCTTTCTCATTTTTTTACCCTCCATTATTCATGCTAAAAATCTTTATAATCATCCCTAGTAACAGCATCCATCGGTCAGCCGAAAGTGCGAATGAAAATTTTTTTCTGTAACTTATTATCTCTCATGATGTTACGTAACTATTTACGTCCCGTTCATTCATCTGACTTTCTTCTTTTCTCGTTGCGAAATCACTATAGATATTAACATTCCAATTGCTGATATTGTAACTCCTGCAATAGTTCCCGCCAAAAGCCCTATGGAACCTTTGAGACGATGAATGCTTTCTGCCCATTCTATCGCTCCATAAAAACATACAGCAGCAGTCGAAATGGTTATACAAATATTATAAAGATATCGCCAACCCCCTGTTAATACATAGATATATTGGTATGGATAAAACATTAAGTCCTATAATAATGATTGGAACGGCTATCAGCCATGTTCCTTCAGATGTTACCATAAACATGGCACAAAACAATACATAAAAACCTACTATAAAACAACTGGCTATAGTCAATACAGCCAAACCTATCCATTGAGAAATCTTCATGTTAGCCTCCGTTATTTACGCTGAATTTAAGCTGAAAATCTTCAAAATCATCCCGAGTAAACGCATCCATCGGTCAGCCGAAAGTCAGAACAAACCATAGTTGCATTTTACCACTTCCCATCTCAAACCTCAACAAAAAGAAAAATTTAACAAAGGCGCAAGTTAAAAAAGGGGCAAATCTTCCAAAATGCCCCTGTTTCTTATCTGTATTCCTTAAACTTAATATTGCCATCAAATTGCAATAGATTATTCGTTATGGCAATCAAGACAGCAATGAACACAGCCATCTACCTTTGAATATCCGCGATTTTTGGCCTCTTGGTAGAATCGACTTTAGAAAAATCGGCAGTGACCATTACGTATTTTGACATATTATACCTCTCTATTTAGTAACTATAAATAGTTGCTTTATAAGGGTGGTTTTATTCTCCTCTGAGCTTTTCTATTTATAAAATCCAAGTATTGCCCTAGCGTTCGACAAATTTCGTCAACCTCCTTATATTCAGCCGGAAGATATTGTTTTGTATCCATCTGCCATCTTTTTATGGAATTGTTGGCATCCTCTGTATTAGTTGAAAAATCTTCTCCTTTCAGGAGAGAGCAGGATCCCTCAAAGAAAAGGTCACTATATAACGATGTTCCCATCGCTAAAATGTTTATCTTTGATTTATGTTTTTTATACGCTTTCTCTATACCTTCTTTATCCTTAAAGATAAAGTTCCCTGAACCAATGCCATCTGTTTCAATCAGATATTTCTTCTTTTTGAGATCATCAATGATTCCCTTTAAATTAGGGCTGTCATCAACAGTGTCCACAATTGTCTTTCTTCCATCCATTTTACACCTCTTTTTTACTTTTATATTTTATTCACATAGTTTCTCTGGAACCCTTTTATATCCAGTTATACCGTTGCCTTTTTATATTTTACCACTTCCCACCCTAAACCTCAAGAAATCTCTTTATTTTTATTTTTCTCTAGTGCCCCTTTTCTCGGTTTCATCCCTCTAATCTCCCAATTTATCACAGTGTCCTCAGTAACCCCTATTTGCTCAGCAAACTCCCTTATAAGCATGTTTTTGCCCATTCTTGCCCTTCTAAGCCTCTCTCCGAGGGTTTTTGGGATAAGTTAGGCAAACATCTATGCAGTGAGTTTTTATTGTTAATGTTCGCAATGAAAAATTAATAGCAAAAATTTTTCCAATAAACTCTGGGAGATGATACTCTGCCCGTAGATAGTTTTATATAGTTAATTTGGATATGCAATTATGAATGAGATATTTTATATTTACAAAAAATGAATTAACATCATTAATTAAAAACCTATTCAAATTCGGAAAAAAAGAATTGGTATTTTTAGCTGTCGTAAACACCATACTTTTTTTATCATTATTTAGCTTGGAATTTGTTCAAAATAATCTTTCTGTTTTATCCCCCTTATTTGTGATTGCTGTTATTCTCATCTATAAAAATA
>Ga0075122_10003366_pt1 | contig 10048 bp, 10 predicted proteins | sample AntAceMetag02UKB_FD_69790 | JGI IMG/M metagenome (GOLD analysis project Ga0075122, IMG submission 69790) | Saline lake microbial communities from Ace Lake, Antarctica - Antarctic Ace Lake Metagenome 02UKB | ecosystem: Environmental > Aquatic > Non-marine Saline and Alkaline > Saline | place...
AAAAAATCTCTATGTACGTCAATCATATTTGTAAGTAATACACAGTCTGTTTGGATTGATATATTAAAAAATTTCAGCAACTTAAACTAGAACTCTAAACTGTCGAGTTAAGAAGAAAGCTAAAAAAAAGAATGAGAAGAAAAAACCATTTGGATATTCCATGATAGATGATGCCAGCCCTGTTTGAATACCTATTTTCAAAATGAAATAAGAACCGGCTGCCGAAACAACTAATCCGAATACAGGAATCACCAATGAACTTAATAATATTGAACCGATTATTGATGAGACAATCCCGGTTGCAATTGATTCAAGTTTATCTTTAATTTTCATACCTATGCTCAAGAAAAAATTCAGTCATTTTTCAAATTTTAATCCAGAATTTTATCAACCGTTGAAATTGAATAAGGGAATTACGTTTTTGTAAATCGTCCAGTCATGATTGTATCAAAGAAGGGAGGACTGTTAAATACATCAAAAATCATAAATACAAGCATTTGCAATGCATCTTATTGATTAGATGCCAAAAATATTTAAGGCAGGTTGACTTTATGGGGTTAATATTCTCCTGTCAAGTCTTCATCTCTATGATCTAAAAAATTCATCATACTATTTTTTGCTATTTGGAAATCGATTAGAAGAAGTGATGCTATTAAAATAAAAAATACCAGACTAGATACCGGGGAAGAAGAACATCGCATTGGAAAGGAAAATTGGGGAATCAAAGTACAAGTTTTTACAAGTTTACACTTTGCCAATTCGTAAACGAAATTTCGGTTTCCAACTGAAATTATAAGATATCTAAAGAAGGGGACTTCAGTGAGGTGAAGCCATATGGTGTGGTGTCTTCCGAGGAAACTGAGGCCAGTGCTCATGCACACAGTCCTAAGCACGGCAGGCGTAGAGTTTCTCCCCCTGCCATGGGAGCGGAAGGCAGTTTAATTTTAACACAAATACTTGCTTATGTATATTCAACCAACCGGTTTCCGAGTTAAAACAGTGGGGGGATGTTTTTTGTTGGGGAAATGGGGGGGAGGGTAGTGTATTGTATTGTGCATCTAGCAATCAGCTTGGATACTCATCCACATTAATAACCTTTAAGAACTGTGGAAAATATGACGAATTTACCACAAAGACTGTGTTTTCATTAGCTTTGGCAATCTCCTGGTATCTTCTGAATCGGCCAGGGGTTTTGATCTGCTTTTCGATGCCTCTGTCTGCTGATAACTGTTTTCTAAACCTAATATATGGAACGGTTTCAAAGGCCATATTTTCGATTTTCCCTTCTCCTAATGAAATTTTATCCGGATTGAAACAGCAAATTTTTAAATCGGCGGTTGTTACTAAAACGCTCAGATAATAACACCCGATATATTGATTTTTGTTCAACACTTCAATATCTTGAATAGCAAATCCCTCGGTCGATTCAATAAGATCTCCAGCTAGACGTTCAAGCAGTGGCTTTTCTTTGTTTTGCCCCATCACGACACAAAACTCAGACTCAAACGATTCTGGACTAACACGAGCAACTTCCCAGTCAGATCTTGTGATCTTGTTGCCCTCAATCTCTGTAAACCAAACCTTTGTTTTATGGCTCTTGGGGGTTATATTATCAGGGACAAGAAAAACCCATGAGGAATCCTTAACTCTTTTACATTCAACAATCATAACCATGATTTCTTCTTTATGCTGCAAGATCAGATCTATAAAGCCATTTGAACCTGATGTCTCATTTTTCCAGGCGTGTTCTTTTAACAAAACCTTCCAGTTATGATCAAGGTGTGTTTTATTTACATAGTTCTCTATGCCGATCTGGAGAGGAAATCCAGAGCTATTAACAAGATCTCTTAGTTTTGAATCATCCATTTTTGATGCCTATTTGGATTTGATAGCGTTATTAAAATGGGGTTTGTCCTTCCATTATGTGCTTAATATCCGCTTCTATCGATTCATCGAACTTGTCAATTACCGGGATATTGTGGGACTCTTCAAGTATCTTAAAGATCTCTAATCCTTCAGCAATGTTATAATCTTTTCGGGATCGACTTTTTACATAACTCCTTACGCAATAAAGACGGTACTCTCGAATAGTAAAGTAATTGAGTTTTGATGCTACGAGACTAGCGTAATACAATGCTGAATCTTTAGAAATGGATTCATCTTTTAGATTTTTATGGATCAGCAAGAGAATGTTTTTCGTCAAAGGCATCGGGTCTTTTATCCCTGGTTGATGATGCTGTAATTCAACGATGAAAATCGCTGTATTTGATAATTTATGCTCTCTGTATTGATCTCTTAGCTGCACATAGAGTGATCGTGTCTTTATCGACTGATATTCCTTTTCAGCCGCTTCCGTGTCGCTTAAATCTTCTGAGTAGGAGAAATGTTCCTTCTCTTCATTCAAAAAACTGAACAAACCGAAAAATGCATCTTGGAATGAACGGTCTGAGAATTGCCTCTTCTGTTCTTCTAATTGTTCTACTTGCTTGGTAAATTGTAGGTTGAATTGATCCTTTTGGCTTTCGATTTGCTCTCCCTGCCGCTTGAATTGCCGGTAGATAAACCAGAGTACCCCTATGTTTACACTAGCAAGAACGATATTGACGATTACTCCTATAGGGACTTCGTGGCTAACAAGGTAAGATATAAATTCAGAACATCCCATATTAAATACCTCTTGAAAGGAATTCGTAATCAAACATTATTCATCTTCTGTTTCCAATCTAAAATCAAAAGAAAGGATCTTATAGTCTGTTACTTGAATTGCTTTTTATTCCCCTGATACTTGAAGGGGATCTTCTAGTTTAATTGATTTGATTTTCATTGGTCGGGTTTCTTCTGGATATTTTTGATATTATCTTCAACCCAATCTGCGGCTTTTCTATTAGCCGCATAATCGTCATCGTTCTCAATTGCTTCCTTTTTTGCTTCATTCAGCCATTCTATAAGAAGATCTACTTGATCTGGAGAAACAACGACTACCCGAACATCATCATTCTCTAAAAAGTCACCATTTGAAATGACAATCTGGCTTCCAACCGTTTTCACGCATATTTCCAGCATTTCTTTTTTCTTCTTCAATTCCTTTTAAATTATTGAGCATTCAACTCTTTCTTAAACACCTTCGATGAATGAAAAGTCACAACAGTTCTTTCTGAAATTTCATATTCGATTTTCGTTTTGGGGTTTCTGCCTATACGTGCTGACTTATGGTTTACTTTGAATTCTCCGAAGCCTGAAATCATCAGTCTGCTGCTTGAGCCGAGTGTATCCTTGATTATTCGTAGAAGGGTTTCGATCAGCTTTTTCGCACTTGGGTGGGATTGGGATATCTTTACCATTAGATTACGGACAATATCTTCTTTGGTTGTTGCCATTTTTTCTCTCTCTGAACGGTTTTGATTTTTTGTCAGCAGACTTCTTTTTACATCCTTTTGAATTGGTTTGGCAATTACCTTGATTTTTTGAACAGATATCAGTTAAAGTTGTAGCGCGATTTGCACCTGAATTTCGGAAAAAAATTTCCGGAAAAATCAACACTGAAAAAATCAATTTTTGTCTCGCTAGCAGTGCTGTTTTTCTTTGCCTTATCGGTCTTTGGGAAGAAAAAACGAAACGGAAATAAGACCTGTAATGATGAGCTAAAAATCTAAATCAAGATGTGCTTGCTTTCATCTTGTCACTGCTTTGATTGTTGTTCGCGGCATTCTGAATGCTGAAAGGATGCTATTCCTTTTCTCAACTCTCAACAGGGGATGAAATGAAAAAATATTCACACGCTTGGCTATCTTTGAAAGCAGTGGAACTCCTTAAAAGCTTTCAGGGACAATTCAGTTCTGATAGAAATAAAACCCTCAAAAGATTCCTGTCATTCATATCCAAGTATCCAAACACATTTGTCCGTGGCGCCTGGTTTCCTGATACGGTGATAAAAGATAATACCCAGGGAGGACATACTTGGAAATATTATCTGGATCCAATAAACGGAAAACAGGAAAAGCGCCGTCCCCCCTCCCACAACCATTGCCTTGGCTTTGTTAAAGACCAACTGACCCAAAAAATATCATTGGACATAAGAATAAGCGATCTCCCGGATCGCTGTGAAGCACTTAGTCAAATGATAAGGGATTCTGTTCTTATTACAAATAAAACAAAAAGTGGTGATGTGGTTGCCTTTAATGACAGCCAGATTGCCCTTTTCTTTCTCATGCTTTCCCACTACGTTTGTGATGCTCATGTTCCTGTTCATTGTGATAATCGCGACTTTTATACTCCCTCTAAGATACATCCGGATCTGGAGGGTTATTGGGAGAAAGAGGTTAAAAAGTATTATGTTGTATCAACCAAAATGGAGCAGTTTGACTTAAGCGCCGAAGGTAGTCTTCAGTTGAGATATGGAAAAACAGAACACAAACAATCGATGCTGGGTGAATGTGACAGACTCCTGGGGGCATCAAAGTGGGATAATATGCAGAGAGCAAGAAATCATTGGTCTGATTTTTTGGGTAAAGGAAATAAGAATATCTGGGATTATCTTGTTTCCGTATGTTCTGTCAGTTTTCAGATGTCACTGTTGATGTTTCCAATAGATCCCCCAAGCGGAGTTGACTATAGCACTGTTAGGATAATGAAAGAATCACCATTCAATAATACCGTCGTAAAGTATTCTCCTTTCATACTTGCTGATGCCATTAATTCTGTTGCTTTGCTTTGGTTGGCTTCCTGGGAAAGATGGGAATTGCTTGCTAAAGGAATTAAATAGAGGGCGAAAGAGAAATACTTTTTTTGAGTTCTTTTTGTATTTAAATATGGCTGAAAACAGGAGAAATCTATGGACACTGAATTTCATTATTGGATTACAGGTTTGATAGCTTTGCGAGCTGGTTTTACAAATGATGAGGCAAAGATTATTGCCTATTCATCAGAGTTTGTGGACGAAAACGACGTCTCGATAACGGTGCAAAATCAGAAGGATGGTAAGGATTATACAAATTTCATCAGTCAGACAATGAATATCCTCAAACCAAAAAATGAACTGATGAGAATCTATCCTATATTCCATTTTGTTCCTGGTGAACCTGATGCCGAGTCAGCAGTTAGGAAAGATGGAAAGATGCACCTATTAAACACCACACCAAATAGTGAGAATGCTAAAAGTATGCTGAATGCAGCCTTTAAGTCCACCGAAGATCAAAGGCTTTATCGCATTGGAATCGCTTCACATAGCTATGCTGATACCTGGGCTCACCAAAATTTTGTTGGGTGGTATGACTATTTCAACAATATTGGCCTCGATATAAAGCCGGATATCGGACATGCAGATGGTGAACACCATCCTGACTGGGTATGCCACACCTGGGTCGATAACAGATTGGTGCAATCAGAAATCAGTAATAGGCATAGATTTCTAACGGCGGCAAAAAGGCTTTTTGAAAGCTACTGTGATTACCAGAAGACATTAAAAAACCCAGATAGGTCTGATAACTGGCCGGATCTGCAAAACGAGATAACAGATGCAATGGGAGACGACTACTCGGGAAGTCGTAAAAGGTATGAAGATGAAAGGATGATACGATACCGAGAGTTAACAGGATTACCAGATTTTGATGAGAAGATATGGTTTAAGGAAGCGATCCGGACTGATGTGAATTTATTGCCAGATTCTGATGAAGGACTTTTATCAAATTTTACGCTTTTCAAAGACGATCAGTTTTGGAGAGATGATGATAGGTATGAGGATACAGACTGGTTCAGATTTCAGGAGGCTGTCAAAGCTCATGAAAAGTACACTCTTAAAAAATTGAAGCCAACATTCAAGAGAATGGGCATTTCGTTAGAGAAGTCATAATTTTTATAAATGAAATTGATGCTAACTGACTAATAATGGAGGTTGATATGGCTCAGAACTGGGCGCCTGAAAGTGAAATGGCTAAAGCGGTTTATCTGGCTGGTTTTCAATATGACCCCAGTCAGGACATTATTTTCTCTCGCATGGATGCATGGCAAAGGGGCTTTGGGTATGGATATGCGTACGATATTGCTGCCCCTGTAACGATCAGCGCGGTTATTGATTGCGAACCCTTTTTCTTTCGGTTTGATGAAAAGGATTGGATGATTGAATTGTGGAAGGGGCAGTATGGACTTGAAACCGGGGCGGAGATAGGGGTTTATGTTAGCAGAGAGAAAAGACCTCTTCTAGACTCAACAGTGGGAAATAGACCTCATGATCCTGTAAATAGTAGATTCTTCGACTGTGCCAACGACGATGAACTTTTAAATATGTCGTTTACCCTAAATCGCAAAGGGGAACAGCTATTCCAAAGAGGACCTGAAGATCATTGGTGGTTGACAGGCTTCAAATGGGGCGTGCTTTCCTCCCCCGAGGATCTCACAATGGATTTGAGCATCACCTTTACAGTTACAGAAATGCGAAAGGCGTTTGTTGCTTCACTTGAAAAAGCTGGTTATCAGAACATCAACATTGACAAAGAATCGGTCAGTTTTACGTTCGATAAACCGACCTCAACCCAACCACGTTTTGACCCAAGCTGCGAGATACTTGTTAAATCAGCCAAGGATAGCAATTCAAAAATTGTTGAAAATTACAAGAACCTTCAATTGAATAGCAATGATCCTAACGAGATCCCAGAGGAGTTTGCTGCCTATTTTGGTAAATATGATCCGAGACATTTCGAGGAGCTATTGGCGTCTGCAATAAAAGCCAGCGGTGGCACTTTAGAACAGATGAACGAAGCTTTAAAAAGTCTCTTTAAGCAAACACTTAGTCCATTTTCGAATTATTTTGACAAATTGGTCGATATGTTTAAAAAGTTTCTTGGATAGTATCTGTGATGAGGATTTCGGAGTCTTCCAGAAAATCCTTATCTGATAAGGGGATCAAATAAAAACCAACAGAATTTCTCTATAGGAAGACGGAAATTCATTTTTAGACCCCGGTTATAGGAGACAGTAAAATGAGCCTAAAATCGATAAAAGAGTTGGACTTCTCCACCCTTTGTGAAAAAAGCTTCTTTCCTTCACCTGCAGCCTGGGAAGACCAGGTACTTTATTTTCTGATGCTAGACCGGTTTTCAGATAACAACGAAAAAGACTACATCGATATAGATGGGAAGCCGGTTTCAGAAGGCTTCACTTCTAAATTTGTTTTTGCAGATAAGGGAAGCAATGCTCATCTGCCTGAAACGGGGCATGGGTGGAAAGGGGGAAACCTGAAAGGTCTCACAAGTAAGATCGGATATTTGAAACGATTGGGCGTAACTGCTATTTGGATAAGTCCGATATTCAAACAAGTTGAGTATTTCAACACCTATCATGGTTATGGAATTCAAAATTTTCTTGAGATTGATCGTCATTTTGGAACCAAGGAAGAGTTGGTTAACCTGGTGCAGACTGCCCACAATCAGGGGATTTATGTAGTGCTTGATATCATTTTAAACCATACCGGGGATATTTTCGAATATGAAAATGACCGGTCGCATTTCCCACGTTGGGATGGTTCGGAATACACGATTAAGGGTTACCGGAATGAAAACGGTGAACCATCAATCCCTTTTGGTAAGATAAATCCTGAAAGCTTACCTGGAGATCAATGGCAAAATATTGGTATATGGCCAGAAGAGTTCCAGGCATCAAATACGTTTACGAGAAAAGGCAACATTGGAGATTCAATATGGAATTGGGAGAACGACCCAGAGTACCTTGAAGGCGATTTTTGCGGATTGAAGGATGTCTACCATGGCCCAACTGATAAAATTGATTCTTTTGTTCCCGCGGATTCGTTGAAGCACCTTTGTGAGGTTTATAAATACTGGCTGGCATTTGCCGATCTTGACGGTTTCAGAATCGATACTGTCAAACACATGTCTAAAGGTGCTACTCGCTTTTTTACTTCTGTGATAAAGGAGTTTGCCCAAAGCATTGGAAAAGAGAACTTCTATTTGATCGGTGAAATTACGGGTGGCCGCAAGAGTGCTTATCTTACACTTGAAGTTACCGGCCTTGACGCCGCTTTAGGTATCAATGATATCCCAGATAGACTTGAGTACATGGTAAAGGGCTACAGAAACCCGAAAGAATATTTCGGGCTGTTTCGTAACTCCGAATTGGTAAAAAAGAACTCTCATATTTGGTTCAGAAATAAGGTCGTTACAATGTATGATGACCACGATCAGGTCCGGAAAGGCAATTATAAAGCAAGATTTTGTGCTAAAGAAAATGGAAATATTCTCAATCTGGCTGTCATGGCATTAAACGCAACAACGCTCGGAATTCCCTGTGTTTACTATGGGAGTGAACAGGATTTTGCCGGAGAAGGGAATTGTGACTGCTATTTAAGAGAGAACATGTTTGGTGGTGATTTTGGAGCTTTTAACTCTAAAAGCAAGCATTTTTTCAACGAGGATAATGGGATATATAAAGAACTCTCAAAGATATTGAAACTTAGAAAAGAAAAGATATCATTACGGCGGGGGCGTCAATATCTAAGGGAAATTTCTGGAGATGGAGAGCATTTTGGAATTCCTGAAATGGTGGGCTATGAGATCAGATCCATTATCCCATGGTCTCGAATTTTCAACGATGATGAATTATTATTAGCGATAAATACCGATATAAACAGTAGCAGAACCGCATGGGTTACTTTAGATAATGGATTACACCGAAAAAGCGAGATATTTACGATTATATATTCAACTGACAATAACCAGATTGGCGAGGAATACACAATTCACGAAAATAATGGTAAATCTATTTTACTTACAATACCATCAGCCGGTTTTGTAATATTAGAAAAAATGAATTCGGATTAAATGACACCCGGAAATAACAAAACTGAGAGCATTTGAGAAAGAGGCGCCGGAGCAAAATGAGGATCTCAATGAGATAATGAGCGTACTATTTCCTGATTTATGAGCTGAGTAGCCGTTAGCTCCCAGTCTCCCAAAAATTTATCTTACTTCGAATCTTTCCCCTGGTTCTTTTCCTGTAAGGTAAAAAAAAGTAAATCCTCGTCAGGATCTTCAATCACAATGCTTCTAGGTGGAAATGAGACGATTTTTCCGTCCGTTTTACTAATTGGGCTTTTCAGTTCGCCTTGGTAAGCTGCTGGCAAACCTCAATTCATAAAGTCGGCATCAATATCTAACCATTCATACAACAATCCCGCTTCTTTCAATTCTTCCTTATTTCTTTCAATTGCTTCCCTAACCTCGGCTTCCGCTTTATTGTGAGCCAAAGCTATTACATCTGGAGTTAAGATCAAATCTCCGTCTTCATTCCTTGGAAAAAGATGTCCCCAGTGCCGATCAAAAAGGCCTATAACCGTTTTGTATTTAATAATGGATTTTAGAATATCGAATGTAGCCTCAAAGGATTTATCCCACAAGTCTTTCAGGGCAAGGATAACGAGATCCTGACTAGGTTTCGGAAGATTAAAATATTCGCTTAATCTTTCAACAAGGGCCTGAGTCACCATGGTCACTTCCTCGTAATACTCGTCCTTGTCGATGAGATCCAACCAGTCTTCTGGGATCTGATCCTCAGGTGTTTCAATTGGAACCATAATTCACATGTTGGGAGTAAGCCTAAAACTTTAGGTTTTAATTACTTTGTCTGCTGCTCTATACCAGGCACCTAAGTATTTATCTTTAAGTATATTAAGATTTTCAATCGCATATGACATAAACCATCCTATTAGGCCATCCCAATTTTGGAGATTTCCCGGTGCATGCAATTGCCATCCAAGTTCTTCAAGAAGCCAATTGGATTTTGCACTATTCCTTAGCTGAGATGTAGAAACCCAATTTGATTCTTCATCTTCACCCGTCTGGTCAAAAAAGTAAAATCAGCCTAAATCCACGGATAAAAGGGCTTAACAAGAGAATTTGCTTCAAAATCCCGTCCGTATCAATCAGGCAGCTTCTCTATGGTAGTAGTTTAGCACACCTCCTAGGCGCGACCGGCATGTAATCCTGCCATTCTTCTTTGTTGGATCATATCCGTCTATCGGAAACAGTAAGCGGTTATCTTT
>Ga0075122_10003370_pt1 | contig 10042 bp, 12 predicted proteins | sample AntAceMetag02UKB_FD_69790 | JGI IMG/M metagenome (GOLD analysis project Ga0075122, IMG submission 69790) | Saline lake microbial communities from Ace Lake, Antarctica - Antarctic Ace Lake Metagenome 02UKB | ecosystem: Environmental > Aquatic > Non-marine Saline and Alkaline > Saline | place...
GGGTTCTATTCCACAATATTCAATACTAACAATTTTATCCCAGTAGACCGGAAAACCTTTGGCGTATCTTGGTGGCCTTTCTCCTTTCTTTATATCTAACTTCTTATGACAACTATTACAAAGGAACAATATATTTCTTGGTGAATGGTATTGTGTATAATTACCATCAAATTCATGTAAAGCGTTAATATGTGCAAATTCATGATTGTGAAGTCCTTGTGCCTCCTCCACCTCCGGAGCCTGACAAAGTTCGCACTTGTTTTTTGATCTTTTTCTTACTATCTTTTTCGCTCTTTTTAGTCTTATCCACTTTCCGTTTGTGTAACTTGGATTTTGGTTTCCTTTTGGAAATCCCTGCCCTTCGTACGTCTTTCGCCATGTTTGCCCCTCCCTCTCTCTATCTGTCGGTTCATAGCTTCCTGCTATTGCCAAATAATCTCCAACTCTTAGTTCTGATATTGTCTTATATTGGTTATAAGAAAACAGTCTATGGTTTTTCGTTCCCTTTATACTTTTGCCAGATTTTGTCGTTACTCTATAAACCATGCGTTTCCCTTGATAGAAAATATCTTTGACTCCACATGGCCTTACCCTTTTATCATCATACATCTGAAGGATCGGAGTCTTCCGGTATGGCATAAATCGTTTAGTATTCCATTGTAGATAGAAGTCTTCTATTGTGACTGTGCTTCCTGTATATTGATTCCAATTCCCCCTCCTTAATATCGTATCTCCTGTTAAGCATCTATTATATCCGTAGGAAGCCCATGCTTGAAGCCCAGTCCAAAACTCTCTGGCCTCTGCCCTATCAAATATTTTTGTTTTCTTGCATCCGTTCAAAAATTCTTTTTCGTATTGTTTGAAGGCCGCTACATTGCGCTTCTTGCCTATTACTTTACGAATCTTATCTGCCATACTATATGGTAAACCGGCGACCTTGCTAATGACCGCCATTACTTGCTCTTGGTAGACAAGCAATCCAAAAGTACTCTTGGTTATCCTTTCATAAATCCTATGCTTCTTTTCCCATGTCGCTCCATGTTTGCGTTTTATATATTCTGCCGTCATGCCGGAAGCGTATGGTCCTGGCCTAACAAGGGCGCTTGTGTCTGCAAGGTGTTGAAAATTATCGGCATGTATTTCCTTTAACAGATTCTTTGTAGCCCATGGATTAAATTGGAAGACGCCTACTGTATTTCCTTCATTAAGTTCATTAAGCACTTTCTTGTCGTTCAGGTCAATTTTGTCAAAGTTGACTTTCGTTTTGTGGTTTATCCAAATTGCATCCCTTGCATCATTAAGCACCGATAGCAATTTTAATCCAAGTATGTCCAGTTTGATTAACCCAACATATTCTGTATCGTTTTTTTCCCAGTTGATAAGTTTAATGCCTTTCCGTTCCAATAGATTGCATCGTCCGCTTGTGCCGATAGGTTCTCTGCTGACGACAACCGCCGCTGCATGTTGGGAATAGGTTTTAATCTGCCCTTCTAACTTTTTAGCATGTCTTATTACATTAGGATATTTTTGTGCAAACTCTTGGCATTCTGGATATTCATCTATCGCATCTTGTAGTCCAGTATGGTCATCGTTGTCTTCAACAAGCTTTGCAAATTGATCCACCTCAGCTAATGGGATATCAAACACCCTGCTAACATCTCTAATGACCGCCCTTGCTTTCATCCTATTGTAACTACTCACACCCGCTACATTATCCTCTCCGTATAAATCTTCAAGACGCCCACGGATCAGATGTCGTTTTCGATCTTCAAAATCTATATCTATATCTGGTAAGTCGGTACGATCTTCACTAATAAATCTGCTGAACATTAGATTGTGATTAATAGGATCAACAGTTGTTATACCCAACAGATAGGAGACCAGAGAGCCGCCCACACTTCCTCTTAGGGGTCCGGTCATTATGTCGTTTTCCTTGCACCATTTAACCAAGTCCCATACAATAAGAAAGTAGCGTACAAACTTCTTTCTCCTTATAAGATCGAACTCCTCTTTAAATCTATCGTAATACAAGTTGTTGAGTTGTAATTGTTTACCAAATATTTTTTTATAACCGGCATGGCAAAGGTATTCAAGTGATTGCACTTCTTCTTTAATTTTGATGCCCTTAACTCTTGGCAATTTTATTGGATATCTTTCAATACGAAAGTCGGAACACTTTTCCGCCACCTCCAGTGTATTGTGGAGGTAGCGTTGATTATAATATCCTTGTTGTTTAAAGGCTTGCTTCATCTCCTTTTCTGATTTTAGATATAGGCCGGTAACACTAAAACGCCATCTGTTTAAGTCAGTCCACCTTGCTTTGTTTTGTATTGCTAACAGAACCTCATGTGCTTGTGTATGCGTTCTGTTGATGTAATGACAGTCATTGGTAGCAATAACTTTATGTCCATAACGCTTTGCAAGTTTGTAACAGAGTGCATTGAGGTTCCTTTGCTTTTCAACATCATGTGCCATTATCTCAAGGTATAAGTCGTCTCCTATCTTGTGGTGCAACTTTCTGAAAAGCCTTTTCCCTCCATCGTCTAACATGAAACTTTGTAGACAGGCAGTTGATACAACTAATCCCTTGCAATGTTTTAGAAATACCTCGTGGCTAACTCTTGGTTTATAATAGAAGCCGTCTGTGTTTGCATAGGTCAACATATCGCATAGGTTTTGAAAGCCTTCTTGGTTTTTTACCAATACGACAATATGTCCCCTCTTCCTTGTCTTAACTTTTGGATCCTTAACAATGTATAACTCGCATCCCAGGATGGGCTTTATACCTTCTGCTTCGCACGACTGTTGGAATTTTATTAGACCATCTATAGAACCGTGATCTGTTAGTGCAAGATATTTAAACCCTAACTTCTTTGCTTTTGCAGCATAAGCTCTCGTTGTCCCTAATCCATCGAGCATAGAATATTCGCTATGTAAGTGAAGATGACAAAAGTCCATCGTTTTTTATTTTCCTCCGTGCTTCTTTGTATGAAATATTAAGTTCCCTTCCAAGGCCACGGATAGAATAAATATTTCCTTTATACATAATATGTTTTGTTCCAGGACGATTAAATGCCTGTTCCCATCTATCCGCCCATCGACAGTTGGATGGTTTATAATTCCCATCATTGTTTTTCCTATCAATAGTTTTTCCTTCTGGCCTTATTCCCATATCTATCAAGAATGATCTAAATGACAGTCTCCACCTAATACAAACTCTTATTCCCCTTCCTCCATAAGTATTATAACGAGGATTTTTTGGATTGTTGCACCGTACTTTCATTTGAAGCCATGTCGTATATTCCCGTGAAAACTTTTTTCTTATCCTTCCCTTTGCGTTATTATGTCCGGTAATATACCTTCTCCCGGGACCAGTTATCCCTCCGCATCCACAAGCGCACCTTCTATGGATCTTAGTTTTCATTTCTTACAGTCCTTCGCCGCCCTCTGCAAAGCTTTTGCAACATCAAGCGCTTGATTACGATCCATTCCAACCCACCTGACCGCCTTACCAAAATTAATCATTACTTTTTTCTGGTCGGATGAAAGTCCAATAGTAAATTTTATTTCACCATCATCGTTTGGCTGTATCTTACCTTGCGGATGCTTTCCCGTAGCTCCAAGGCCATATCTCTTATCCAGTTCAGCAAAACTTTGTTTCATCTGTTTTTGTTTTTTCAGGTCATCTTCATCTCCGACAACAACTATATCCCTTTTCATGTCTTCAATCGATCTACCTGCTCCTTCCAATGGTTTGTCGCTGTGATGCATAATACGTTCCTCCTTAATAGATTATAAGTTGTCGCCCAACCTTCTTTTGCAATTGCTCTCCCATGCCTCCTTCCTTATATTTCGCCAGTACACATATTTTTCTTATCTGATGTAAGTCATTCATAGGATCAAGTGGGACACCTGCATTTCGCATGGTCAGGTAAAAATTAAGGCAGAACCCTTCTGTCACTCCTGCATATTTGCCCCATAACTTCTTCTCTCTAAAAAACGCTTCCACCCTCTTTTTCCTAATTGCTTTTATATGTCCCTGCCAGTGACGTGGGTTCCGGCATTGTTTTTTAGTCCAGTTAGGAAACTTTTTTTGTTGTTGCGCTTCCCATTCATCGATCATAAATGTTTCCCAGATCGCCCATGTAGGACCTTCTGTTGTAAAGAACTCATCCCAAGTATGGTTCTTCCTAATCGAATTGTCGCAATCCTTTTTACCTTGCCACATCGCACATCCCTTTGGATGCCCTTCATACGGTATCCGACAGAATGTGCGGTATAATGTGAGGCTCCTTATAAAGACAAGGTCTTGTTTATAAATGCTAATTATCCTTTCCCGCCTTCTTATGTTTCTTCTTAGTCCCATCATCAAAATCCTTTTCAGTTAAGTCGATTCCTTCTTTCGCCCATTGCGTTTCGTATTCTGAAGGAACGTATTTGAAGACGTAGTTGTCGTCTTTGTCTATGTTAACAGGCATCAGCTTTCCATGGAAATAGTTTCTCGGATTCCCAGGCGAGTTTAGGTTGTTCCAAACGTTACGTGCAAAGTCCAAATATGTTACGTCATGTCTTTCGTTCAATGGCTTGCTAACAACTCCAACATGGTCTGTTCCAAAACGTTTCTCTATTAAGAACGGACTGGCTTCTGTGTCGTATATTTTGTTAAATTGGAAATGGCTAATGTAGCCGTTCCTATTATATTTGATCCTTGCATCTCTTAGGAACCATGCGACTTGCGCCTTTGACCAGTTTGTTAATTCTGGATTTGCAGGGTAAACGGCAGGTGGACCACAACATGTCCCGCTTGTATTAAGTTCCTTAAAGTCCGGGTCGCCGCATCCAAAGATCAGTTTATGCTTTTGACAGAACAGGAATATCTTTTTTATGTAGCGCTCTTTAACCAGTCTGTTTAATCTTAGGTAGCCGCCCCTCTCCTTTGGACTTAATATGCGGTAGTATTGCCTTATGTTTTCAATACCTGTCAATTGCCCTATCCATTCAAAACGTTTTTGCATAGCATCGCCGGCTCTTGAATCCATAATAAAGAATTCTGTGCTTATGGCTTTAATACCGGCTTTCAGCGCCTTCTCAAGAAGTTCATCTAACCCGACATCTGTTATCCCTATTATAAACGGGCGGAGTCGGAGGACGGTATAGTAACCCATATCTGAAAAATGCTTCAACATCCGTAGCCGCTTTGTTGGGGATTGGACGCCTATCTCAATTTGCCTTGCTAACTTGTCGTCCGGTATTGGGATGCTCACTTGAAAGATGAAATTTTTATTGTGTGCATTCTTAACAAACAACTTCTCATATTTGCCGGTATAAGCAGCGGAGCCTTTTGTGCAAAAGATTGTCGGATACGCTTCTTCCGACAACATTTCTATTACTTCATATCCGACTCCGTTTGCTAATTCAAAATTACAGAACGGGTCTGCCATTCCTCCCCAATGCATTATAAAACGCTGTTTAAAGAAACAGTCATATAATGCTTTCTCTCTTGGACCACCTTTCCCTTCCATTGCTTTGGCAAACTTCTTAGGATTAATAGCATGTAGCATCTTGTTGAACGTCGGATTGTTTTGCTTCGATAGAAACGAGAAGCAATAGGAACAACCAAAAGAACAATGCGAATACTGGTCAAATGTAAATGGCTGAGCGCAATCCATAAATTCACTTGTCGGACGTGGACTCAGATAATTGAAGGCCGACTTTTGATCCCTGTCTAATTTCAGCCCTCTGTTTTGTCGCACAAAAGTTTTACTTTCTTTTATTATCTCGTCTTTTAAACTCATAGTCTAAATCTCCTTCCAACTCTCTCTTTAAAATAAAATTTCTTTTCCCTTCTGTTCCAGCGCAATCGCTTTGCTTCCATTAACTGTATTAGTTCGGTTAACATTTCCACGTCGTATGTATTGTTCTGTACATACTGCCCTATCCGCATAAATTTTCCTAACCTTTCCACCCAACTCTTTTTTGGGAACGTGACCGCAACAGTCCTTTTTAAGAAATCTGTTAGTCCAGTCTTCGGACCGGTATATTTGGTGATAGGCTTTGGCTTTAAAAGGGCTTCTTCTATTTGTCGTATTTCATCTTGCTCCTTTCCTTTTATAAGCACCTCAAACTTCTGCTTCCTCATCTCATCTTGTGTCTTCTTGCCCTTGCCCATAAAGGTTGCTATACCAGTCATTTATTCTCCCTTCTTCAATCCAAAAAATTGTTCAGGTTTGTGTTTGTATATTCTTAGCAGTTGGATAGTTTCTTTTGCGTGACGCTCCGAGCAACAGAGCGCCCTGCATATTTTTGCAACCAACTTCTTATCCGTCTGCTTTATTTTTCCTATGTACGGTATATAAGGCGGGTTCTTCTGCTTCTTAATGTTAGTTAAATATATCCTTCGGGTCGCCCACTCCGGCAATCGTCCTATATACTTATTCATCTTGTAAGACAATACGGCGTACCCTGAAAACGACAGAACCCTGTTTACCATATATGGGCTCTTAATCTTTTCTATTGTATGATCGTATATTGCATTGACTTCTTCAAACATTTTTTATCCTTATTTATGGGTGACTAATTCCTGGTAGTGAACATCCTGGTATTGTCCCATCCTTATTAATAGGTGTAGCAATTAAATTTGTAGTGGAAGATGTATAAAATAGGAGACGACTGCCATCTGTAAAATGCATATTAAAAGCATGCTCCCCTTTTAATTTTGTAACAGACGCAATCGTTTTCCCTTCAACAAATTCTTTAATGTGCTCTTCGCTAAAATGCCCCATTATACTCCTCCTTCCAATAACATATCCCATCATCAAAACTCCGGTTCTATTTCTAACGTGTCCATCACTTCCAGCATACATGCCGAAAAGTTAATCTCCTTATCAACACCACTCCGTTCCCTATACATATACTCTGCAATAACAAGCGCTATCTCACCTTGTCTTTCATCTATCTCATTTGTTACAAAGTCGTCAAACAGTGCCTTATACATCCATGTAAAATTTGAATGTTCTCTTGTCAGTTTTCGTATCTCGGTTATTTGCCCTTCCTTAATATAATCAAATATTTTTTTCTTAGGGAAGACAGAGATTATATCTTTCAATTTAAATCTGCCGGTTATACTTGCCGCTTGCATATTGTTAATCATGGTTCGTACATCGAAGTCAAAGTAATCTACCAGTTTAACAATATCTTTTTGCTTATGTTTTATATCTTCTGCTTTCAATATAGTTTGCAGATGTCCTATCAATGGTTTCCGACAGACCTGTTCCAGTTTAAATACCATGCACCTTGATCTGATCTCTTCTATTACCATATCAATATGATTAGCAGTAAAAATAAAACGGCTGTTTTTATGGTAGCGCTCAATCGTGTTCTTTAATGCCATCTGTGCTTCCGGTGTAATACCATCTGCTTCATCAAAAAATATTATGTTGACTTTGCCCTTCTTTTGTATCCTTGATCTTGCAAATTCCTTAACAGTAGTCTTAACGGTTGCAATGCCTCTGTCGCTGCTGCTTGCATTTAGTACCAGTGAGGCAGAGGCGCAAGCGTTAATAAGGATCATAGAGATAGTCGTCTTAGCGCTTCCGGGTGGTCCATGAAATAACAGATGCGGTATTTCCCCCTTGTCTATAAAGGATTCAAAAGTCCTACGTGCAGAAGGCAACAATGCCAGATCATCTAAGTTATCTGGTCGATAGTGTTCGTACCATATTAAATCGTTTAGTGTTTTCATTTAGTCCTCGGCTATTGGAGTTATAAAGTAGGTTGTATTTTTCCCTTTGATCATAACTGGTAATTCTGAATCTGCAAAAGCAAGCAAGGGCTTTTCCCCCTCCTCGTATTCTATAACGTTAAGTATCTTTGCAATGAACTCTCCGTTCAGCTTAATATCAAAATCATCATTCCCGGAAAAATGTTTGTCCAGTATAACTTTAAATCTGTGTTCGTTCGGATTGCCATATACGATAGACAAGATGCCTTCATTCATTCTAAGTGTTAAACCTTTTTCTTTAATCATGTTGATATAAGAAAGCAGGTCTCGAATTGTACCCTCTTCCAGTTCGATCTCTTCCTCCATTTTTTTCTTTAACTTTTTAAACATGCTGCGATAATCCTTTTCAACATTAGTAACGATCAAGTCTGTTTTGGATAGCAGGTACGACAAACTCCTATTGCCCTTCTTTGTGCTCAGGCGCATCCAACCCATTTTCTTAATGTCAAATAACAGTTCCTCGTCTTCAAGACTCGACAGAAACTTGATGATAAGATCAAGGTCACCCAGTCCGAGTTCGCAATTCACATCCTCACCTGCTAACTTAATACTGGAATGGATGGTAATAGTATTTGTTATGTCTATTAATTCCATTACACCTATACCATCCTCGATCCTAAGTGTCGCCTCTGCAAGCGCCCCTCCAAGGTAACATTGTTTTAACAGTTGTAGGAATGCTTCCCTTTCAATAGTTTGTTTGGTATTACGTCTCGTCAACGACATGGTCCCCTCCTTTTTCTTTTTGAATATGTTTTACTGCTTCGATAGTATGTGTAACCCAAAATTCTCTCATGATTTTGATCTTAGGATTTTGGGTACAGACTTGGAGATTGTTAGACATTGATGTTGTCGGTCCCAACTGATGTCTGCACCAATGGCAAACGACAGCGCCAGTCCTAACCTTCTTCCAACAATGACTTTGATAAATCCAACTTTCCATTTCCATATCCATTCTATCATCTTTGTTCTGAGGTATAGGATCATCATAGTTCATAGCACCCTCCTTTTTAGGTCTAAAAAAACCACAAGACACCACGTACAAAGGCATCTTGTGGCTTTGCTAATATTAGCATTCTTGTTTATGCTACTGTAAATGTTTAGTCCTCGTCTTCGGCCAGAGTAATAAGGACACTTTCCTCATCACCAGTGAAACGTGCCATCAACGGAACGGCATTGGAGACCTTGCGGATAAGGGTTCTTAAGGTAAGATTGATTACTGCATCGACATCCTTACCCTTTTCCTTAGCGACAACTTTGGCAATCTTTTTCAAGGTGTTACCATCCTCCCCGATAGCGGCATACACCTTTGCAGGTAACGTGCCTTTGCGGAGGCCCTTTGGCAGATCGACATCCTTTTCCTTTTTGTCCTTTTTGCTTTTCTTGTCTTTCTTGCCTTTGCCTTTTCCCTTCTTATCCTTTTTGTCCTTTTTGCCTTTTCCCTTCTTATCCTTCTCGGCCTTCTTAGCGGCCTTTTCAAAGGCTTCCTCTGCGGCTTCTACAACCTCTTCAATGACATCTTCAAGGCTGGACTTTTTAACCTTGGTGTCAACGTCCAGATCGTTTTCCTCAATGTACGCCTTCATTTCTTTTACGCTGAACTCCTCCAGTTCCTCACGGAGTTCGTCCTCGTCAAAGTCGTCAGGCGTTTCGTCCTTTTCCTTTTTGTCCTTTTTGCCTTTGCCGCCACCATCAATGAGGGATTCGTAAAAGTCGATTATGTCCTCATCAACTTCATCAATCTTACCGTCATCATCAATCTCTTCGATGGCCTGGATGAATTCCTCTTTCAACGCATCTTCGTCGTCCTCTTCTACGTCAATTGGATCAGAGGTCAATTCCAGTTCGTTCAGCTCTTTGACTTGCTTCACCAATTCCTTCATGTTCTTTTTTGACATAACTATCCTCCTATGTCCTTTAAAGGTTAACTGCAAAAACGATCATACTAACTCCGCCGCTACTACCTCCTTTCTCTTAGGATTGTGTTTCAGTTTATATATTCTATCATAAACTTCTTCCGACATAAGGAAATATGAAGATTCTCCAGTTTGCAGGTCATATATAGGAACTGTTACCCTTCTTGGTATTCCTACCTTGCAAAATGGGCAATCTTTATCTTTGCATTCTAAAATTGTCATTTCTTTTTTTACCTCCTATAACTATTATACACTATTTTATAAAACATCCGACTCAATCAAAAGTTCTATTTGCCTGTGGGATTGTATATGTTTTCTGGTATAAATCTAACAAAAGCGATGCCGTTAA
>Ga0075122_10003372_pt1 | contig 10037 bp, 5 predicted proteins | sample AntAceMetag02UKB_FD_69790 | JGI IMG/M metagenome (GOLD analysis project Ga0075122, IMG submission 69790) | Saline lake microbial communities from Ace Lake, Antarctica - Antarctic Ace Lake Metagenome 02UKB | ecosystem: Environmental > Aquatic > Non-marine Saline and Alkaline > Saline | place...
TCAAATAGCCATTCCAAGGAAGATAGACAACATTGTCATCATACCTCACCTCATCCATATAAGAAGGCTTGTATACATCTGTAGATTCTTCCCAGAAATAATTACCTGTCAATAAAAGTGCGCAAAACAGCGCAATGAAACTGGCTCGAATCAAAGTTTTAATTTTTCTAGCTTCGGATTTTGTTATTCCTTTTGCTTCCATTAAGTTCATTTATATCTAAGTATTATACCATTTTTTAGGTGTTTTCTCAATGCTAGACTTTGCCAAAAAAAAAGATTAAACTTCGTGAAGTAAACCTTAACTTCACCTTATGAAAATTAAATTTGCACTAGTTTTGCCTATAGTTTGCGTGTCCGTTTTATTCTCAGGACAAGCCTTCGCATACACAGATGTTCCAGCTGATCACGAATTTGTATATGAAATAGAATACCTCGAATCGCTAGGACTATTACCAATGGATATAAACAAATTTGAACCAGACAGAGAAATAACTCCGCTAGATCTCTACTATTTTCTCCTCACATACAGCGAAACCAAGTTAGCAGAAGACATAGACCTTCCATATCTAGACACAAACAACACAGATTGGTACGCCACTTACATCCAAACAGCTATTAACAAGGGATTATTAAAACCAGCGATACACAACCCAACCCTGGCCCCAAACAGAAAAGTCAGAAAAAGAGAAGCTATAATGAAGGTTTTCGACACAGTGGGCGTTGGAGTAAACAAGCTTTTCGATGAATCATACTTCCCATTCACAGACCTAAACTCTGGCTCAACATCAGCTCCTTATATGTTCAGGGCTTATCAAATCGGAATCTTGGAAAGCAGTCCAACCACAGCAAAAGCATCAAAGAAAGTAACACGAGGAGAATTAGCATACTATTTATACCAAATTTATGAGTATGAAACTGAAGACGCTCTCGATTACTACTCAATAAACCTAGATTACACCTCAGCAACTCCAGAGATAGATACACCAGCTTTCGATATCTTTGTAGACATTTGGGACACTATAAAAGATAGCTACTACTACCAAGACGAAGTCGACGAAGAAGAAATGATGTACAGCGCAATCAACGGGTTGATTGAAACACTAGATGATCCGTACACAGTCTTCACGTCCCCATTCAGTGCAAGCCCTCTGAACCAGTTAGAAACAGAATATGAAGGCGTAGGAATGTCAGTCGAAATGATAGACAACGAAGTGGTAATTATAAGCCCATTCAAAGGGTCTCCAGCAGAAGCAGCAGGATTGGAGCCAAACGACGTAATCACAGAGATCGACGGCCAAAGCGTAAGTGGCTTAAGCCTAGACGCAGTAGTCGACATGATAAAAGGAGAGTCAGGAACAACAGTAAAAATAAAAGTAAGAAGAGGATCAACAAACAAAACAATCACGGTCACACGAGGATACATCACATACAGCACAGTCACCTTGGAATACATGGAAAATGTCGCTTATGTAAATGTTGTTTCATTCAGTGAAGACACCACTCACGAATTCCTAGACGTAGCACAAGAGATCTACGACAAACAACAAACAGAAGGAAACGTAGAAGGAATCATCTTGGACCTCAGAAACAACCCAGGCGGATTCCTAGACGTAGCTATCGAAATAACCGGATTCTTCTTCGATGAGGATGTAAATGTAGTAATGCTAGAAGAAAGCGATGAAGATAAAACAATGTACTACGCAGAGTATTACGGAGAAGAAAGCGAATATGAATACGGAGCAGGCTTATTGAGCGATTATGAAGTCGTAGTTCTAGTAAACGAAGGATCAGCTTCAGCATCAGAAATAGTCGCAGGAGCACTCCAAGATCACGACAGAGCAGAAATTTTAGGCGAAACAACGTTTGGAAAAGGTACTGTTCAAGAAGTATTCTTCTACAATGATGAATCTATATTCAAACTCACAGTCTCAAAATGGCTAACACCAGAAGGACAAGACATAAACCACACAGGACTAACACCAGACAGAGTTCTCACAAATAGTGAAACAACCGACTGGCAGCTAGATACGGCTATTGAGGAGATATTGTATTAACAGCATCCTCCGTATTAACAATAATTTCACCAACATCCTTCTTTTCCCGATCATCACGAAGAAAACAAACCCAACCTTGTTTTTCTAGCCTAGCTACATGTTCATCGTCTCTGGGCTTACCCATTCTTTCTTTCCACTCAAAGTGCGAAATCTCTATAAAACCATGTTTCAAAGCAGTTTTTATCACAGCAGGAGTTTTCGACATAGCTACCACAATAGCATCCGGGAATTTCTCCCGGCACTTCTCATCCTTGCGCTTATACATCTCTTCATACAAACCATACCCCCTATATTCAGTCAGCACAGAACTAATTGAATACAAAACGTATGGACGACCATCAGAAGCACTAACATCCATCTTTTTAATCATAGACAACCCAATAATCCTATCCCCATCTTTTGCGAGAACACAATCTGGACTCTTAATAAACTCTTCTATAAAACCCCTATCTCTTTTAAAAGTCTTCCAAACACCCATAGGATGAGTTGCACTTTCAGGATCCAAATCATACTGAGGATAGTAAGAACGCATCAAACCCCAAGTCAAAGCATCCAAATCCTCTTGCGATATCTCCTGATCAGGCCCACCCTCAACAATCTGAACCGTCTTCCCAAGATTTTCTATGTCAAAATCCATCGGAGAAAAGTTAAGACTTCTCAGCCACATCACCCAAGTCCTCCTCTTTCGCCCCTTCCTCCTTTAATTCAGGAGCATCTTTTTCTTCTTCAGTCTTGAAATCAAGTTCGCCAGATTTTGCCTTCAAAATCTCTTCTGGGTTTGTAGTAACGATCTTATCTTCTATGTAAGAAGCAATAATTTGAATCGCTACATGCTTATTTCCAGCAAAGAAAAGCCCCTGTCCAACACCACTGTTTAACAAGACATATTTCTCGCCTTCAGTAAGGTTAAACATCTTGGCTAAAATCTCGATCGCAGCAGGCGCTTGCCTAAGAAGCAACAGCATTGAAGAGTTTGTAATAATAGGTTTTCCGTGAGTACTTTTTACAAAGTCCTCAACATCCTGAGTAATCGTAGTCACGCCCAGGTAGTATTTACGAGCACGTTTCACGAGTCCATAAAGGAATTTCGCACTATCTTCATGCTGCATCATAGTCCAGGCCTCATCTATAACAAGAACACGTTTCTTGAGCTCACTTCGGACCTTATTCCAGATATGATTCAAGATGATATACATAGCAATTGGACGCAGTTCGTCCTCAAGATCACGAATACAGAACACCATAAGTCCACTCGATAAATCTAAGTTAGTAGGCTTATTGAAGATTCCTCCAAACGAACCTGTCGTAAATTTCGACAACCTCTTCGCCAAGCTATCAGCTCCTTCTATACTAGATAGAATATTATGAAGATCCTCCATTGTAGGCGGTTCAAATTCAGAAGGATCAACTGTTTCCATAGTTATACCTTTCAACGAATAAACGTCTAACAACGCTTTATCCATCAAACTCCCCTCTTCAGGAGTCATTTCTCCTAACATCAGCTTCATCAAACCATGCAAATTAATCACTGCAGATCTGACCAAATCACCAGGCAAGACATCCTCACCTTCAAGTGGCTTCGGCAAATCGAAAGGATTAATTCTCCTGTCACTATTAAGACTTAATTTCAAATAAGTTCCACCAATAGTCTGACTCAAAGATTCATACTCGTTCTCAGGATCAATAACAATCACATCGGTCCCCAACATCATCATCCTCAAAATCTCCAACTTAACAGCATAAGATTTACCAGCACCAGACTTCGCAAACACAACACTGTTTGCATTTTCCAGCTCAAATCTGTCAAAAATAATCAGACTATCATTATGTCTATTTATTCCATACAAGATTCCATCATCCGAAGTAAGATCAGAAGAAGTAAATGGGAATGTAGTAGAAAGCGGAGCTGTGTTCATATTTCGAACAGTATCAAGCTCATCCAAACACTGAGGCACTGCTGAGTTAAATCCATGCTCTGCTTGAACCTGAGCACGTTTTGTCAAAACAAGCTTACCAGCAAGCAAACTCTCTAATTGTTTAGAAACTTTATCTAATTTTTTCTTATCATCAGCATAAACAGTAAAATATAAAGCAAACTGAAAGAATTTCTCATTACCTTTTTGAATCTCTCTTCGAAGACTTTCTGCATCCTGAAGAGCAGTTTCAAGCGCAGGATCACTCACCTGCCCTTTCTCAGCCATAATAGACATGCTCGATTGCATCTGAGCAACCTTTTTCTTAAGAGTCTTCATTATCTCACCCGAATTAATCGGATATATAAATTGAGAAATATCCAAAGTAGCATCAAAATTTATCACTGGAGCAAGCCAGTTTGTATTCAAAAACCTAGGATACGCATAGACATAAAAAGTACGAGAATACACACCGTCAATCCTCACATTATCATAATTAATCTCCATCGAAGACGGAGCAATCATATCTTTGATAGAAGCAAGTCCATCCTTGTAAAGCTTCTCAGCTTCAATATATTTTTGCCTTTCAGCCGTAGACACTTTTTGCCCAGCAGATTCTGATTTATCAACTTTTTTAACAGTACTATCAGCTTTTTTAGTATTTTTAACAAACAATGATTTCAAGTTATCAAAAACCGTCTTTTTAACCTTTGGCAATGTCTTCGAAACACCTTCCTTCATCCTCTGAATAGGATCTGTAATAGCATCCGCTTTATTGGCGTGACCCGCCTTGTCATCACCTGTTTTAATAGGCAAATGCTTAGGATCAGTTGTTATCAACTTACCAGCTTCTATATTGAGTTTTTTATCTTTTGTTAAAGCGACAGCCTCATCTTTCTGATCAAAGACTGGCTTCTCAGCACGTAAATCTACTTGTTTTTTGTCTTCCGACATATTTTTAATTTATTATTATTCTGATAAATCTACTTCATCATCAACTGCACTTCTAACTCGCTCTTGAAACTCAGTAGTCACCTCTCCAGCTTTTCTTTCCAAATGCCTTAAAAACTCAGGATCATCAGCTCTTGTAACAACATTTCTTCCTGAATCTTTTGCATGATACAGTGCCGCATCAGCAAGTCTTGTAAATCTTTCAACAGGACTTTTCACAGCAAGATTATTTAAAATCGCATCAGCTCCCTCGCCTAAATCATCAAGCCCCGCAACCCCAAGACTTATAGTTACATTTATTTTTTGTCCATCATACATAAAATTGTGACCTTCAACCTTCTTTCTAATTCTATCAGCCATAACCACCATTTCATCATAACTAAACCCATCCGCAATAATAGCAAATTCTTCACCTCCATAACGGAAAGGTTTCTCACTTTTCCTTCCACTGCCCATCAACAAAGAAGCTAACTCTTTCAAGACATAATCTCCACCCTGATGACCATAAGTATCATTAACTTGTTTAAAATGATCAATATCTATCATCACCAAAAACGCAGATCTTCCCTTTTCACCTTCTTCTCTAATTTTTTCAATATCTTTGGCCTGTCTTGCGTTTTCCATAGCAGCTTGATTTCTAGTAACTCTATCTACAACAGCCTCAATCGATTCATCAAAAACACCTCTATTCCAAAGCCCAGTTAAAGGATCCTTCAACGCACTTTTTTCAAGCTTTTTATAGTCGTCAGCAGCATCTGACAAAGCAGCCTTATGTGCTTTTTCTACAGTCACATAAGTCTTAAGCCTTTCTGCCAAAACAGGATCTTTCAAACCAGATACCTTCTCCAACATTATTACGTTAATTTTATGTTTATCCTTAAGAGTTAACTCTCCCATAATCAAAGCTCTTAATTTAGGATCATCAACCTTGTCTTTCAAATTTGGATACAAATGATAAGCCAATCCCCCATAATTCCCTCTGACAAAAGCCTTCAATTCATCTCTCAAATCAGGTTCAACATCCGTTCCTTCAATCTCAGAAATAAAAGCATCTTCCCTAGAAGGAAGCATTCTTCGAGACTCATTCTCTTCTCCAAGTGCAGTATTAGGTATATCAGAAAGAATAGGTGTATCGAGAGCCCTTTCTTCCTCTAGCAACATTTGTGCTTGCCCTGGAACCATTTGTATTTATTTTTTATATTTTATCTGATTATTATACCTGATATAGAGAGTTTTTTCAACCCATATAATGCAACTTGTCAAGGATTTTCACAGCCAAAGAACACCACATAAATTAGCTTTTGTGTTAGAATAGCCCGCGCTTTCGCTTTCAGCGATCATATACAAGTTAACCTAATTTAAAAGTGGCTAAAGAGAAAAATCCAAAAAAACCTGAAGAGGAGAACAACGAACCTGTTGAGAATGATGAAGAAAACCTTTCTTTATTCAACGAAAATGAGGAAAACGAAGAAAAACCTACGGAAAAATCTTCAGACGAACCTGAAACAGAGTCAGATGGTGGAAAAGAACCACCAGAAGATGGTGATGGAGAACAAGGACAAATCGTGGAATTCGCAGACAATATCACAAACAAAAGCATCACTCAAGAAATGGAAACTAGTTATCTGGAATACGCGATGAGTGTAATAGTATCACGTGCTCTTCCTGACGTAAGAGATGGACTGAAGCCAGTTCACAGAAGAATTTTATACGCAATGAACGAAATCGGACTCAGATCAAGCGGTTCGTTCCGAAAATCAGCAGCTGTAGTCGGTGAAGTTCTCGCAAAATACCATCCACACGGAGATACTGCAGTTTACGACTCTATGGTTAGAATGGCACAAGATTTCTCAATGAGATACATGCTTGTCCGAGGACAAGGTAACTTCGGTTCAATCGACGGAGACAACGCAGCGGCAATGCGTTATACAGAAGCAAAAATGGAGAAAATCAGTGACGAAATGCTCGCTGATATCGATAAAGAAACTGTCGATTGGAAACCAAACTACGATGGCAGATACAAAGAACCTACAGTTTTACCAACAAAAATCCCACAACTACTACTAAACGGTACAACAGGTATAGCAGTAGGAATGGCAACATCAATCCCACCACACAACCTAGGGGAATTGATCGATGGAGTAATGCACCTAGCAGACAACCCTGAAGCAGAAATAGCAGAACTCATGGAATTCATCAAAGGACCTGACTTCCCTACTGGAGCTTTAATCTATAGTCCTGAAGACATCCGCACAGCATATGAAACAGGAAGAGGAGGAATGGTTTGTAGAGCAAAAGCAAACATTGAAGAAAAGAAAGGAGGAAGATTCCAAATAATAATCACAGAGATCCCATATCAGGTAAATAAATCAACTCTAGTATTAAAAGTAGCAGACCTAGTACGAGACAAGAAAATAAAAGGAATTTCAGACATTAGAGACGAATCTAACAGAACTGGAATAAGAGTTGTTATCGAACTTAAAAAAGATTCATATCCAAAGAAAATACTAAATCAACTATACAAATTCACACAAATGCAAACATCGTTCAACATGAACATGATTGCACTAGTTGACGAAATTCAACCACACCTACTAGATCTAAAAAAAGTACTAGAACAATTCATCCAACACAGAAAAATAGTTATCACAAGAAGAACGCAATACGATCTGAAAATTGCAAAAGCTAGAGCTCACATATTAGAAGGATTGAAGATTGCAATGGACAACATCGATAAAGTAATAGATACAATCAGAAAATCCAATACCAAAGAAGAAGCTCACGAAAATTTGATGAAAAAATTCAAACTTTCAGATGAGCAAAGTAAAGCAATCCTAGAAATGAGATTGCAAACACTAGCCGGACTTGAAAGACAAAAAATCGAAGACGAATACAAAGAAAAAATTGCACTAATAGAAGAATTGGAAGGAATATTAAAAGACGTCACAAAAGTTCTTCAAATAATGAAAGAGGAACTCGCAGAGATGAAAGAAAAATACGGAGACGAAAGAAAAACTGAGATTATTCCACACAGAGTTGGTGAAATATCATTGAAAGACACAGTTCCAAACGAACCAATGATAGTAATCCTAACAAAGGGTAACTACATCAAGAGAATCTCTCCAAATTCATTCAAAGCACAAAGACGTGGAGGAAAGGGAATCATCGGAGGAACAACAAAAGAAGAAGACGAAATAAGACAAATCAAACACGCAAACAACCACGACGAACTATTATTCTTCACAAACGCAGGTCGAGTATTCAAGCTACCTGTCCACGAACTTCCTCAAGGATCAAGACAAGCAAAGGGACAAGCAATCGTAAATATCCTTCAACTTGAAGAAGAAGAAAGAGTTACAGCAATACTAAACGCAGGAGAAAAATACTCTGGAAAATTCCTATTCATGGCCACACAGAAAGGAACTGTCAAAAAAACCCCAATCGAAGACTTCAAGAATGTAAGAAAAAGCGGACTTATAGCAATAAGACTCCGAAAAGACGACTCCCTAGAATGGGTTAGACAAACTTCAGGGAAAGACGAAATAGCAATAGTAACAAAGATGGGAAAATGTATCAGATTCCACGAAGACAATGCCAGACCAATGGGAAGACCTTCCATCGGAGTAAGAGGAATCAGATTAAAAGATGGCGATCAAGTAGTCGAAATGGACGTAGTACCTGATCCAGAAAACACAGAACTTCTCGTAGTAATGGAAAATGGTCTAGGAAAAATGACAAAAATCACAAACTACAGACACCAAAATAGAGGTGGTTCAGGAGTCAAAACAGCAAACATAACAGACAAAACAGGAAGAGTTGTAGGAGCAAAAATAATAGATAGAGTAACAGATGCAGACCTAATACTAATGTCAAAATCAGGACAAGCAATAAGAATGCACACCAGCTCTATTCCATCAAGAGGTCGAGCAACCCAAGGAGTTTACCTAATGAGACTTCGCCCAAAAGATAAAGTTGCATCTCTATCAATTGTTGAGTTAAAATCAGAAGAGGAGATGATAGCAGAACAACAAAAACTCGATGAGATAGCAGCAGGAAAAAAACCTACTCCAGCAAAATTAGCGAAAGAAGAGCCAACTAAAGAAGAAGCCACAGCAGAAAAGTAAGCTATTTAAAATCATTAAAATATGAAAAAAATAATCAAAATTTCATTTTTAGCACTAGGCTTACTCATATTTTCATCAATTCCTTCAGCCTTTGCTGCAGGCGGCGACTTGAGTATTACAAGTAGCAACGTACAATTCAGTACATCTTCTTTTCTCGAAGGAAGAACCATCCGAATTTATGCGACAGTTACAAACAACTCCACAATAGACTTGCTTGGAACCGTAAGATTCTTTGATAACGGAGGACAAATCGGCGGAGACCAAGCAATTTCACTATTTGGAAACAGAGCAGATGACGTTTTCGTAGATTGGGTCCCAGGATGGGGTTCGCACACTGTAAAAGTAGCTATATTCCCATGGGAAGAAGACGACGATGATCCAACAAATAACGTAATAAGCAGAAGCGTATACGTTCTTCAAGACACAGATTTCGACGGAATAACAAACGATAAAGACGATGATGATGATGGGGATGGAGTTATAGACGAAGAAGATCAATTTCCTTTAGACAAAAACGAATGGGTCGACACAGACGGCGATGGAGTGGGAGATAATTCAGACGATGACGATGACAATGACGGAGTTCCAGACGAAAACGACGACCTACCACTAGATCCAAACGAAACAACAGACACAGACGGTGATGGGATTGGAGATATAGAAGATACAGACGATGACGGAGACGGAGTAGATGATAACACCGAAGTCAATCAAGGAACAGACCCTATGAATCCAGATACAGACGATGACGGAACCATAGATGGAGATGACCCCTTCCCAACAAACAGTGCAGAGTGGAGCGACAACGATTCAGACAATATCGGGGACAACGAAGACCTAGACGATGACAACGACGGATTCTTGGATGGAGAAGATCCATATCCACTAAACAAAGGTCCAGTTCTGGAAATAAATGAAGACGCATTCACAGCAGCACTAGGACAGCAAGCAGTCTTCGATTCGTCAAATTCATATGACGAAGATGGAAATATTGT
>Ga0075122_10003373_pt1 | contig 10036 bp, 24 predicted proteins | sample AntAceMetag02UKB_FD_69790 | JGI IMG/M metagenome (GOLD analysis project Ga0075122, IMG submission 69790) | Saline lake microbial communities from Ace Lake, Antarctica - Antarctic Ace Lake Metagenome 02UKB | ecosystem: Environmental > Aquatic > Non-marine Saline and Alkaline > Saline | place...
CATCTTTCTTTCCTTCTAACAAAGCAGTAAAAGGTGGGATAGCACCTCTAAGCTCAACTGCTGCACTATAAAAATCGTATTCGCCACCACCATCTAAAAACCAACTTAGAAATTCGCTTCTTTGTTCTTCTGTTTCAAATTCAAATACAATTTCATTTTTATTCATTTTATCTTCCTTTTTTTATTCTAAAACCTTATTCAAGAATTTTACGGCAAATCCACCCGTAATATCTTTCTCGTCAGAAGTAATTCTTGTAACCCATGCACCATGACCTAGTTGCCAAGGATTGCTTACAACATCAAAAATAATATGTCCATAAAGATTTGCTTCAGCGCAATCCACTATTTTTACTCTGTCATTTTTCTTAATCATAATTATATTTCCCTTATTTATTTAATCACATAAACTGACATTTTATTATGTTTTCCTAATCGTTATTTTCTTTTTCCAAATTTTAAATCATTCAGTAAAATGAAGTTAGTAAAATCAGCATCGTTTAGGTTATTAATTCTATCTAATTCTAAATTCTCCTTTTTAAGTGCTCTTATCTGAAAGTCTATATAAATAATTCTTCCAATTATAAAAAATATATATCCAATCAAAAATCCAAAAATTAAAAAAGTTAAATCACTCATTTTCTCTCCTCAATCTCTCAATGCTTTGTTCTTGCAAATTACATAAAATCACAGTTTCATTTCTTTTTTAACAATGCATAATCATCTCGCATCTTGTAATATTTATTATCAGATTCTATACGTTTTCGTCTTTCATTCCAATGTCGCATATTTCCTAACCTGGCTAATGTGTAAGCTTGCTCGTAATTCCACCTCTTGGCAGAACGATTAGACGTTGGTTTTCTGTGAACAACTACGCGACCATTTTGTTCTACGATAAAAATTCCCGCTCTCTCTGGAATAAATTCAATGCTGCTAAATATTTTTCTTGGAATAGCAAACCATAAGTTTTTAATAAGATTGTAGTTTCGATCATGTTTATGATTTTTGTTTAAATCATTTTTTAAATCTGCCCTGCTTATTTTTATTTCTACTTCGCTTGCATACATGTTTTTATTTAAAGCGCATAAATCTAGTTCATAAGGAAACATTCCGTGATAAAGATTTGGAACAATGACATATCTTGTAAAACCAAGATAACCCACTATGGCTGTTTCTACTTCTTCAGTTGTTTCATAATTCATATTTTGTGATCCTCTTACTCAATAAACAACATAAAACTACAATTTTATGCCTTTATTTTATTTTATGATAAAGCTCATTGTGCGTTTCGATGGCATCTTGTTGATTGCCTGCATGTTGTGATTCATACCCACAATTTGAACAAGTCACTCTATAATGACAATTAAGGTATTCTAATCCATTGCCGTGGTTATAAACATCAAAAATACACTCACTACCGCAGAACGGACATGGTTCAATATGTAATTCTGGCAATTGTGGCATAAGAAACTTATCACCTTCACTATATTTTCGTTCATTCATTACTATATCCTTTCAATTTTTCAATAATCACTATTTTTTCTATCATTTTCTTCTTTCCTCATAATTAATAAGTAATATTTTACTTGTTATTGCATTATTTTATCCATAACAGGCAACATTTTGCTTATTTGCTTTAATTAACATAAAACCGATATTTCATGTTATATCTAATATTCATCTAAATCATAATTATCAAAAGCTTTTTGCAAACATTTTTTATCACTCTTGCTAAGAAAATCTTCGTTACATTTTCGTAATGGGGAAAAACGCCTGTCGCCCAATTCTGATACAATATCTGTATTAAAATTTTCTACCATCAAGAATGAAATAAGACATTCAAATTCACAAGGTTCAATATTATTTTGACCACAAATAGTACGGCCGTATTCATATAATGAATATATATTGGCATCTTTTAAAAAATAGAAAGGATCAACGTTTGGATATTTTGTAACGATATACAAGAATACCTCAATTGCTTTTTCATAATCAAAAAATTCTCTGGTATACATAGTTGTCCTTATCTCCACGCTTTATGTTTTTCTGAAACCCATCCCATAGCAAGCTTAATTTTTCATTATAATATATTTTTTGATGTATCGATCAAGATTGTGTCATCAATAGAGAAAACTATATCTTCTGAAAATTTGTCGCAAATATAGTTTTCAAGTTTTTCAATTTTCTTTTTCGCCAATCGAAGATCTGTGAGAAGTAATTCTCCCTGATTCGCTTCAAAATACACCTCTGCCTCTAAGTTTTCAACTTCTTCAGTAAATCGGTCAAATTCTGAGAGGATGTCTTTTCCATGCGCGGCCGTTTCTTCTTTATAATCTGACCAATATTCATCGTCACTGCACATTTGCCAATGCTGCGCAGATGAAATCAAATTAGTTACTTTTAGCTTAAACTCATCTCTTGTCATTTTTCCTCAACTTTTTATAATAAAATCAATGTTTTATGTGATTTCATATTTTTTCAATCTGGCTTCTGCACCTCTTAACTCCATACACTTATCCACAAAATCTCTAATCAATCCATGATTCTGTTTATTGAGTTTTTTAATCTTCTTTATCAACTCTTCTTTTGTGCAATCTTCCAAATATTCATTGTAGTTTCCACCATTATAAGGATGCTTATCTTCAAACATTTTGTTTATCCTTTATTTTTCCTAAAATCCACGATTGGATTCAATGTCGCCATTTTTTCACAAATTTCATCTAGTGATGCTGGATAATAATTCCAACAATCTACTCCAACATCAAATGAAAGTCCATAAGGTTCAAGATTACCATGGCTATGCCCGAATAAATGAAATGAACCATAATGTGATGTTTCCCATGTTCTCATAGAATAGTGGCATAAAGTAATAGATCTTTGATTTCCATATTCATCAAGCAATTCTTCAGGTCTAATAACTAACATTCTGGGACTTTTCATATCTCTATCATGACTACCTTTAATTCTAATAATATTACCGTTCAATCTAGATAAAAATTGTTTATGATTAGAAAAAGCAAAGTCGCCTAAATCATAGACCGTATCCCCTGGATTTACCTTGGAATTATGTCGCTCAATTATTCCTTCATTCATCTCTTCAATTGTGGACCAGGGGCGATTACAATATTTTAAAATATTTTTATGATTAAAATGGCGATCCGCGCTAAAATATATCATCCGTAATCCTCGTCAAATTCAGACCAGCAAATTCCATTTAAATATTGTTCGATTGCATTCATTGACGTATGAGCATTAAGCCATAGCCTAGATAATACCTCGTCTTCAATCACGACATAGTCTCGATACTCTTCCAAGGCTGCCCCAACTCCCAATGCTTCAACAGCATCAAACATTTCTTTCAAAGAATAACTATTCATATTTTTCCTCTACTTTATAAGACAACATAAAATGCGTGTTTTATTATTGTATATTTTTATAATTTTATATAATATTTTTCCTCTACCTGCCCATCCGAAACTTTGCGCGTTGTTTTTTGAAGATTATAGCCCTCTGCCATAATTTTCCTAATGACTAAATCATGAATTAAAACTGTTTCATTTAGCCAGGTTGAATGTCTGACATCATATTTATAGTATACGGGATAAATCAATTTTTTCTTTCCCTTATCAAGATATGTTGCAACATTTTTTCTCAAATTATTCATGCGGCTTTCTACCTGCATATCGATGATAGATTCGTCAATAAATTTATTCATTTTTCCTCCATTTAATTAACATAAAAATACGCATTCTATTATATTTTTATATTTTCTATTTACTCTTTTATTGCCTTTATTTTTACTATTTTGATAAAACTTGTTTCTGAATTATATATGCTGAAATTATTTGAAACTTCAAGATAGTATTGCTATAATTAAAAATAAAAGTACGGACAATAAGCCTGCAATAAGACCTATTCCCACCATGATAAGCGATGTCCACAGCAATAATTCTTTCCTACGTATAATAATTAACCTCTTCAACTTTTAGAAGGTATCTTTTTCGTGCCAATAAATTTTCTTCGATTATTAATTCTATAATTTTATTGAAATTTCTATTCATTTTATTTCTCCTTATAATAATTTAGTAAAATATAATTCCAACAGCATTTTTTAAATTATTATTATTTTCGTCAAAAGATGCAACATATATTCTTGGATTTTTATTTGAAAATTCAAAAATCTTCTCCATTATTTCAATAATATTTTTATTATTGATTATTTCATATTTGCCAAAAAAATCTTGATTAGTGGCATCTTTATGCCTACAAACAAAGAGGCTGCTGTATTTGCCACTTTGCAAAAAATGCAATGCCTCTTTATCACAAATAAAACATGTTTTGCTAAATCCGTTCCAACGGCAGATTATTTCAGCAACTCTGTATGCATCATTATGTGTATATCCCTTTAATACTATTTGAGGAGTATAAGGAATCATTTCAGATATGGTTGAAGTATTCATGGCAATAACTCTTTCAATTTATTCAAATTATAAGGCAAGCATGGCTCTTCCCACAATTGCCAATTTGCCCACGCTTCCTCATGCCTTTCTATATCTTTTATAAATTTTTCTGCTAAAGTATGCATATCAATTTCAAATCGTTTAATAATAATATTGTTGTCAAGAGTGTAGTTATTAGATTTGTTTTGAATAGTGTAGCAATCAAACATATTCATCACAAGCAAACAGTCTCCCTTATCTTCTCCATCCATCGTTACAGAACATATTCCGTGAGAAAGCCCATAAAGAAAAGCGTCAGTAAAATCTTGAGGCACATCTGTCAAATAAGAAATGGGAAATTCAAAATCATCTATCTTGAACAATGACCACCCAGCATAAGGTTCCAATAACATAAAATCTCCTTTTTATTGTGTTTTTAATTGCCACATATTCTGTATTTTTATTTTGTGGCTATCTAGTCACTAAATCCACGATTCTTTATATCAGTCTGCCCAGCAATCCCTACCGCAGTCCCTTCTCCTTCCTAATATAAACATGTATCAATACCTAGATATTTTCGGCGATATAGGATTTCGTTTTTCAGAAACCACACGGGTGAACCCGAATTTTGTCGCCTAAGTAGTCTTTCCTACTGTCACGTCTTTTGCCTGCCATAGGCTGATAACGGATTCGAACCGCACCTCTTCTCTCCAGACCTCTACGAACGAGCTGGATTCGAACCAGCCTTTGTGTGTGCCGAAGGACTCGAACCTCCGTTGCCTACCAGACATAAATGTCAGGAATTGAACCCGACTAGCCTTACCTATAGCGCACACTAAATATAATAGAATTGGTCGCCAGGTCGCTATATCGCTAATGTCTGCCATCTTTCAGGCCATTAATAGAGAGTTACCACTATTAAAAGCACCCTAGCTTGTCCCGTCAATAGGGCTTAACGTCGCTTTGCCGCATACCCCTCGCTGAACCAATTCTATTCTTCTACCTATAAATATTAGCATACTTTATTGTTTTTGTCAAGGATTTAACCTTAAATTATCAGGTATGTTTTGCCAAATCTTCATACCAATCTGTAGTATCCTCAAACATCTTTTTTAGATCTGGATATTGCTTTACTGCCTTATCAATGGCAAAAATATAGTCACTAATAATGTCTATTAGTTCATCAATATTTTCTTCAGCAAGACGACTAAAATTTAAAAGTTTATCGTATTCTTTTTTCGTTTCAGGATCTTGAAGTAGTCGTTTTTTTACATCTTGATATTTTTTCATAATTCATCCTCTTTATCATGAAATCTTGGTTTTATCATGTTTATACTGCATTTTTACCATTTCCTTATACTCAATAAATTCATGTGCCAACATATGTCCACGCAAATATTTATAACTAACTACATCAAGATGATCAACATCTAATTTTCTTTCGGTAATCTCTAAATTAATCATTTTGTCTCTTATATTATTGTTGGAATATTGATATTTAAATGTATTAATTAAATTCTGTGAGTTCCATGATTGAGAAAAACTTACAATACTCTTAGCTTCATCAATATTATTAGCCATAACAACATGAGGAAAAATTCTAGAAAAAACAGCTTCGTAATTTACGTGATGGAAAAGTTTTTCAATAGTATATGCTACTTTTGCATTGATAGTAACTTCATATAAATTTTTCATTTATTTTCCTTGCAAGATTCAACGAAATAAAATGGTGATCCAATATAAGCAGAATATTTTTCTGCTGCTTCTAATCCTGCCAACAATCTTTTCTTCGGACTTTTATTTTTACTGGCATACATAGCTCCATATGCAAATTCAGACCCGCATCCCAGTGCATATATCCCATCCACATAGTGTGTAACACTAAAACCACTTGCAACTTTAAATAAATACCCAAAACATGCGATAAGAAAACTGCCCCCAAAAGATTCTACATTATTATTAATTTCCAATAAGCCGCCGTCTTTAAATATTTTTCTTGCCCAGTAAATAAAGTCTGTGTGCATAAACTGATCAATATTATCTGGTCTTGTATCGAAATTCCAATTATCTGGAGTGTCTGAATATTTGAGTAATTGGCGTTGCCTCACGGTGCCAGAACCTCCAAAAATAAATCTATCTCTGGCAAAAACTTTATTTTCAGCGCTTAAATGTCTTTCATAATTTCCGCCAGTAGAAACACAGCTATCGCCGCCAATAATCGCCTTATCTTTTAATTGAATTCCTACAATACAGGTCATCTACAATCCTCACATTCTTCATTAACGCACTGAAATTTTCCAGGTCTTACAATCTGCATTTTCTGATTGCAAACTCCACAATATGCAGGAAAATCGTCCTCATCATCATAATAAATATGATCTGTTAATCGAAAAATAAAATCACTTTCCAACATCCATGAATGTGCCATGAAAGTTTTGTGGCCTTTAGAATATCTATATCTGCTAGACTCCCATTTTATAAAATAACTTGAACGAATATCATCCGGCACTCTATCACCGTTTTCATACGTTTCAAGCATATCATAGTTACCGTCCATCAATGTCATAACCACGTCGTCATTCCAAAAAGCTAATGCAATTTTAACCCTAATAAATCTGGGCTCTTCTGGAGTTAGTGGTTGCAAAGTTATATTATCACATTTAATAATTTTGAGCACAGCTATTTGATCAATTGATTCCCAAGATGGATAACTGTCAGATAACAAATTCCACATTTTCATGGTCTAAGATACTCCTTGCATTCTTTTATCTTCCTTTGTCCGCTCCAATCGCGTTGACGACTTAAATTTTCTGCTTTTTCTTTTGTTGGGAATGCCCACATAATTTCCCAATCATTTCGCCAAGTTTTATCACGATCTTGCATTTGAAATTCTGTTTTTCCTGTAGCATATTCTTCTTGCATCCACGTTACAGTCTCAATATGCCCCTCTGGAATGAATCGCTTTAATTTGCATTGATAATATAACATTGTATCATCTCCTATGTTAACAATATAAATAAAGCCTTTTGATAACGTTTTATTAAACTCCCATAGTTTTCTGAATTACGAATAGACCATTCTAAATTAGATAACAGATCGCATACCTTGACTTGTTTTGCTATCTTAAATATAGGCTCATTAAAATGCTCTATATAATCAAAATAAACGGTGTCTTTGCTTCTCGACAAACATCGAACATTCCACGCAATGGCCCCTCCAAATAAATCATGTATCTCCGAAAATGTAGCATCTGTATCTTCTAAAATGTCATGTAATAAGGCTACTATTTGTGATTCAATGGGAAGTCCAAACTTTTTACACATCTGGGCTACATTGTCCAAATGAAAGACGTACGGCTTGTCATCGCTATACATTTGATCGCCATGTTTTTTCTTGGCAAATTTCCTGGCTAATTGATATAATTCATTCATAATTAATCCTCATCATCAGAAACATCACAAAAATCATTGATTTGATCTCTTAATGAAAATAATTGCCAAATGAAAATGTCTATATCAATTTCAAATGCTTCTACCTGTTCACACAATTTTAGAATAGCACAGTAAGGATGGTTTAAATAACATCCTTCCCAGTGAGTATTTCCTCCGTCTGGTTTATCAAGACTATAGGCTTTTATAATTTTTTCAGTTAATTCACTCATTTTCATACTCCTTGAAATGATAGTTTCTATCCCGAAAGCTTTTGATAAAAGGATCTTTAGTCCACAAATCGCCAACCAAATGCACCCATCCATTTTTTTGTAATTTCTGCTTCATGCGAAGATAAGGTGATATATCCAAAAGTTTTTGTCTAGCAATCATAAAATGTTCAATCGTATAAGAATCATTATACATATTTATATTCCTCAAAAAACACATGAAATCAGCATTTTATTATCATTTGTATATTTACTGCACTTATACCTAAAAACGCTAAAACAAGCATATTTCAGGCGTAAATATTACGATTTGTATATACAATTAAAATAATAATGCTACAATACAAAAAATAATAAAACCAAATACGATTAATATCATCCCAGTCATTCCTATCCACCCAGCAACATCATTCATCGTATTCGAAAAATCAGAACCACCTCCATGCTCTAATTCTGTGTCATCAGAACTATTATTAATATAACCATCAGAAAATTCACGATCATGAAGCCACTCTCTATATTCTTCGGCCTCAGCTTTTTCAGCGGAAGCCTTCGCTTCTGCGCGTTCGCTTTCCCATGCTTCTCGTTCAGCGTTTACCTGTTGCTGCTTATCATAAGTATATTGCCTCATTGACTTTGCCATTTTTATACTCCTTTATCATAAAATAACCATTTTATTCTATTATAACTAATTCATACTCAATGTATTTTTCACCTGTCTTTTCAATAACACATTCTTTCTTAGCTATATAATAAAGAATGCCATGATATTTTTCATAAGTTTTAATATCTACGATAATACAAGATGGATATTCGCTATTAGCGAGAGGAATAAAAATAAAGATAAGAATTACTGCAACGCACGCCCCAATTAAAAGCCAGCCATTATTAAAAATCATCGCTGCTGCGATAAATGCACAAATTAAAAACAAAATAAACCATACCAAAGTGGTAAAAACCATCATTGCCTCCTATTTATTCTAACACAACTAATTGATCATCTTTATTCAAAATAATTGTCATCATCACTTGGCTTTACAAATATTACGACAATAAAAAACATTATTAGCATAAAAAGACTAACTAAACAAAGAAAAACTAAACCCATCATTATCTCCTATTTATTCTAAACATTCGTTAAGGTTTCAATATATTCTAAAAATTTTCAATTTTGTTTCACAACCACTTTACACAAAACATTTGTTAAGATTGATATTTTTACCATATTGTGCTATTTCAGCATTTGTTGAAAATAGATACTATATTAATCTTAAAGAACCCTGCACTTCTTCATCTGGTGGTGCTTGATTCATCATTGCATCATTTGCAATATCTGCTCCTGCTGCCCTAAGATATAGCGCAGTGGTTTGAATGTTTGAATGCCCTAACGCCATTTGAATTTGAAAGCTGCTGGCGCCATTTTTAGCTAGATCACAAGCAAATGTGCGTCGCATAGTATGGCAAGAAATATCATTGATTCTTTTATCGTCAATTTTCGCTAACATTGCTGCCTTTTTTACATTATAACGAACTGTTTCTGTAGTAACCTTATGCCATTCACCATTACTATTACCAAACCCCTTTTTTCTAGAACAAAACAAATATTCAAAATCTGTTCCTCTTGAGGATAAATATTGATTTAACAAATCTAAAACATAGCCATTCAATGCCAATAACCGTTCTTTTCTACCCTTACCGTGCACGAGAATTTTTCCATCTTGAATATCTTCTATCTTAATATTGACAATCTCTTCTCTTCGCATTCCGGCATATAGAAGTAAAGCCATCATGAATTTCAATTTAATATTTTTTTTACAAGATATAATAATTGAATCTCTTTCATCCTTAGTCAAGATGACAGGAATATTTTTTGGTTCTTTAAAATTCTTTACTCCATCTGTAGGATTATGCTCCATATAATTATTTTCAATTAGCCAGTTAC
>Ga0075122_10003375_pt1 | contig 10034 bp, 8 predicted proteins | sample AntAceMetag02UKB_FD_69790 | JGI IMG/M metagenome (GOLD analysis project Ga0075122, IMG submission 69790) | Saline lake microbial communities from Ace Lake, Antarctica - Antarctic Ace Lake Metagenome 02UKB | ecosystem: Environmental > Aquatic > Non-marine Saline and Alkaline > Saline | place...
GCTTGTTTCATATACATAGCTGAACCAACATTTATTTTTACTAACTCAGATGACCTATCACCAATAGCTAAATTATATTTTTTTCTAATAAAATCAGCAATTGAACGATCAAATTTATTTCCACCAATTCTAACAGAGCCAACTGAAACTATACCACCAAGAGAAATAACTGCTATTTCTGCTGTTCCACCACCAATATCAATAATCATATGCCCAGAAGGAGAACCAATGGGAATATCAGCTCCTATAGCAGCTACTATGGGTTCTTTTATGATATAAGCAGTTTTTGCACCAGCAGCCATAGCTGCATCTATTACAGCTCTTCTCTCTGTAGAACTAATACCAGCTGGAACAGCTATCATAACTTCTGGTCTAAAAAATCTAAAACCACCTAAAGCTTTATTAATAAAATATCTAAGCATTGCTTCCGTAGTCTTATAACTAGCAATCACACCATCTTTCAAAGGTCTTTCTGCTATTATAGAATCAGGTGTCCTACCTATCATTTCTTTTGCTTCAGCACCTACAGCCAAAACTTTATTGTCAATTTTTGAAATTGCCACAACAGAAGGTTCATTTACTACAATCCCTCTTTTTGGTATATATACCAAAACATTAGTTGTCCCAAGATCAATACCTACTTTTTTCATAAAATTATTCAAAAAAAAGATTAAATTCTTTATCAGTTAATAAATCAGAATCTATATAATATTTATTATCATACCAATTTTCCTCTAATTCAGCTGGATCAGCTGATAATATAGTTTTACCAAAATTTAAGCCTAAAGTCAAGTCATGGCTATCTGTACCTATTTGTTTTTGAACAAATAAAGTATAGTTATTATCTTCAATATTTTTTATAATATCATCTGACAACTTATATTCAAACTCTAAACTTTTTGTCTCTCCTGGTTCAATTATAAAAAAATAAGAAAACCAATTTTTATCTAGATCTTGTCCTTGTTCAACATTTTCTAATTCATAATCAGAATTTACAGATAAAAGTTCTGAACCTTGTGGAACATATAACCTAACATAAGTTCTATATCTAGTAGTTCTCCAATCAAAAACTCCATTATGAATATAAGTCATTTTTGTTTTAGAAATATAATCACTGTATTCATTTTTTTCTACTTTATAATTCAATTTTCTTTCGATTGCATGATCTGTCTTAAGTGCAGCTAAATTTGCATCTACCCATAAAAAATAATCTTCACCTTTTTCTGGTCTTTTTACTTTTCCATAAAAATTATATTTATCAAAATTAACCATTTGTTCTTCTAATTTCGAATCCATAAAATATCCTAAAAAATGTTTTTCATTTATCATATCTTCTAATAGAATTTTATATTTTTCAAAATTAAAAAATACATCAATTTTAACATTATCTAAAATTTCATCTGCTAAAATTTTTAAAACATTTTTTCTTTCTTCAAAACTTAATCCTTTTTTTGAAAAATCATATTCAACTTCATATTCAATTTTTTCTACTACATTTTCAGAATTAAATTTTTCTCCTTCTACATTTAATTCACCTGTAATTTTTAAAAGTTCTTCTAAAAATTTTGTATCGATAGCAAAAATAGCATCTAAGTTATCTGCTTCTAAACCATTTTCTCCTTTGTATAATTCTAAAATCTTTTTAGCTGAAGAAGAAAAATCAGGTGACCAATTTGCGTCTCTAAAATACCATCTATCTACTCCTAATTCTTTTTTTAAAATATCAGGTGGAACTTGTCCAAAATCCTCAGGACTATTATTGTCTAACATTTCAGAACCTTCTAATTTTAAAATATTTAATTTACCTTTATCAATTTTCAAAACAGCATAAGAACCAATAAAACCACCCGCCGGTCTTAGTTCTGTATCATTTAAAAATAAAACTAAATATTTTTTTGGTTCATCAAAACCTAAAAAAGTTGGGATAAGATCTAATAAATTTTCACCAATTTTATCATCTAAGATTTTTACAATTTTATTTTTTGCAAAATCATTATTTAATATATTTTCTAAAGTAAAATTATTTTTTATATAACTTAAAGAAGCAAATATAATAACTATAAATGATAATAAAATAAATAAAAATAATTTAAAAAGTTTTCCCATATTAAAAAATTAATTTCTTTTTTTCTGTGAAACATTAAAACCAAGATATTTTCCAAACATAAGATGAGTTACAGCATCAAGAGCAGGAATAGCACCTACAAAAATCATAGAAATTGGTAATAAGAGCCATTGAAAAAGCATTATAATATATTTATGTTTTGGTTCTGATTTTGGTTTTTTAGGTAAAATAAAAAAACTAAAAAATGCTGATAAAAGCAAACCACTCATAGCTAAAAACATCAAAATCTCTAATAAATGTGGAGCATTAAAAAATAAAGCACTTTGTCTTATTTCAGGACCTGCTACCCACATAGGTAATCTACCTAAAATAGTAATTATAAGAGCAGCTAAACACCATGACCACTTACCTTCCCACTCTACAAAAACCCATTTTATTTTTTTAAAAAGTGGTATTTTTTTTCCTTTCTTTTTGAACTCCCAAATCAAATATGGAACATGTTCCACACCCCAAGCCCAACGTCTTTGTTGTTTGTATATATTTTTTATACTTATAGCCCAATTATCATCCCTGACAGTATCCATAGATACTGGTAAATAAAGAGGAGTCACTTCATAATCTCCATTATAATGTAAATAGCATTGATAAAAAATACGACTATCTTCACTAACTATTCTTTTTTCATGAAAACCCACGTCTACAATAGCCTTAAAACTCATAGAATGAGAAGAAAAAGTCACTAAATTATCTTGACGAGATAGCGAAGTCATTGTCCAAAAAGTAGTACCAAAAGCCATCACTCTAAGCACTGCAGGTGAATTCCAAATATTATTATTATAAAGTGCAATTGGCTGAAAAGAAGATCTGGTAGGATTTTTGTGTTTGATATAAGTATAAGTCAAATAAGCAAAATAATTTGAATGACAGATAGTATCTATATCAAATATAGTAGTTATTATATCTTCATAATTCCAACTCTTATTATCAATATATTTTTTAAGCTCAGACTCAGAATAATGTAAATTAGAACCTTTACCAGGAATTTCATCATCTAAATTTGCTGGATGAAGAGTAAAAACAATATCAAAAAAATCTTTATCAAATTCTTGTTTAACTTGATTAAATATTTTTTCACAATGTTCTTTTGTTCTTTCCTCACCAGCAATTACAATTATAAATTTTTCTTTATCATAAGTTGCCTTGCAAATACTATCTATACCTGTTTTTACTACTTCCCATGACTCATTATATAAAGTCAAAAAAATCAAATGCCTTTTATCTTTTTTTTCATACAATTCATGTTCAATAACATCTTTCCAGTCAACTTTTTTAACTTTATGATATCGTTGCCAAGCAATAGACAAATAAAAAACAAAATTCATAACTTTTAAAACCCAATAAATATCAAAAATAATTATAAAATAAATCATCCACATTGGTTTTACAAAAGATAAAAATAATGAAAAAAATAAAGTAAACCAAATAGATGCACCTGGTAAAATTTCATATAATCTATATTTTTGATAATCTGTAATCATAAAATTATTTTCCTATATTTGGCTTTCCACTATAAAGTGCTGATAAATATTCTCCTTGTTTTTTTAACTTTACTTGTTCACAAATTTTATTCATATCATTTCTATCTTCATAATCTATACCAACTGCTTTTATATCTAATATATATGAAAAAGAATTTGCTAATATACAAGCAATTCTAGTACTGGTAAAACTAGCTTTAGCAAAAATAACCACAACTGCTTCTAAATCTTTTTTATTTATCTTATTTTTTTGTAAAAAATTTTCAACAGAAGAAAGAAGTTTTCTATTTTTTAAATCAGAAAAAATATTATTTTTTTTCTCCTTTGTCTTTTTATTATAAAAAGTTAAATTTTGTTTATCTTTTTCAGATAAATCCAAGACTAAAAACATAAATTAAACAGCTAATTCATTTATTACAATCACATTTTCTACTTCAAAAACAGAATATATAAATTTATCCATTACATAACGTCTTTCTATAAATTCTTCTCTATTCATAATAGTATATTTTATTTGAAAACCTAGTTTCTTTTCATATTCTTCTATAATCTTTTTAATATTTCTAGTTTTTATATCTCCTACTAAAAGCAAATCAGTATTTATATTCTCTATCCCCGTAAATTTACCAGTCAAGACTAGTAAATCAATTTTACCAGCTTTCTCTTTCAAATTATTTATTAACTCTTGTTCTCCTATAACATTTTCTTTTAGTATAAGAGCTTGCATTTCATTATATATAATACAATCAAGATTTATTTTATAATATCTTCGAAGTTTTTCACCAATTTCATTTTCTTTATCTTTATCTTTTGATTTCATATCAGCTTTTGAAATTATATCTAAAGCTAGTAATAATTCTAATTCTCTTCTAACTGCATTTATCTGAACACCTATTTCCCTTGAAATCTCTCTAACAAAAAAAGCTTTTTCTTGATTACGGAAAAAAAGTCGTAAAATTTTTATTCTGGTCTTTGAGCCAAAGAGTTGTTCAAGCATAAAATTAATATTATTTATATTAAAATATAATATAAAAAAATAATAGAACTATTTTGTATTATATCATAAAATATAGTATAATATTTATATAGTAAAAAGTCAAAATATGTCTAAAATTAATATTTCTGAATTTTTTGTAGAAGGTTCTAAACCACAAAAATCTCATGTCTTAATTCACATTGCTGAACCAAGCACACCTGAAGAAGAAAAAAGAGGTTATTTTTTTGCTTTAGCTGAAATAAATAATAATAATCCTACTCAAATAACTAGTTTCCAAAATATAATAGACGAAATAGAAACAAAATATTATGAAGAAATAACAGATGGAGAAAATCTAGAAACTATTTTTGAAAAAATAATAAGCCAAATAAATAAAAAAACATCAGAAGTTTTAAACGATCCGGCAAGTGATATAAATTGTTTAATCAGTACTATAAAAGACAATAAAATAACAATTGCTTATCATGGATATCCAAATGCCTTACTATTTTTCAAAAAAGAACAAGGCTTAGAAAATCTTAAAATAATTGACAGCCCTGCTATCAGCAATACTCAACTTTTTTGTTCAGTAATAGAAGGAAACATCAATAACGATGATATAATTTTTTTATACACACCAAAAGTAAAAGAAAATTTAGATATAGAAAAAATAAAATCTATACTTGATCAAAAAGATATAGAAGATGTTTGTAATTTTAGTCAAAGAAGTTTAGAAATAGTAAAAAATGAAGATTCTTTTGGTGGTATCTTTATCAAAAAAAATCATGAAGAAATAAAAATTAAAAATATTGAAAAAATAGAAAAAATTAGTTCAAATAAATCAATTGAAGAATTAAACAACAATACTAAAAATACAGAAAATATTTTATCCCCTAAATTATTAACTAGTTTAAATTCAAAAATAAAAAATATAAAAATTAAAAAACAAAATAAAAAACAAAAAATAAAAACTATCAAACATGGAATAATAGAAACTAACATTAGAAATAAAAAAGAACATAAAGAAAACCAAGATTTTTTAGTTAATTTTGGTAAAACCTTAGTATTGATTTTTAAATATCTTTTAAATATATTTAAAAAAATATTATGTGAAATAACAAATTTTTTCTTATCTTTATTGCTTTTTATTACAAATAAAAATGGAAAAAGAACTATTATCTTAGATAAATATCAAACAAAAATAAAAGAAAAAAAAGAAAAAGTAAATAACTTTGGAATACTGCCAAAAATATTTTTCATATCAATTTTTATTTTAATTATAATATTTACTGCAAATGTTTTTTACCTAAAAATAAAAGAAAAAAAAGAAGCTGAAAAAGTACAATATAATAATTTAATAACAATGATAGAAGAAAAAATTGATGAAGCTAATGCTAAATTACTCTATGGTGAAGAAAGCCAAGCTTTTGAACTTCTACAAAAAGCTCTTAAAATAAATGAAACTCTCAATATAGAAAATAATGATGAAAGAATTGAAGAAAAAAAATCAATTACAACAGAAATTGATAATATACTTATGCAACTTAGAAAAATAACTATTATCAAACCAAATTTAATATTAGAAATTAAAAAAGAAAATTTAAATCCAATTAATGCTGACGGTTTTTTCTTTATAGACGAAAATAAAATAATAGCCTTTGGTAAAAATGATGATAATATTTATATTATAAACCCTATAACAAAAAATATAGAAATAAAAAATCATGACACTTATCCAAATTTTAAATCTGCCAGACTTGATAAAGAAAATAGTATAATTTATTTTATTTATAATGGAAACAATATATTAGAATATAATGTAGAAAATAATTCTTTTTCTAATAAAGAAATAAGTTATCCAAACGAAAATGTAGAAATAATCGATTTTGATTTTTATAACAATAAAATATATACTTTTGATAAAAATAATAAACAAATATATAGACACAATAAAACACAAATAGGTTTTGATAAAGGAACAGAATGGATAAATGAAAACAACTCTGATTTAGAAAATATAAAAAATATTAGCATTGATAGTAATATATTTTTATTAGGAAAAGAACAAAATGTATATAAATTTAATAAAGGAAAAGAATATTTATTTGAAATTACTGGTATAGATCCAATAATAAATCAAGCAGAGAAAATATGGACAAATTATGACTCTGATTATATTTATATTTTAGATTCTTTAAATAATAGAGTTATTGTTTTAGATAAAGAAGGGCATTTTATATCTCAATTTTTAGCTCAAAATTGGGAAAATCCTGAAGACATGTATATAAATGAAAAAAACAATTCAATCTATATATTAGACAATAATAAAATTTATAAATTTATTATTACAAAATAAATAAAACATAAAATTATATAACAAAAAAACTCGCATTTAAGCGAGTTCTTTTATTTTAAAATAAATATATTATTTTAATTCTGCTTTACCACCAGCTTCTTCAATATTCTTTTTAATTTCTTCTGCTTCAGCTTTTGGAACATCTTCTTTGATAGCTTTTGGAGCTCCGTCTACCAATGCTTTTGCATCAGCTAAACCAAGTCCTGTCATTGCTTTTACAGCTTTAATAACAGAAATTTTATTAGAACCAACTTCAGTTAATTCTACTGTGAATTCTGTTTTTTCTTCTACTTCAGCAGTATCACCGCCAGCAACAGGAGCAGCCATCATCATAGCTGGAGCTGCTGAACTAACACCAAATTTATCTTCTAAAAGTGATACTAATTCTGCTAAATCTAAAACAGACATTTTTTCGATCTCTTCTACAAGAGATTTGAATTTTTCAGGTACTGCTACCTTTTTTTTTTCTTCTGACATATTTTTATAATTAAATTATTCTATTAAATTAATTTTTTGTATCCTTAACAGCATTAAGAACATTTACCAAATTACGCATATTTCCAGCAAGTACATTTACAAAACCAGAAATAGGAGCATTAATTGTCCCAACTACTTTTGCTAATAATTCTTGTTTGCTTGGTAAATTAGAAAGTTCTTTTATTTTATTTGCATCCATAAATTTACCTTCTAAGATTCCCCCGAAAATAGTTACAAGTTCGTTTCCTTTTGCAAAATCTGCAATAATTTTTGCAGGTGTAACTTCATCTTCTATTCCTAAAGCAATAGCTACACCACCTTCAAAAGATTTTGTATCTACATCTAAATCTAAATCTTTAAGTGCATTTTTCAAAAGAGTTTTTTTACTAGCAACATATTTAATTTTTGAATCACGACATTTTTGTCTTAAATCTTCTGATTCAGAAACTTTTAATCCTTGAAAATTTGCAAAGACAGCTGATTTTGAGCTTTTTAAATCTTCTACTAAATTTTTAAGAGATTGTTCTTTCTCTTGTCTTGTTTTTGCCATATTTTTTTTTAATAAAAAAAGTGGTTTATTAACCACAGACTCTTTAGAAACTCTTCGACCTAAATTACTAGCATAAACTAGCAAGAGTTACCTCAGTAGCATATTTAATTCACTCAAAGTGAAAGCTACTATCTATGGTAAAGTGGATAAACCCACTTAGTATCGCCACGGGGAATCGAACCCCGATTACCAGGATGAAAACCTGGTGTCCTAACCATTAGACGATGGCGACATAATAACAGAAAATATTATATATTATTTCCTTATTTATGTCAAGAAAATAATACACAGAAACTATCCAAATTAAAAATACAAAATTACAAATAATTTATTTTAAAATATATTATTCTTTATTTATTTATAATTCATAATTTTTTTCGATTTTTGACTACCTTACTGTTTACTCTTACAAAAAAATATGATAATATAAAAAATATTATAATAAAAAATATGATAATACTTGCAATTGAAAGTTCTTGTGATGACACTTCTATATCACTACTTGAAATAGATAAAAATAATATAAAAATATTAGCCGAAAAAACAGCTAGTCAAATTGAGATACATAAAAAATATGGTGGTGTTATACCCGAAATAGCAGCTAGAATTCATGCTGAAAATATTATTCCTCTTATAGAAGATATTTTAAAAAATATAGATAAAAATCCAGATGTAATAGCTGTAACTTCTGGTCCAGGACTCATTACCGGACTAATTGTAGGGGTTGAAGCAGCAAAAAATCTTTCTTATCTAAAAAATATTCCAATAATAAAAGTAAACCATATTGAAGGACACATAAATAGTATTAAAATAAATAATAATGAAAAAATAGAATACCCTCTGCTCTCTCTTATTATTTCTGGCGGACACACCGATCTGATTTTGGAAAATAATTCAACCCAAGGCAAATCCGTCTTGGTCGGAGAAAATGAATATAAAAGAATCGGTGGAACTCGTGATGATGCTGTGGGAGAATGTTTTGACAAAGTAGGAAAAATGCTTAATCTCGAATATCCAGGTGGACCAAAAATAAATAAATTAGCAGAAACTGGAAATCCAGACAAAATAAAATTTCCAAGACCAATGATAAATTCAGATAATCTAGATATGAGTTTTTCAGGATTAAAAACAGCTGTTTTATATTGGCTTCAAGAAAATAAATATTACAAAAAACAAAATCTATTTACAAAAATATTTAAAAAAATAGCCATAAATGATATTTGTGCCAGTTTTGAACAAGCCATTATAGATGTTTTAATTTTAAAAACTAAAAAAGCCTCAAAAAAATATAATATAAAAAATATTATTATAGCTGGAGGTGTTAGTGCTAATGAAAATATCAAAAAACAATTTAAAACAGAATTTAAAAAATTAAATATAAAAGTTTTTTATCCAGAAACAAAATATGCCATGGATAATGCTAGCATGATCGGTGTGACTGCTTATGAAAAAGCAATCAAAAAAGAATATACTCCTTGGCAAGAAATAGAAGCTGATCCAAATTGGGAAATATACCAATAGTCGAAAGTCTAAAGCTAAAAGTCTTTTACTAAAAAGTTAAACAAAAAAACCTTGTCTATTTTAAAAACAAGGTTTTTATTTTATTTTTTCTTTAAAACATGACTTTTGACATTCGACTTTAAGCTTTTAACTAAAAAAATCGCCTTAAGCGATTTTTTAATTTATTTTCTGAAATTATTCCAAGTAACAAGTAATGGACTTGCTAAGAAAATAGAGCTGTATGTTCCTGAAATAATACCTATCATAAGTGCTAAAGCAAAATAGTGAATACTAGCACCACCAAAAAAATATAACGCTGACAACACAACTAGAGTAGTTAAAGAAGTATTAAAAGATCTTACTAATGTTTCATTTACACCTTTATTTACAACTTCTTCAAAATTATCATAACCAAATTTTATTAAATTTTCTCTTACTCTATCAAACACAACAATTGTATCATTTACTGAATAACCTAATATGGTTAAAAGTGCTACCACAAAAGGAATATTAACTTCTACATTATAAAAATATCCAAGTAAAGTAAAAATACCCATTGTAATAATCACATC
>Ga0075122_10003376_pt1 | contig 10033 bp, 9 predicted proteins | sample AntAceMetag02UKB_FD_69790 | JGI IMG/M metagenome (GOLD analysis project Ga0075122, IMG submission 69790) | Saline lake microbial communities from Ace Lake, Antarctica - Antarctic Ace Lake Metagenome 02UKB | ecosystem: Environmental > Aquatic > Non-marine Saline and Alkaline > Saline | place...
TCCTACCATTAGACGATCCCGCAATTTTATACTTTCAGGTGTTTGTTCAAAGCTAAAAGAGTAGAAATAATACTAACAGTTCCTACAAAAATTATCTGGATTAAGAATAATGAAGCATATTGGCTTTGGAAATAACTAAGTAAATTAAATCCTGAGAAAAATACCTGAAGTTTTGGACTAAAAAACAAAAGCAAAATAAAAAATAAAATATCAACAATGAATATAGAAGCAATTCCATATAAAACTCCCTGTATGATAAATGGTCCCTTAATAAACCAGTTAGAGGCTCCTACTAAACGCATCGTTGAAATCTCATCTTTGGATGCAAAGATAGTTAGCTTAATTGTGTTAAAAGTAATCAAAACAGCTAATAAACCGAGTATTAAACCCAATCCGATAGTCATAGTTTTGATAGTATCGGTTATCGCAGACAGCCTATCAATTACTCTTTTATTATCATAATAAGGTATCTTTTCAATAACATCTTTGAATGAATCTTGGCTTAAAAAATTTGATATCTGAATATAGTATATCGGATCATAAGCTTTTATAACTAAAGAAGCTAAAAAAGGATTATCCCCTACTTGCTCTAATGCTTCTAAGGAATCTGGGTCATTTTTATGAATCTCCGTAAATATCTGGAGGGCTTTTTCTTGAGAAATATATTCTACACTTTGAATTTCATTTGAAAACTGATAAAGTGCTTCTTCTACTTTTACAATTTCTTGTTCTGATGTATTTTGCTTAAAATAAACTGAAATGTCAGCTTTATCTTGTAAATAATTAATTAAAAATTTACTTACTCCCTGAGATAAAAACAAACAAGTTATCAAAGAAATTGAGATTGTTATAACAAAAATAACCTCTAATACTAGGGCTTTATTTCTTAAAAATCCAACCCAAGAAAATTTTAAAATACGTTTTAAAGATGTAAGCATAATATTTTATAAAATAAATTTACCTGACTTTTCATCCCGAAGCAATTTTCCGTCTTCTAGTGTTATCACTCTTTTATTTAAATTATCAATAACCCTTCTATCATGGGTCGCTAAAATAATAGTTGTTCCTGACTCATTAACTTTTTTAAAAAGGTTTATTATTTCAAATGTATTATAAGGATCTAAATTCCCAGTTGGTTCATCTGCTATAACAAGTTCTGGCTTATGAACTAATGCTCTGGCAATCGCTAATCTTTGTTGTTCCCCTCCCGAAAGCTCTTTGGGGAAATTACGAGTTTTATTTTGAAGTCCTACGATTTCTAAAACCTGAGAAACACTTTTATATATTTCTTTATCTGAAAAACCCATTACTTCCATAATATAACTTATATTCTCATAAACTGTTTTAGAAAATAAAAGACGATAATCTTGATATACTACTCCAATTTTTCTTCTGATTTTTTGGAGATCATTAAACCTAGTTTCTTTAATGTTTTCATTTCCAAAAAAAATATTTCCACTAGTTATATCCTCCTCCCCTATCAAAAGCTTGATTAATGTTGTTTTGCCTGCTCCAGATCGACCCACAACAGAAATAAACTCTTTTGATTCAATTTCAAAAGAAATATCTTTTAATGCTGGAATATTGTTAGGACTTAACTCTGAATGATAAATTTTGGTAACGTTTTTGAATAGTATCATTATAGTTTAATCTCTGCTTGAATAAATTCTTCTATTTCACCATTTAAAACTTTTTCCACATTTGTCATTTCAACTTTTGTTTGAGCATCTTTACAAAGTTTATAGGGATGTAGTACATATGAACGACGCTGATTCCCCCAACTAGCAGAAATGTCTTGGCCTTTAACTTTTTCAATTTCTTTATCTTTTTTATCTTGATAAAATCTTAAAAGTTTTGCTTTTAAAACCTGCATCGCCTTTTGCTTATTGAGCCCTTGCAATCTTTCCTCCTGTGAACTAGCTTTAAGACCTGTGGAAATATGGATTATCCTTACCGCTGACTCTCTTTTATTTACATGTTGACCACCAGGACCAGAAGCCCTGTATGTCTCAACCCTTAACTCCTCTGGCTTAATCTCTATTTCCGAAATATCAGATTCTGGAATCTTGGGCAATACTTCTACTTTGGCAAATGAAGTATGACGAAGTGACTGAGAGGAAAAAGGAGATATCCTTACTAATCTATGAATGCCTTGTTCATTTTTCAAATATCCATAAACATAACTTCCTTTAATTTCAATGGACACATCTTTAATACCAATCCTACCTTCTGGTCCTCCCCCCTCTCCAAAGCTCTGAGATAAAGTCTTTACTTTAAAATTCTTAATATCACAATACTTTTTATACATTCTTAAAAGCATTGTAGCCCAATCCTCAGCATCTCTCCCTCCTGCTCCGGCTTCAATACTAAGTATAGCAGATAATCTATCATATTTACCAGAAAGAAAAATCTTATTTTCTTGTTCTTTAATCCTTTTTTCTAAAGAATTACAATTTCTTTCTAATTCTTTAAATTCTTGTGTCCCCTGCTCTACAATCTTTAATATTTCTTTTATATCCTGAATTTCTTTTTCTATATCTTTAAATTCTTTAACCAAGTCTTTTAATTCGGCAACTTTCTGAGAAACATTAGATGCATTTTTTTGATCATCCCAAAAATTTAATTTTTCCATATCTTTTTCAAGAACTTCTATTTCTTTTTCTTTATCTGATAAATTAAAACGAACACTTATCTGCTCAAATTTATTTTCCAGATCTTCAATTTTCTCTTTAATTTCTTTCATATAATTATTATGGAGCCAGTGGCCGGAATTGGACCGACGTCTACTCTTTACGAAAGAGTTGTTCTACCACTAAACTACACTGGCAAAGACAGAGCGAGTGAGGGGAATCGAACCCCCGTCTCAACCTTGGGAAGGTTACATAATGCCACTATACCACACTCGCAAAAACTTATTTTATAATAACAGCTTTCTCCCCTTCTTTTTTAAGATCAAAAATATCTCTTGCTTTTTGTTCTAAATACTCATTTTCATCTGTTCCTAAAATTTGAGATTTAAAAAGTTCTTCTTGTTCTCGCAATTTTTGAACTTGTACTTTTAAAGAATCAATCTCTGAATTCAATTCATTTCTTTTTTGATTAATTCTTACATTTCCTATAACTAGTAACACCATAACTAATAATACTGCCATTATTAAACATATATAAAAGACCGTTGAAAAAATATTATTTATCTTCTTTTTATTTCTTCTAATTTTTGTTAACATAAGATATATGAAAATAAAAGGAAAATCTATTATTAGAGGAGTTTGGGTAATATTAGTATCAATGATAATTATAAGCTTACTTGGGTTCTTGGTTGCTCCTCTTTTTTAATTTATCACAACTATCTACCTACTTCAACATTTCTAAAAAGACCTTAGAGGGTATATTGATTTTGGATCTACCCTTTAATTTCTCCTTACCTTTTTTCTGTATTTCAAGTAATTTTTTCTTTCTAGTTACGTCTCCCCCATATAATGAACCGGTAACATCTTTTCTTCTTGCTTTTATTGTTTCTCTAGCTATTATCCTTCCCTCTATAGCCGCTTGGATGGCCACAGAGAACTGTTGAGCAGGCAAAACCTTCTTTAGCTTGCCAACTAATGCTTTTCCCTCTGGAAAGGCATTTTTTGAAGAAACAACTTTGGAAAAAGCCTCTTGTTTTTCACCATTAATCAATATATCAAGTTTTACTAAGTCTGCCTTGTTAAAACCAATTTGACGAAAGCTAAAAGATGCGTATCCTTGAGTAATGCTTTTTAACTTATCATAAAAATTCCCGGTAATTATCTCTCTTAGAGATGTACGGATAAAGATAAGTGATTTTTGAGAAGTTATAAACTTTGTGTCTTCTACTGAAGAGTCAAAATTTCTTAGAATCTTAAAGATAGAATTAAGATATGAATTAGGACTTATGATTTCAACTTCTACCCACGGTTCTTGAATTTCTTTGATTAAAGACACATTGGGCCAAGAAGCAGGAGAGGAAACTAAAATTTGTTTGTCATTTTTAGTCAGGATTTTAAAAATAACTTGAGGAGAAGTTAAGACTAAATCTAGTCCAAACTCTTGTTTCAAACGTCTAGCCGTAATTTCAGCATGCAAAGAACCTAAAAAGCCACATCTAAATCCCCTACCCAAGGCCATCTTTGATTCTATCTCAAAATCTAATGTGGGATCATTTAGTTTTAATTTATTTAAAGCGTCTTTTAAAATTTCAAAGCTATCTGATTCTTCGGGGTACAAACTTAAAAACAAAACTAATTGTGGTTCTTTATACCCAGGTAAGGCATTTATAGACAATGAGCTAGAAACAGTATCCCCAGCATGAACCTTTGAAGGTTCTTTTACCCCTGTTTTTATATAACCAATCTCTCCAGATTTTAATACTGAACAAGGATTCAATGCTGGAGAAAAATAACCAACCTCTTTTACCTCACTCTCCATTTTTGTTGCTAAAAGATTAATTTTATCACCTTTTTGAACTTGTCCTTCAAATACTCTTACATAAACCGTAACCCCAGAAAATAAATCATATTTAGAATCAAATATCAAAGCTTTTAAATTCTCATTGGGTATTTCTTTCTGAGGACAAGGAATTTTCTGGACAAGAACTTCTAATAATTCTTTTACATTCGTTCCTTTCCTCGCGGAAATAGAAAGAATCTCTTCTTCTCCTACTTTTAAAATAGACGCTAACTCTTTTTTCGTCTCCGCAACTTGAGCTTGTGGTAAATCAATTTTATTAACAACTCCAATAATTGTTAAATTTTGTTTCTTAGCTTGCTCCAAATTAAAAAGTGTTTGCGCTTGAATGCCTTGGCTAGCATCAACTAGTAAAATAGCACCTTCAACTGCTGCTAAAGCCCGAGAGGTTTCATAGGAGAAATCAATATGCCCTGGAGTATCTATTAAGTTTAGAATATATTCTTGTCCTGTTTCTTCGCTTTTCCAAAGCATGCGACAAGGATGCATCTTAATAGTAATTCCCTTTTCTTTTTCTAAGTCCATTGCATCTAGAAAACAAGAATGCATCTGATTGCTATCAACTGTTCCTGTTATTTCTAAAAAACGATCGGCTAAAGTCGATTTACCGTGATCAATATGACTGATTATTACAAAATTTCTAATAGAAAGTAAGTTCATTATTTTTTAAATTGAGTTAGAACAGATGACCAAATAATTCTTGGTTCTCTGCATTTCAAAAGCAAAGAGAAAAAACTATAACTTAAAATACCTAAAATTGTAGCCATAAAAATTTGTAAAAGAATCCCTAAGACCTTATCCATCGGCAAAAGCATAGAAGAAACTTGTAATCCTATATAAACAACAACTCCCATAAAGAAAGTAGCAATTAAAATCTTTAAAACAGATTTATAAATCTTTTTAAAATCTAATATTTTTATTTTTTTCTTTAAAAAAGTAAGCAATAAAACAAACTGAATTAAAGAAGAAATAGAAAGAGCCAAGGGTAAACCAATTATAGAAATATCTTGAATTCCCCTCAATTTTAAAAAGTTAATCATTCTTTCCTGGATAAAACTTGATGATTCTAAAATATTTATAAAAGAATAACATAAGACTATGTTTAGAATTACTGAAAAGACAGCAATTTTAACTGGCGTCTTGGTGTTATGAAGGGAATAAAAAGTACGAGTTAAAAGAGGAATTAGGCAATTAGCAAAAAGAGCAATGCAGAATATCCCAAGACAAGCAGCTGTTAAACGAGTTTGCCACCATCCAAAAAGACCATCACCAACAATAGCTGTTCCTAAAACTAATCTAACTATTTGAGCCCTTAAAAGAAAAATAAAAAAACTTAAAGGAATTATTAAAAATAATACTTGAGAAAAGATTAAAAAAAACTTTTTGGAAAATTCTTCTTTTTGCTCCTGAATAAAATGACGAGAAAAAACAGGAAAAGCAGCTGTAGCAAAAGATATCCCTATCAAACCAATAGGTAGTCCTTGTAAATTATTAGAAAAATTAAAAATACTAATTGAACCTGGAGACAGAGTTGAAGCAATTGAAGTTATTACAATTAAATTAAGGTGAAATGCACCTGCCCCAATTGTTCTAGGAATCATTAATCTAAAAATCTTTTGAAGCCCCAAATGACGGAAATTAAAAGAAAAACGAGGATGAAAACCAGATTTTATACAAGGTATAATTTGAACTGATAAATGCAAAAAAGCACCTAATATAATTCCGTAAGCCAATGCTTTCAAATCAAAATTGCATAAGGGCAAAAAGACTACAATCCCAAAGATAATCCCGATATTATAAAAAATAGGTGTTAGAGAATAAGCAAAAAATAAATTAGAATATTGGAGTATGCCTGAAAAAATAGAAGAAACTCCTAATAATATAGGACTTAAAAACATTATTCTAGTTAGAACAATAGTTTGAGATTTTTGAAAGGCATTAAACCCTGGAACGAGCAAGTCAATAAGCTGAGGAGTGAATATAGCTAATATAAAAGAAACAACAATTAAGGCAATAAGAAAAAAAGTGAGAACATTGTTAGTAAGTTCCCACGCATGCTCTTTACTTTTTTTAAACTCCGCAGAGAAAACAGGCAGAAAGGCAGCTATTATTCCCCCACTGATTAAGATACCATAGACAAAGTTAGGAATTCTAAAAGCAGAAAAATAAATATCAGTTTGAGACTTAGAAAGAAGATTGGCTAAAAGATTATCCCTTAACATTCCTAAACAACGACTTAGAAGAGCAGAACTTGCTAAAACAATTGCAGCAAAAGTGATTGTTTTTGTTTTAAAATTTAATAATTTAGCAATCATTGTTTTAAATAAAAAGCCCAAGTAGACAATAAGCCGAATTCTGTTCCACCTATGGTGGATGACAATCATTTATCTAAGCCTTTAGATTACTCTAAAAGTCAAGCGAACTACCTTTGTTTGTTCTTGCACCCGGATAAGGATTTAGCCGTTTCAACTCTCCAATTACTTGGAAAGCTCATCCTTAAACTTTAAGGATGCTAAAACTCTTTCAAGTTCTAGCGTCTCTGATCGCACCTCTAATCTCACGATTGACGGGTGTTACCCGCTATCCTTGTCTTCTACCATTTTTAGACAGCTTTTCTAAAAATAGCGGAAAACTGAGTGTTCGGACTTTCCTCGCAATGCTTTTTACAAAAAGTGTTGCGCGATTGTCTTGTCTACTTGGACTTCCTTAGAATACCTAAAAAAATATTAGTTGTCAACTATGCTTAAAAAAGCTTTTGTTTCTTATTTTCCGCGTCTAATGCTTGATTAACCAACTTGTCTGCTTCCTGATTTTTCTCCCGAGGAATAAAAAAAATCTTTATATTTTTATAATCAATTTTTAAATTCCAAGCTGTTAAAAAAAGTGGTTGAATTTTAGAATTTATAACTTTATATTCACCATTCATTTGTTTCACCAAAAGTTGAGAATCTGAAAATAATTCTATCTGCATTTTCTTACTTTTTTCTTTTCCAAAATATGCTTTAATTTTTTTCAAAGCAAAAATTAATCCTTGATATTCTGCTTCATTATTAGTCGCCTTGCCAATATATTCTGAATATCTTTTTAAAACAGTCCCTTGGCCATCACAAATAACCATACCAAAAGAAGATGGACCTGGATTACCCCGAGAGCCTCCGTCAATATAAATAATATTTTTTCCCATAATCTTATTAATTAAGTTTAGAAAAATAATCTGATAAACATTTCTTAAATTTTTTCAAATTCTTATTTTCTACTGTAAAACCTGATGCTTGGGCATGCCCTCCAAAAGTTACAAGTAAATCAGAGCATTGTTTCATAGCTTTTACACTATCTATCCCTTTTGGGGTTCTGACCGAACCTTTTGAAATTTTATTTCCTTTTTCAAAAATAAAACATGGTTTTTGGAATTTGTTGCAAAGTCTAGAAGATAAAGCACCTGTTATATTAAGAGTGCAATCTCCTCCTCCTTCAAAAATAACAGAAACTGGCCATTGCTCATTAATTCTTTCCATAAGAACTTCCGTCGTATTCCTAACTCTTAATTTACGTTCTTGATTCTGTTTGCAAAGTTTTTCAATTGTTTTTTGACATAAAGATTTATCAGAGCAAGTCAAAAAAGAATAACTTTGAGGAACATGATTTTCCATTTCTGTGATATTTAAAATGCCAATAATTTTTCTGATAATTTCATTATGGGAATATTCATCTTTTCCAATTTTATTCAACAATGCTTGAAAAGCTGGTCGAGGACTATTAATTAAAGCTGGAAGTCCTTGTTTTATAAATTCTTCATTATCATCAGATATTTTCATCATATCTGCCAAGGTTCCCAATGCTGTAAGTTCCATAATGTTTTTTTTAATTCCCCCATTCCATTTATCTTTAAAGAGTAATCGGGAAAGATGACAAACAACTCCAACTGCTGCTAATTCTTTAAAAGGATACTTGTCTTGTTTCTGCTTGGGATCAACAATAATTGATGCCCTTGGAAGTTTATCCAAAACTTGGTGATGGTCAATAACTATTGTTTCAAAACCCAATTTATTAGCCATTTCTATTTCTTCAAAACTAGTAATTCCGCAATCTAAAGTAATTAATAAAGCTGGAGCAGATTTTTTAAAATATTTTAAAGCATCTTCATTCAACCCATACGCTTCTTCTATCGTTCTTCCAAAAAAATAAAAATCTTGAATTTTTCCACCCAAACTTTTAATGGTTTCTTCTAAAACAATACAAGATGTTATTCCATCTAAATCTGAGTCAGCAAAAATTAAGATTCTTTCTTTGTTTTTAATAGCTTTTTCAATGCGTTGAGCTGTTTTTTTAAGGTTTTTAATTTCATTCATAAAATTATTTCAATGCTTCTATCCCAGGCATTTCTTGTTTAGCTAAATAATTTAACATGGCTCCCCCACCAGTAGATGTATAAGAAAAGCTATCCGCTAACGCAAATTGATTTAAAAACTTCATTGTATCTCCTCCTCCAGCAATACTAAAAGCATCATAATTTCTGCTAATAGCTTTGGCAATAGCTTTTGTCCCTTTACTAAATTTTTCATTTTCGGCTAGCCCTAACGCGCCAGCCCAAATAATTGTTTTGGCTTGTTTAATGATCTGTTCAAACATTTTAATAGTTTCTGGCCCAATATCAAAAATTCCTTCTTCTTTTCTTACTAAAGCTGGCCCTGTCTCTCTTATATATTCTCCTGTCTTTTCATGAGGAGAAACCAAGACATCAACTGGGAGATAAATTTTTGAATCAGTTAGTTTTATTTTTTCAACAATTTTTACAATATCTTCTTCTGGCCAAGTTCGACCCAAGCATATTCCTTTTACTGTTAAAATAACATTAGCTATTTTTCCACCTAAAAGAACATAATCTGCTTTGGGTAAAAACTTTTCAACCATTTCTACTTTTGAAGCAATTTTAGCCCCACCAATAATAACTACAAATGGTCTATCAGGGTTCTCTCTTATTCTTGATAAACGAGTAATTTCTTTACCAAATAAAAAACCAATACCTGACGGTATTAATCTTGGCAAAGTATAAATAGATGCATGCTTGCGATGGCATACTCCAAATGCTTCGGAAATATAAATATCTCCTAATTTTGCTAAAGATTTAGCAAAAGATATATCATTTTTTTCTTCTTCTGGATAAAATCTTAAGTTTTCTAAAAGAACGATCTCGCCTTGTTTTATATTATTTACTTGGTTTTCTACTTCTTTCCCTTTACAATCATTCAGAAATTTTACATCTTTCCCCAATAATTCTTTAAGTTCCTTAGCAACAATCCTTAAACTATACCTTTTATCTTTACCCTTTGGGTTATTAAGATGACTTATTAAAATAATTTTAGCTTTTTCTTCAATCAAATAATTTATAGTAGGGAGAATCTCTTTTATTCTAAAATTATCAACAACTTTTTTGTCTTTTATCGGCACATTAAAATCACATCTAACTATTGTTCTTTTATTATTAAAATCAAAATCTTTAAGAGTTTTCATCTTTCTAAAATTTTACAATTTCTCCTGGTTTTAT
>Ga0075122_10003377_pt1 | contig 10031 bp, 7 predicted proteins | sample AntAceMetag02UKB_FD_69790 | JGI IMG/M metagenome (GOLD analysis project Ga0075122, IMG submission 69790) | Saline lake microbial communities from Ace Lake, Antarctica - Antarctic Ace Lake Metagenome 02UKB | ecosystem: Environmental > Aquatic > Non-marine Saline and Alkaline > Saline | place...
AAATATTTTTGCATAGTTTGGTTTACTTTTTGTCTTTGATTTGTTTTAAGACGAGGTCGATGAATTTCTTTTTATCCAAAGAATAAACTTCTTCTTTGCCTCTTTCTTTGATAGAAAGATTACTACCTTTAGCTTCTTTGTCACCAACAACTAATATATAAGGAATTTTATTTTTAGCTGCTTTTCTAATTTTGTTACCGACAGTTTCGTCATGATTATCTACTTTAGCTCGAACATCTTCAGCTAAAAATTCTTCTTGAAGTTTTTCAGCAAATTTATGATGTCCTTCACCAACTGGGATTACTTGTACTTGCACAGGAGCGAGCCAGAGTGGGAAAGCTCCACCAGTTTGTTCAATCAAAGTTCCGACAAATCTTTCCATGGCGCCAAGAAGAGTCCGGTGGATCATAACGGGTTGTTTTTCTTTGCCATCTTTATCTACATAAGTCATGTTAAATTTCTCTGGCAAGTTAAAGTCGAGTTGAATAGTTGTGCCTTGCCATTCTCTACCAAAGGCATCAACGGCTTTTAGGTCAAGAGCAGGTCCATAAAACTTAGCTTCGCCGATTCCTACTTTGTATTTAATTTTTCGTGAGTCTAACATCTTTTTGATGCTTTTTTCAGCAAATTCCCAGGTTTTGTCTGAACCGATAAAACCTTCTTTATTTTCTGGGTCTCGAACTGAAAATTCAAAAACCAAGTCATCAAAACCAAATGTTTTATTCATATCAACTGCAAAATCAAGAACTTTTAAAAATTCTTCTTCAAATTGATCATCTCGACAAACTATGTGAGCGTCATCTTGAGTTAAACCTCGTACTCTGAGCATGCCGTGCAGCACACCTTCTTCTTCATATCGATAAACTGTCCCAAGTTCACACCATCGTAGGGGTAAATCACGGTAGCTTTTTATACTAGTTTTATATATATCAACATGAAAAGGACAACTCATAGGTTTAACGTAATAATCTTCCTTACCTTTGTCGAATTTCATAGGCGGAAACATACCATCTTTGAAAAAGCTCAGGTGACCAGAAGTTTCCCAGAGAGAAGCTTTACCTACATGTGGAGTATAAATATATTCGTAACCTCGTTTACGGTGTTCTTTTCTCCAATAAAGTTCTATCTCTTCTCGAACCACAGAAAGTTTCGGATGCCAAAGGATAAGACCAGGGCCGATCTTTTCTGAGATAGAAAACAGATCAAGTTCTTTACCTAGTTTTCGATGATCTCGTTTAGCTAACTCTATTTGAAGTGCTTGAAATTTTTTAAGCTCTTCTTTTGAATCAAAAGCTAAACCATAGATTCTAGTCATCATGATATTTTTTTCATCACCTTTCCAATAGGCACCAGCGATTCGTTCTAGTTGCCAAGCAAATTGTTTCAGTTGGCCAGTTTTTTCTAAATGAGGACCTTTACAAAGATCACGATATTCACCACAAGTGTAAACAGTAACTTTATCTCCAGGGAGCTCGTTAATCATTTCAGATTTGTATTTGTCATAACTAAAAATTTTGAGAGCTTCTTTTTTAGAAACTTGCTTTTTAACAAATTCAAGGTTTTCTTTGATTAGCTTTTGTATTTCCTTTTTAAGCTGAGGTAGCTCTTCGGCGCCTTTAAAGCTTTTTGGTAAAACAAAGTCTTGGTAAAATCCATTTTCAATAGCAGGTCCAACTCCTTGGTTAACGTTTTTATGTAATCGATGCATGGCCTGTGCCATGACATGCGCAAGACTATGTCTGGCGACTTCTATGTCTATTTTTTTCATATTTTTAAATTAGTTTATATATTGATTATATTGTTTGTATATTAAAAGCCGCCACGGCTGTCATGCCTTTGGTTGTTAAAATGTATTTAATTTTATTGATTATAATATTCATATAAACAAAAAAATCCCAAAATTATTAATTTATTGGGACCCATGATTTGGGCGGTTCCACCCGTCTTGCTGTCATGTTTTAACAGCCACTTTCAAATTGTCGTTTAGCTTGGGCTAGTTCTAGCGTCCACCCAGGGCGGACAACAGCTTGGTAGGCTGTTCAATCACTAATGTATCTATTATATTACTATTTTTGGAATAGTCAAATTGGTATTATAGTAACTCAATTTCGATGTGATCTTCTAGCTGAGGGGATCGGACGACCCAAAAAGGGTTAAAGTTGACTTCAATTTTTTCTATCTCGTCATCAAATTGAGAAAAGTAAACTTTTATCTGATGTTTGTCTTTGTTGGTCAAATTATCTCGTTCAAAAATAGGGGATGAGATTTTAACTGTCATCTCTCCCTCGGTGTTTATTTTCAGTACAGCTGTGTTAGCTTCTAGGTCAATATTTTTAATTTCATAGGTTAAAGAAAAATCATCTGATTCAATAAGTTCGAAGTTTGTTGGTAAACTTTCTTTAAGTTTATTTAAAGCAAAAGTATTAATATCAGAAATTTCGGTAACTGGAGCTATTACTTTAAGTTTATATGTTAAAGTAAAATTATCAACTTCAGCGTTTTCTTCGGCTGTGGAGTCTGAACTAAGAATAGTATAATCTAACGCTTCTTTAATTAAAGTTTTTGATTCGTCTGTAACTATAGTTTTGAGGTCAACAACTGCCTGGTCTAATATGTCTGAAATAATTTCATCTTTAGCCTTGATGATATTATCAGCAGAAACTACTTTAGCCATTTTGGTTCCACCTGTCATAGCTTCTGTGCTGGTGGCATAGATTTTATCTTTAAGTCCTTCCCAAAGAGCAACAATAGTAAAATTAGTTGGTGCTAAGTTACCAGAATTACCTTCCAGGTCAGCAATTACTCCGATAGTAGTATTTGATCCGGCTGCCACAGTCACTGTTTCAGCAGTTCGAAATAAAACACCGCTGTCGCTCAGTAATCGTGTATTTTCTACTAAGGGTTGAGATTTAGAGTAGTTGTTATAGATTGTAACTGTCCCTGTTGCTTTGGCAGGTACTTCTTCTAGCTCAGTAGTATAGTCAAAACTTTTTGATAATTCAACATCTGTTGTGACAATTTCACCAATAACTGTTTCATAAGTAAAATCTTCTTGACTGTCCTCAGGAACTATAGATAGGTTAAAATCTGTATCAAAAGTATTTACTTTAGGAGTAATAGAGATAACTGTTTTAGAAAAAGAAAAATAAACTATTAAGGCAACAATAATAACAGTTAAGACAATAAAAATAATTACAATGTTTTGATAATATTTTTCAATTCGTGATTTTCTTAATTTGGTAGGTTTTGAAGCCATATTAAACATATTATACTAAACTGATCTATGTTTGTCTAATGGATAGACAGTCTTTACCAACTATGTTTTCAATAGCGGTAAAAAGTTCTTTAGTAATAATGATTCTATTTGTTGTCGCAATCTTTTTATCTTTGATAATCAGGAAAACTTGGTGTAAACCTTTGTTGGTGTCAAGTATCTTTTTGAGGTCGGTTATTTTTTCTTGATCGGTATCGTTGGAGATTTTTATATAAATATTCTTAGTATGATTGGTTTCTGCTTTTTGTGTCTTAACTTCAGCGATATTATCACTAGAAAATTCTTTAACATCATCAGCTAAGATTTTTACTTCACCATCTTTATCATTAATTTTACCTTTAACTATGATTGTTTTGTCTTCTTCCCAGATATCAACTGTTTTAGCTAGTAGTTTAGGGAAAACAATTATCTCGAGCTCTTTACTAAGGTCTTCGGCAGTGACGAAGAGCATGGGTTCATTTTTCTTAGTGTAGATTTTTTTTATTTTAGAAATAATACAGATAGATTGGATTTCTTTATGAACCAGTGGGTCAAGATCAGCAAAGGGGATAGAGCTTTTGGCAATTATGTCTTTATATTGAGTCAGTGGATGGTCAGAAATATAAAGCCCGAGGTATTCTTTCTCCCAGGTTAACTTTATTTTTGGGTCAACAGGTTCTGATTCTACTAGTTGAAGTTTATTGATTGTTACAGTGGGTGAAAGTCCAAAGAGATTTTTTTGGCCTGAGGCAGCTTCTTTAAAAATGTTTTTAGAATATTTTAAAAGAAGTTCCATGTTGTGAAGGAGTTTACCTCGATCAATATTAAAAGAATCCATCGCGCCAGCTCGGGTCATGGCTTCAAGCGATTTTTTGTTTAAATTTTTAGTTTGGATTCTTCGTAAAAAGTCTTCGATATCTTTAAACTTTCCATTTTCCTTTCGATCATCAATGATTGCTCGACATATTTCTGTTCCGACATTTTTAATAGCTTCAAGTCCAAATCTGATTCGAGGTTTTTCTTCTTTAAGACTTTCAGAAACAACAGTAAATTTAGAAAAACTTTCATTAACATCAGGAGGAAGTATTTGAATACCCATTCGTTTGGCTTCTTCAACCTCGATAGCGATACGGTCTTGATTACCATAATCAGCCGTTAAGAGACTGGCCATAAATTGAGCTGGGTAGCGGGCTTTTAAAAAGGCTGTTTGATAAGCGATCATCGCGTAACAAGCAGCGTGACTTCTATTAAAGCCGTATTCCGCAAATTTTTCCATATCTGAAAACGTACTGGTTGCTAATTCTTTGGTTAAACCATTTTTAATGCAACCTTCGATAAAGTCTACTTTCATCTTAGCCATCAAATCAGCAATCTTTTTACCCATCGCTTTTCGCAGTGTGTCGGCTTGACCACCGGTAAATCCGGCCATATCTTTTGATAGTTGCATGACTTGTTCCTGATAGACGATTACTCCGTAGGTATTTTTTAGCGCATTAGCCATAATCTCATGTTTATAGGTGACCCGGATTCGACCATGTTTTCTGCCAATAAATTCGTCTACCATACCAGAGTTAAGTGGACCTGGTCGGTAAAGAGCTACCATAGCGATGACATCTTCGAGAGAACTAGGTTGAAGTTCTTTGAGGTAACGCCGCATACCAGAAGATTCAAGTTGAAAGACACCGATAGTATTACCAAATTGCAATAGGTTCATGGCGTCTTTATCTTCGAGGTCAATTTCATCAATATCAATATCATAACCAGTTGTCATTTTTATGATATAGAGAGCATGTTCAATAATGGTTAGATTTTTTAATCCCAGTAAATCGATCTTAAGTAGTCCGAGGTCTTCAACGGGGTGAAGGGAATACTGTGTGACAATTGTTTTGTCTTCAGCTGAAGCATATTGAATTGGCATGTATTTTGTAAGTGGATCTTTGGTAACTACTAATCCACAAGCATGAACAGAAGTATGCCGAGCAGCTCCTTCGATTTTGATAGCTAGGTCAATTAGCTTTTTGGCATCATTGTCATTTTTGTAAAGATCAGAAAACTCAGGAACAGTGTCGAGAGCTTGAGAAAGTGTCGTAAACATCGGAATCATCTTGGCTAACTTGTCACAAAAATTATAAGGCAAAGCCATAACTCGACCAACATCACGAATAGCAGCCCTAGCCGCCATAGTTCCGAAAGTAATTATTTGAGCAACGTGTTTTTTGCCATATTTTTCTTCGATATAACGAATCACATCGTCACGCCTGGTATCTGCAAAGTCAATATCAATATCAGGCATGGAGATACGATCAGGATTTAAAAATCTTTCAAACAAAAGATCATATTTTATCGGATCAACGTTAGTAATCCTCAGTAGGTAAGAGACTATTGAGCCAGCAGCCGAGCCCCTACCTGGTCCAACGACGACACCGTTTTCTTTAGCCCAGTTAACAAAGTCTTGGACGATCAAAAAGTAGGAAGGATAACCAGATTGATTAATAATCTTAAGCTCGTATTTTAGGCGGGTGATTAATTTTTTTTGTTCTTCATCTAGGTGAGTAACATCGTCAAGATTTTTTATCTTAATATCATAACGACGTTTCATATTTCGAATACATTTATTTTCTAGCTCTTGTTCGTCTGTTATTCCTTCTGGTAACTCGTAGTGCGGCAACTGAGTTTCTCCTAAGACAATTTCTAGATTACATTTATCGACTATTTCTAAAGTATTAGTCAAGACTTCAGGGTGACTACTAAAAGCAGTTTGAAATTCTTCCTCTGATTTAAATGACCAATCTTCATTTAACATGGTTAAGCGATTAGGTTCATCTAAGGTTTTTTTCATCTGAATACATAGTAAAGCGTCTTGAGCTTCAGCATCGTCTTTGTTGACATAGTGAGTGTCGTTGGTGGCGACAACTTTTATTTTTAATTCATTGGCTATCTCAAAAATCACTTCATTAACTTGTTTTTGTTCAGGGATATTGGGATTGTTTTGTACTTCTAAGTAAAAATCATCTTTAAAAAGATCCTGGTATTTACTGGCAGCTTCTAGGCCACCTTTTTTACCTTTATCTAAAATAGACCTAGCAACTTCTCCAGCTAAACAGGCTGATAGGGCTATTACTCCTTCAGCATGATCTTTCAAGTAATTAAAATCAATTCTAGGTTTATAGTAAAAACCTTCCAAGTGTGCTTTGGTTGTTATTTTAATTAAGTTTTCGTAGCCAGTTTGATTTTTAGCTAACAAGACTAGGTGATAAGGCCTGAGGTCATCTTTGGTGTGTTTGTTGGCTAGGCCATTTCTAGCTAAATAGACTTCTACCCCGATAATAGGTTTTATTCCTGCCTCTTTAGCTTTTTGATAAAATTCAATCACACCATACATAACACCATGATCAGTTAAAGCAACTGCAGGCATTTTATATTCTTTAGCTTTGGCGATTATCTGATCAACTTTTGGTAGGCCGTCTAAGAGAGAATAGTGACTATGGTTATGTAGGTGGACAAATTTTGACATAAATATAAATCATACAAAAAACGAGTAACGTTTGACTCGTTCTTCGTTTTAAAGTTTCTTGTTTATTTTTTCTTTGTTTTTCTGGTTGTTCCTTTCATGCCTTTAATAAAAGACATAATCTGGCCAACTTCTTTCGCCATAAAGGCAATAGATGAAGCTGAAGTAATAACACGTTCTTTGAGGTCGTCAATTGTTTCTGCTAATTCTTCCATTTTTACTCTAAACTCAGTAATCATTTCATTACTTTGTTTAAGGATATTGCCCAGGTAATAAAGTACCCAAACAATAAAACCAGAAAGAAACAAGGCACAGATTGCAATAACTAAGAATAAAATATCTTGTGTTGAATCTAGCATAATTTTATTTTTATTTTTAATTTATTATCATTTTAATTATATTGTTTTTATGATAAAATGGCAATATGCAAGATAAAATTTCAGATCAACAAATTGAGGGGGGATTGTGGTGGTTAAAGAATCGTCAACTGATTAGAAAGGTAATCACAATTCTTTTGATTGTTCTATGTGCTATATTAATCATTTATTTTGTTTATGCGTCATCACAGTATCTAGTAAAAAGATCTAGTCAAACAGATTATCTGGCTGTCCTTAGTCAAGAAAGAATTGATTATCAAGAAATATTGGGACAAAATTCACCCTTTGATTTAGAAATTGTTGAAGTTCAAGTTTTTCAAAATAAAAGTAAGATTTGGGACGTTTTAGCAAAAGTCAATAATAATAATACTAAGTGGTATGCAAGTTCTTGTGACTATTATTTTTCTGTTGATGGAAATAGGTTAAATACTAAAAAAACATATTTTTTACCAGGGGAAGAAAGATATTTAGTTGAGATTGGTTACGAATTGGCTGAGACTAGTTTAACTTCAAAGCCAACTGTTGATTTGGTTGTTAATAATTGTAATTGGGAAAAGATAAAAGATGTCTCAAATATTCCTGAAGCAATATTTAATGTTAATGATTTTGATATAAAACAAAGTACAGCCTTAGATTCTGGCTCTATTACTACAAATCAGAATGTAAATACAGATATCTATGGTTTTCCAGTGGGAAATACCAATAGTTCTTTTTCTGGAACTTCATTAACTCAGGTGGTGGCCGATGTTACCAACAAGAGCGTTTATGGTTTTTGGAATACACAGGCCGTGGTTATTCTTTCACAAAATGAGACAATTGTTGCTGTTAATCAGTTGAACTTAGAAAAGTTTTTATCTTTTGAAAATAGGCTAATTCAATTTAATTGGCCAAAATATTTTTCTCGAGGTATTAAAGCAGATGTTTATTTTTATACAAATTCATTGAGTCAAGAAAATTTAATCAGTTTGGGGGACTTATAGTGTCATGAAAATAGCTTTATTAAATAGTTTTAAAAAATTTGATTGGATATTGGTTCTGGTCGTTTTTTTATTGATTTTGTTTGGTTTAGTTACAATTTACAGTATCGGTCAAAACAGTGATCCAGCTACCACGGCGAGCTTCACTAAACAATTAGTTTCAGTTGGAATCGGTTTTGCGTTGATGATTATTTTTAGTTTGATTTCTTTTCATTTCTGGAAAAATTATTCAGTTATATTGTATATTGTTGGATTTCTTTTGTTATTAGGAGTCCTGATTTTTGGTACAGAAATTGGTGGTACCAAGGGTTGGATCTCATTGTTTGGTCTTACTTTTCAGCCAGTAGAGTTTGTAAAGCTATTTTTATTATTCTTCTTAGCTTATTTCTTTTCAAAGAACCAGCTTAACTTATATAATTTTAAAAATATTATAATTTCCGGAGCGTCTGTTGGTTTGTATTTAATCCTAGTGTTACTTCAGCCAGATATGGGATCAGCTATTATTATGGCTTTTGTTTGGCTGGGTATTGTTTTTTTCACAAAAACAAAAAAAAGTCATCTGCTAATTGTGACTAGTTTAATAGTTATATTGATAGTTTGTAGTTGGTTTTTTGTTTTACAAGATTATCAAAAATCTCGTTTGACCACTTTTGTAAACCCTGGGGCTGATCCGCTGGGTGAAGGCTATAATATAACTCAGTCAATTATCGCAGTCGGCTCAGGAGAGATGTTCGGTCGAGGTTTGGGGCTAGGTCCTCAATCGCAGTTGAATTTTTTACCAACTCAGGAAACAGATTTTATATTTAGTGTGATTGCCGAGGAGCTGGGATTTGTCGGCGCTGGTTTGATAGTGGTTATTTTTGCTTTGTTATTCTGGAGATTGTTTAGGATACTTCGCAGAAGCTCACACGAAGCTTTTAGCTCGGTTTTTATAATTGGTGCCATAATAATTCTATTTTCACAATTTTTCATCAATATAGGCATGAATATTGGCATAATGCCTATTACGGGATTACCATTACCATTTGTTAGTTTAGCTGGTACCTCAATAATCGTTAATTTAGCTATTATTGGCATTATTCAAAGTATTATCATACATTCGAATAAACATTAAAAACTTGATTTATTTGTAGTTTTTATCTATAATAAATCTATTAAAATTTAATATATAAGTTATGCAAACATTCGTTCTTGATGTGAAAAAAAGGGAGGAAACAAAGAAAAAAACCCAGGATTTACGGGACAAAGACTTAATTCCTGCCGTTATGTATGGAAGAGGTAAAGAAAATATTAACCTTATGGTTGATTACAATACTTTTGGTAAAATCTTAGAACAGGCTGGTGAATCTAGCTTGATTGATCTAAAAATTGATGGAGCCGAACCCATTAAGGTGATTATTCAAGATATTCAAATAGACCAAGTAGCTGGAAGAAATATTCATATTGATTTTTATCAAGTAAATATGAAAGAAAAGGTTACAACTGATGTAGAAATCAAATTCGTTGGTGAGGCACCTGCAGAAAAACTTGGTGGAATTGTAGTAAAAAATATTGAAGAAATAGAGATTAAATGTTTACCTGGTGACTTAATTAGTAAAATTGAAGTTGATTTAAGTGTTCTAACTGAGATGGATAGTATTATTCATGTTGGTGACATTAAATTTGCTGAGACTATCGAGATTTTGAATCATTCGGATGATGTTATTGCAAACGTTGTTGAGCCAGCTAAAGAGGAAGAAAAAGTTGTGGTAGCCGCTGAATCTACTGAGGGAGAAGAAGGAGAAGAGACTAAAGAAGGTGAAGGGGGAGAAGAAACTAAGGAAGGTGAAGAGGGAGAAAAGAAAGAAGAAACAAAAAAAGAAGAGAAAAAATAATAATTTATTATTAAAACTAAATATGGGAAATGCTTCAAA
>Ga0075122_10003379_pt1 | contig 10016 bp, 8 predicted proteins | sample AntAceMetag02UKB_FD_69790 | JGI IMG/M metagenome (GOLD analysis project Ga0075122, IMG submission 69790) | Saline lake microbial communities from Ace Lake, Antarctica - Antarctic Ace Lake Metagenome 02UKB | ecosystem: Environmental > Aquatic > Non-marine Saline and Alkaline > Saline | place...
GTTTTATATTGGCTCATTTTTTCTTTGACGATGTTGGCGCAACAATTTTATTTAAACAAGAAGATGGTTAAATAATGACCAAAGCAAAAAAGCCGGAGTCGGCGGTTAAAGAAACCAAGAAGATAATTGAGAAGCTGGTCAAGCTTTTGGAAGTTAAAGCCGAGGTCGAAGTTAAATCGAGCGAAGGGGTAATTTTAGTTGATTTGGGTAGTTCGGAAACAGCCAATTTAATTGGTTATCACGGTGAGACCTTGAACGCTCTTCAATCGTTGACTAATTTGATGCTCTGGCGAAAAATGGACGAATGGACCAGTGTGGTCGTGGATATTGATGGCTATCGAGATAAAAGAAAAGACTCACTTGAGAAGATGGCTCAAAACGTGGCTCAGAAAGTGAAATTTTCTGGCCAACCTCAAGCATTACCGCCAATGTCCGCTTTCGAAAGACGTTTAGTTCACTTGGTTTTAAGTGAAGATGCTCAAGTGGAAACTGTTTCTGAAGGAGACTCAGAAAGACGAGTGGTAGTTCGCCCCAAATCCTGATAAAAAGGAGTCAGTGAAGTTTTCTTGTCGATTTTTACTTTTGCTTATTTTTTTACTTCCCTTTCAGCTCGGACGCCACTTTTGGCCTGAAGTTAGTTTTGTCTATGGTCTCAAGATTGATTATCTTTCTCCCATTATCTTTTTGACCGATCTTGTTCTTTTGTCTTTTTTAATCGTTTTCGGGATCGAGAAAAAAGTTTTTAAAAACCCTCAAAAGATTTTTGCCTCTTTTGGTGACAAAGTTCTTTTCTTGACCTTCATTTTAGTTTTGGCTTTGACGACTACCGGAGCTCTCTTTCCTTGGCTGGCTCTTTTAAAAGCAGTCAGGTTTTTATTTCTCTTTATCTTGGCCTTGATTCTAAAAAACAATAAGTTTTCTTTATCAAAGATTGTTTTTGTTTTATCCTTGGGGTCATTTTACTCTTGCTTGCTCGCTTTGGCTCAAACAATTCATCAAGGTTCATTGGGATTCCCTTTCTGGTTTTTAGGAGAAAGAGATTTTGGTTTAGGCAGTTTGGGAGTGGCCAAAGCTGTTTTGAATTCTCAACTTTTTTTACGTCCCTACGCTAGTTTTTCTCACCCTAATTCCCTGGCCGGTTTTTTGTTGGCCAGTTTCTTTCTGATTTTAAAAGGTTTACGGGAAGAGAAAGATAATCGCAGGAAAGAGTGGTATCGTTTGGTTCTTAGTCTTAGTTTGATGACTATTTTTTTGACCTTCTCTCGAACCGTCTGGTTGGTTTTTCTTCTTCTTTTTCCCTTGGCTCTTTTTTGGTTTTCGAAAAGCAAAAAATTTGTTATCTTCGCTCTCTCGATATTTTTTCCCTTAACCGCCTTTTATTTTTTAAAAACACTTCCCTTCTCAACCTCAGAGGCCTTGATCCAAAGATGGGACCTAGCCAAAATTGCCTTGGTTGTTTGGCGGAATAATTTATTTTTGGGTGTGGGTCTAAATAATTTTCTGAAGATTGTTCCCCGTTTTTGGCAAGGAGAGAAAACTTTCATTATTCAGCCGGTTCATAATGTTTATTTACTTGCTTTAGTGGAAACTGGTATCATTGGCGGGCTGTTTTTATTGACGGTTCTTGCTGGTTCAATTAAAAAGCTTTTCCAAGAAAAAAGGATTTTTGTTTTACTCTCTTTGTTGGCAATTTTATTGACCGGCCTTTTTGATCACTATTGGTTGACCCTGTGGCAAAACCAACTTTTGTTTGCTTTAATCTTGGGTCTAAGTTTCAATGATCTTAAAAGTGGTAGAATTTAAAAAATGAGCTTAAGAAGAGTAGTGGCTTTAAATACTTTTTGGCAACTTTTGGCCAAGGCGATTGGAGTCGGTTTTGGCTTAATCACTGTTGCCTTGTTGACTGATTATCTGGGCCTTGAAGGTTACGGCGATTACATGTTTATTACTTCGGCGGTGGTGATTTTTGGCGGCTTGGCTGATTGGGGAACGGTGACCATTGGAGTTCGTGAAGCGGCTCAAGAGACCAAAGATCGTTCTCTTCTTCTGGGCAACTTGATTATCTTAAGATTTCTCTTGGCTCTTTTTTCTGTTTTGTTTTTCATTGCCTTTGCTTTCTTGTTTCCTTTTAAAACCGAGAGTTTGAATTTGGTTCGTTTGGGATTGCTCATTTCTTCATTGTTCCTATTAACCAACAACTTAAAAAGCTCTTTTGGGATTGCCTTCCAATCAAGCTTGAAAATGCAGAAACAAGCCCTGATTCAAACGGTCACCACTTTTTTGGTTTTTGTTTTTACTCTTATTTTTATTCACTTAGAGTTTAGTTTTCTCTGGTTAATTTTTACTTTAGTTTTGGCGTCTGTCTCGACCGTCTTTTTGGCCGCCTTTATTTTCTTTAAACAAGAAAAGATAATTTTAAGGTTGGATAAGAAAATCATCAAAAAACTTTTGATTGAATCTTTGCCCATGGGACTGATTTTGCTTTTCTTTACCTTGGACCGCCAAGTGGATACGATTTTGTTAGGAGCAATCAAGGGCAGTGGGGCTGTTGGTATCTATGCTTTGTCTGGCAGGATAAATGGAGTTGTTCTTCTGGGAGCCGCTTTCTTAATGAATACCCTTTTACCGATTTTGTCTCGAGTGAAAGATGAAAGGGAAAAAGTTCAGAAAATTTTCGGCCATGTTTTTTGGTTAATGTTTTCGATGGGCCTTTTGGCCGGGGTCTTGGTTTTTGTTTTTTCGCCCTTGATGATTAAGATTCTGACCCGGTCGAATTTTTCAGAGTTTAGTTCTTCAGTCTTGGTTTTGAGAATTTTTTCCCTCAGTCTCTTTTTTGCTTATTTTAATCATCTGACTGGTTACACCTTGGTTGCCTTTGGTAAACAACGCGCGTATTTATTAGTGGCAGGACTTGCTTTGGTTTTCAATGTTGTTGCCAATTTGTGGGCGATCAATTCTTATTCTTTTCTTGGCGCCGCTTGGGTAACCGTTATCACCGAAGCAATCGTTTTTGTCTTAACTTTTTTGTTGCTCAAACAACAGTTGAATCTTTACCCGAAAAGCAAACCCAAAGAGCTGGTTAGTTTTTTGAAAAATCAATTTTCATCTTTAAGAGAATGGAACAAGAAGTTATATTTGCAGGCCGAAAATTCTGAGCTAACGGCTCGGAAACGAAGGGCAAAAAAGCAAACTTCTTCGGAGGTTTCGGATTGAGAGGCCTCTCGGCCTGCTGCTATAATCTTAGAAGAAAGAAAACTCCAGACTTTTAGTCCGGAGAAGTTTATAATACTATTTCGATGACCAAAGAATCTTTTAAAATTTTTACTGACGGCGGAGCTCGTGGCAATCCCGGTAAAGCGGCAATCGGCTTCGTTGTTTTTAACGAAGAAGGGAAGGAGATAAAGAGAGGAAAAAAGTTTATCGGCCAAGCCACCAACAACATTGCCGAATACCAAGCGGTCATAGAAGCGATGAAATTTTTAAAGATAGATTTATTTGCCTCGCCCGTTCAACAAGCAAAAAAGAAGACGGAAATTAAAGTAGATTTTTTTCTTGACTCACTCTTGGTGGTTAATCAACTCAAGGGCCTCTATCGAATTAAGAATAAAAATCTCGCCACTCTGGTAATAGAAATTCGTTCCCTCGAAAAAGATCTCGCTCTTATTTTTAATTATCATTTTGTCCCGCGAGAAAAAAATAAAATTGCCGATCAATTGGTCAACCAAGCCTTGGATAGCGAGATGATGATTTAATTTTTTTTTGCCCTCTTCTCACTTGATCCTTTTGCGATCTTTTTTTATCATTATGATATCGATTGTAATCGTTTCACATGATAAGTAGAATTTTTTACATCCCCGAAACTGGAGTTGAAAAACCCGTCGTCCAAATCATGGGCGATCGCAAATTTATCGGCTTTTTTTTGGGTCAGTTTTTGACTCAACAAAACTGTCAAGTTATTTTTGAACCATCGCCTTCCCAAAAAATTGATTACCTTTTTTATTTGTCAAAAAATGGAAATCAAGATTTAAAAGAAATTTTTGATCTAGCCCAAAAAAATAATGCCAAGCTTTTATTGGCTTTCTCAACTCGAGTCTCTCAAAACAGTGATTACCTTTTTCAACTAGGCCACACTTTGAAAGTTAATTTTCGGATTGTTTTTTTGGAGAAAGTTTTCGGACCAAAAATGGACCCACAAGATTTTCGTCAACTAGTCAGCGCCGGAGTTTATGAAAAAAATGATTATGTTTTTATTAGTGATCTTGTTTACGGTCTTTCCAAGGCGATGTTCACTCACGGAACAAATGAGAAAACTTTTTATCTGCTTTCTGAAAAAAAACAGGAAGTTTTAGCCAGAAAAGAAGAGAGATTAATTGGCTGGCAACCAATCGTTAGTTTCGAAGAAGGATTAGAAAAAACAAAAGATTTTTTTTCTTCGTCCCCACCACCTTTGCTAAAAGAAAATTTTTCGGAAAAGGAAAAGGAAAAAGAGGAAGAAAGTTTCTTGAAAAAGATTTCTCTGGCGGAAAAGACATCCCCAACGGTGAACGAAGTGTCTGATCTCCCCGTTCGAGAGAAGCCAGAAGAAAAGATCGAAGAAAACGAAGAAAAGAAAACGAAGAAAAGATTTTTAAATCAAATCCCGTTTCTGTTTGTCTTTCTTATTTTCTTGGGCCTAATTACCTTACCAATTACTTCCATTGGTGGCTCTTTATTTTTAGGAAAAGTTTTCCTAGATCGTTCGAAAAATAATTTGCTCGTTGGGAAGTTTTTGCCGGCTCAAAGAGAAGCCGATTTGGCCAAAAAAAGTTTTACTTATTCAAAGAGCTCGCTCAATTTTTTCCGGCCATTAATTAATTTTTTTCCCCAAAGAGATCTGATCAAAAGGGGAGAAAAGTTAATTGACTTGGGGATTACTTCCAGTCAATCTTTGTCTTCAGGAAGTTTGTTGGGAGACAGCGGTTGGCAAATTTTCAAAAACTTTTTTTTGACCGAAAGAACCTTAACTCCTTTAGAAGTGGCTGACTTGATTAATCAAAGCCAATTCTTGGTGACCGATACTGGTCGCCACCTAAGCTTGACTCAAGCACTAGTTAAAGAAACTCGTTTTGAAGAAGAGATGTCGATGTTGCCGCCAACAATCGAAGCTCTCGAAAAAGTGGATCTTTTTTGGCCGGTTTTGTCTAAACTGCTGGCTTTAGAAGAAAGAAAAACCTATTTGGTTTTATTGCAAAACAACGCCGAACTTCGACCGACCGGTGGTTTCATTGGTTCTTTTGCTTTGGTCACTTTAAACCAAGGAGAGCTAATTGATTTCGACGTCCAAGATGTTTATTGGGCTGACGGACAACTCAAAGGTCACGTTGAGCCACCGGGGGCGTTAAAAGATTACTTGGGTGAAGGCGGTTGGTACTTGAGAGATTCTAATTGGGATCCAGACTTTCCCACCTCAGCTCAACGGGCGATTTGGTTTTTGGAAAAAGAAACGGGACGGAAGGTTGATGGAGTAATCGCTCTAAACTTAAACGTCGTCAAGGATGTCTTATCTCAAATGGGGGAAATAAACTTGCCCGACTTTAGAGAAAAGATTACCGCTCAAAATCTATTTGAAAAAGCGGAATATTATTCCGAGGTTAATTTTTTCCCCGGTTCAACCCAAAAACAAGATTTTCTAGGAGAGCTAGTGTTTGTCTTATTTGAAGAGCTTAAAAAAGCCAACCCGGATCTTTTGGCTAAAACGGCGCTCTCGCTTTTTGAATCAGCGAGACAAAAAAACTTGCTTTTTTATTTCAATGATTCTCAATTGGAGAAAAAGTTTTTAGGTCTTAATTGGGGTGGCCAAATCAGGAAACCGATTTGTGACAGCAACGAAGAAATCAAATGTATCACTGATTACCTCATGATTGTTGAGGCCAACGTTGGGGTGAACAAAGCCAATTATTTTGTCAAAAGGAATTTATTTCATCAAGTAAGCCTGGATCGGGCAGACAAACCTCAGATGACCACGCGGTTGGTCTATAGCAACGAGAGCTTAAGTGAAAAGTTTCCCGCTGGTGTTTATCGGAATTATTTAAGATTGCTTCTTCCGCTTCAAGTAGAAGTCGAAGAAGTGCGAATCAAAAATGAACAAGAAAAACTTTTGAAGACCTTGGAAAAAGAGGATTTAAATTTGATTGTTAATCATGACTTGCTTTCGGTTGGTTTCTTGGTGGAGGTGCCAATTCAAAGTAGTCGGATTGTGGAGATAGATTATCGTTTGCCGATTAAGCTAAGTCGAGGAGTTAATCGTTATGTATTATTAATTCAAAAACAATCAGGAATAGAGGACGAGAGTTTTAAGTTTTCTTTTACCTCAAATTCGTCATTAGAAATTGAAGAAACCTCGCCGCCAATTGATTTGACCCGAGGGAGCCGAGTCGTCTTTGATCCTACTTTTGATCAAGATCTCTTCTTTTCGATTCTCTTGAAACGTTAGTTTTCTAACTCTTTTTCGAATTGCTTTAGGGCATGAAGATAGCCCTTGGCTCGTTCAAGTCGAGGATATTCATCCATTTTGCGATTAAATTTCCGACCATGATCAGGATAGACTAAGTGGGTGAGTTCGTGGAGGAGAACGGCTTTGATCACCCAAACGGGCGCTTTTTTCAAGCAGCTTGAAAGGCGGATTCTTTTGTTTCTCATTGAGCAACTACCAAAAATGGCTTTTTGTTGATCGGACCAATCAGCTGAACCATATTTCAATTTACCTTTAAAGTATTGTTGGTTTAATTGATCGGCCATCTTTTCTAAATTGTTTTTTCTTTTTTCTATTTTTTCTATTTTTTTTCTAAATCTATTTTTGATCTCTTCAATTTGGTCTTTTTTTAAAAAATAGGGGACAGTCAAGACAAAGTGATCTTTTTTTTGTCGAGTGCTGGCTGTTCTGAGCCGCCTTCGGCTCTTAATGATTTTGAATTTCATTGTAATCTTGTTTTGGCTACGGTTTGTATGTTATTATACGGCTCACCATGGCAGATAAAAAGAAGCTTAGTTTAAAAGCAGAGAAAAGAAAAGTTTTGGGCCGTAAGGTTAAAAAACTTCGCCAAGAAGGCAATTTGCCGGCCAATATCTTTGGCAAGAAAGTAAAGTCTTTGGCAATTCAGTTAAGCGACAAAGATTTGAAAGAATCTTTTAAGCAGGCCGGAGAAACAAAAGTGATTGATCTTCAGGTTAAAGGTGAATCAAAAACCAGGCCAGTTTTGATCAGTAATCTTCAAACCCACCCTTTAAGTGATGACTTTCTTCATGTTGATTTTCACCAGGTTGATTTGAAAGAAAAAGTTACCGCGACGGTGCCGGTTGAATTTGTCGGCGAGGCTCCGGCGGTGAAAGAGAAAATTGGGATTCTCTTGATGCTTTTGAATGAAGCTGAAGTTGAGGCTTTGCCAACCGAATTACCTGACAAGCTAACCCTAAGTCTTGACGGGCTCAAAACCCTGGAAGATCAATTAACGGTGGCTGATTTTAAAGTTCCCACTGGAGTGACTTTATTAGTTGAGAAAAGTGAGATTGTTGCCAAGATAGAGCCGCCTAAGACAGAAGAGGAAGAAGCCCCTGCGCCAGTAGAGAGTGAAGCTTCTGAGGGAGTAGAGAGCGAAGCAGTTGAAGGTGAGGCGCCAGCAGAAGGTGAGCAGAAACCGGCCGGAGAAGATCAAAAAGGCCAGGCTGAAGGTGGAAAAAAAGAAGAGAAACCTCGAGAACAAAACCCCAAAAAGTAAAATAGGTAAAATCTTTTGTTGCTGAAGTCTAAAACTACTGGATTAAGGTTTCCATTTTTTTGACTCCCGGATAGTTGGGGTCTAGTATCTTGGCTTTCTTAAGGTTTCCTAAAGCCTTTTGTTTTTCTCCTAGTTGATGGTAAAAGAAGGCCAATTTAAGATAGCCGTCTCGATAATCTGGTTTTTGTTTAACAAAGTTTTCCCAGGCAGAAATGAGGCTTCTGAGTTCTTGGGGATCGTTGAGAGTTTTTTCTTGCCAAAATTTTTCCAGTTCACCATTGAGGGTGAATTTTTTTTGAGTAATTAACAGGGCTTGTTCGGCTGTTTCTACTTCTCCTTGATTAATCAGGCTTTGAATCAATTCCAGATGGAGGCCTTGGTTGTTTGGATTTTCGATCAATTTTTTCTTTAGTTGCCGGGCTTGAGAGGCTGGCTTAAAAGCCAGGAGGGCAAAGGTGATTAAAAAAATAGTTCCAACCACCAGAGATGGTAGTCGAGAAAAATTTGAACCAACGTTATTTTTTTTCTTTAATTCTTTTTTCCCTCGCGTTTGGCGGGGCGGGTTTTTTCTTTGTTTTTTGGCCATGGGCTAACGATCAATAAATCCTTTTCTTGATGGGGGATTTTATCCCAAATCTCTTCGGTCACAAAAGGAGCAAAAGGATGGAGTAATTTTAAAACTGTCGTGTAAGAGTAGAAGAGGCTCGCTAGAGTAGTTTGGTTTTTTTCTTTTAGTTTCTGCTTGCTTTTTTCTAGATAATGGTCAGCCAGTCTATGCCAGGCAAAGTGATAGATTCCCTCTAAAGCGAGATCGAAGCGATATTTTTCTAGCAGCTGAGTTGTTTGGGTAATTGTTTTTTCTGTTTCTTGAATTAATTCTTTGTCCAAGGTGTCTAATCGGTTCTTTTTTAGGCTGCTTTGGGAGTCAAAGTTTTTGTGGGGGAGATTAAGATTGAGGAATCGGCCGATGTTCCAAATCTTGTTGGCAAAATTGCGCATTGCTCGGACCTTATCCTCGGAAAGGGCAATGTCTGAACCTGGCGAAGCGCCAAAGATGAGCGCCATTCTCAAGGCGTCGGTGCCATATTTTTCGGTCATCTCGAGCGGATTGATAACGTTATTTTTACTCTTGCTCATTTTTTGTCCGTGTTTGTCAACGACTCGACAGTGCAAGTGGATTACTTTAAAAGGAGCTTTTCCGGTTCGATAGATTCCCAACATCATCATTCTGGCCACCCAAAAGAAGAGAATGTCCCACATGGTGTCCAAGACGGTGGTGGGGTAGAAGTATTGGAAATCTTTTGAATCGGGAAAGCCTAAAGTGGTTAGTGGCCATTGGCCGGATAGAAACCAGGTATCAAAAGTGTCGGTTTCTTGAATCAGGTTGCTGTTTTTACACTTTTGACATTTTCCTGGCTTGAACTGGTAAGAGCTTGCAACTGGGGCGGTTAAGCTCTGTAATCCCTGGTTAATTTCCTTTAAAGAATAGTTATCCTTTAAGTTTTTCCAGGTATCAGTCACCCTGGACTTTTTCTTGTTAATAAAAGTGAGGGAAATGTCGGAGTGACAGTCGAGACAATACCAAGCTGGGATTCTTGGTCCCCAAGCAATCTGGCGGCTGATGTTCCAGTCGAGAATATTTTCCATCCAGTCAAAGTACATTTTTTCAAATCTTTTCTTAGGCACAATTTTGGTTTCTTTTTGCTTAACTGCTTCAATTGCTTTTTGGGCCAACGATTTGGTTTTGACGAACCACTGAGGCATCAAAGTGGGTTCGATTGTTCGGTTACAACGATAACAATGAGCCACGTTGTGGGTTAAGTCTTTTTCTTTTACCAGAAAGTCTTTTTCTTTTAAATCTTTGACGATTTTTTCTCTCGCCGGGATTACTTTAAGGCCTTGGTATTCTTGAGGGACGTTAATCATTTTTCCAAAACGATCAATGATCTTAATTACAGGCAATTGATGGTCTTGGCCAATCTCAAAGTCAGTTTGGTCATGGGCGGGAGTGACTTTCAAGGCTCCGGTTCCAAATTGAGGGTCAATCCGCTTGTCTTTAATGATCGGAATCGATTTATCAATTAGAGGAATAATGGCTTCCTTGCCAATCAGCGGTTTATATTTCTTGCTCTTGAGACTAACGGCGACCGCCACGTCGGCAAAGATAGTTTCTGGCCTAGTGGTGGCAATTTGGATTGAACCGTAATTTAGGTAGTAGAGTTTACCTTTTTCTTCCTGATAGTTGACTTCTAGTTCTGAGAA
>Ga0075122_10003383_pt1 | contig 10014 bp, 8 predicted proteins | sample AntAceMetag02UKB_FD_69790 | JGI IMG/M metagenome (GOLD analysis project Ga0075122, IMG submission 69790) | Saline lake microbial communities from Ace Lake, Antarctica - Antarctic Ace Lake Metagenome 02UKB | ecosystem: Environmental > Aquatic > Non-marine Saline and Alkaline > Saline | place...
AGAATACGTAGAGAATATGAAAAAAAGAACCTGGTTTAAAAAAATCATTTGGTTTGTTTTAATGTTGATTTTATTATCAGCGGCTTTTGGTTCAGGTATGTATTCGGCGGAGAAAAGTGAGGTTATAAAAGAGTTGGCTAAAAATGAGGTTATTTTTTTAGGAAGTTTAACCGGTAAGTATGGCCAAGCCCAAGACGGAGTTTTAACCCAGGATATAGATTTTTCTTTATTTTGGGATGTTTGGGACACGATTAAACGGGATTATGTTGATAAAGGAAAAATTAGTGAGAAAGAAATGTTTTATGGAGCTTTGGAAGGCATGGTAGAAGCAATAGGCGATCCTTATACGGTTTTTATGAATCCAAAATTGTCTAAAGATTTTGAAGATGATATGTCCGGTAAATTTGAAGGAATTGGCGCTGAAATTGGGATTAGAGACGAAGTTTTAACTGTTATTGCTCCCTTAGAAGATACTCCGGCCCAACGCGCCGGAATAAAGGCCGGGGATAAAATTTATGCTATTGATGGAGAATCAACCGCCGGCATATCTATTGATGAGGCAGTAAGGAAGATTCGTGGCACTAAAGGAACAAAAGTTGTTTTAACAGTTTACAATTCAACGCTTGATCAGACCGAAGATATTGCTATTACCCGTGATGTGATTCAAATAAAAAGCATAAAAACTGAAACTGTATCGTCCGCTAATAGCGAGACAGGCAATGTTGTTACTAATGATGATTTCTTTTTAGTAAAAATTACTAATTTTAACGGCGATACTTTAAAATTATTTAATAAAACTATTCAGGACATATTAATTAAGAATCCTAAGGGTATAATTTTAGATTTACGCAATAATCCGGGCGGATATTTAGAAACTGCAATTGAGGTGGCCAGTGAATGGGTTGAAGAAGGCGTAGTTGTATCAGAACAATACGGCGAAGAACAGAAAGACGATTATTTAGCGCGTGGCCGGGCCCGTTTAAAAGATTATCCGACTGTTGTGTTAATTAACGAAGGTAGCGCTTCAGCGTCAGAAATTGTGGCTGGGGCTTTACGGGATTATAATTTAGCTACTCTTGTCGGTAAAAAAACGTTCGGCAAAGGATCGGTCCAGGCTGTGCGGGAGTTTAATGACGGTTCATCAATTAAAATAACCGTGGCTAAGTGGCTTACACCTAACGGCGACTGCATTAACGAAGAAGGAATTTCACCTGATGTGGAAGTTAATTTTACAGTTGAAGAATATAAGGAAGATAAGGATCCACAGATGGATAAAGCGCGGGAGATATTGAATGAAAAAATTAAAGGTTAAAATGAGTTTATAAATTTTGATTCTATGCAGGTTAATAAGAAACCGGTAGAGACAGCCGGCCAGGACCAGTCAACTGGGATAAAAGTAGGTGAGAAAGTAAGAGTTGGAGACGAGGTCTATCAATTTTAAAAAAGACGAATAAATTTAGGAAGTTAGTCGTTGTTTTTTTTGTTATATTAAAAAAATTAAAAAATTTAGAGAAATGCCTAAAAAATTTTCTTTGGCTAAAACTTTGGTGGAAAATAAAAAATCTATTCCTTCTAGTCAGAGCAAAAAAAATGTCGGCTTTGATAATGAAAAATATTTAGCCGAGCAGACAAAAGCAATTGTAGAGAGGGTTAGACAATTTAATAACAAATTATATTTAGAGTTTGGCGGTAAATTAGGTTATGATTATCATGCCGCCCGGGTTTTACCGGGGTATGATAGTGATGTCAAATTAAAATTGTTGCAAAGATTAAAAGATAAAGTGGAAATTATTTTATGTATTTACGCTGATGATATTGCCAGGGGAAAAGTGCGGGGTGATTTTGCCATAACTTATGATTTTGCCACCTTAAAATTAATTGACGATTTAAAAAAATGGGGATTGGATAAAGTGACTGTTCTAATTACTCGCTTCAAAGGAGAACCGGCAGTAATAAAATTTAAAAATAAATTAGAAAAGAGAAAAATAAAAATTTATACTCATAGAGAGATAAAGAATTATCCTGTTGATGTTGATTTTGTGGTGGGCAAAAATGGTTTTGGTAAAAATTGCTATATTCCAACTAAACGGCCAATAGTTGTGGTCAACGGACCAGGACCGAATAGCGGAAAAATGGCGACATGTTTATCTCAGCTTTATCATGATCATAAAAAGGGTAGAAAATCCGGTTATGCTAAATTTGAAACTTTTCCTATTTGGAATTTACCTTTAGAACATATGGTAAATGTGGCTTATGAGGCGGCCACGGCTGATATTGGCGATTATAATATTATTGACCCTTTCCATCTTAAAGCTTATAGAAAAATGGCTGTTAATTATAACCGGGATGTAGAAAATTTTCCTATTTTAAAAAAATTGCTGGAAAAAATAGTTGGCGATAATAAAGAGTCGCCTTATCAGTCGCCAACTGATATGGGAGTTAATCAGGCTGGATTTTCTATTACGAATAATGAAGCGGTAAAAAAGGCTAGCCGACAGGAATTAATAAGGCGTTATTTTCGTTATAATTGTGAATATATTTGTGGGGCAGAAAAGAAAGAAACAGTAGTTAGAGTGGAAAAATTATTGGAAGAAAATAATATAAAAATTAGCGAAAGGAAAGTAGTAAAAATAGCTAGAAAGATCGGCAAGGAAGCCTTTGTTCGGGGTATAGGGTATAAAGGAATTTCCTGCGGGGCGGCGATTCAACTAAAGAATGAAAAAATAATTACTGCTTTAAATTCAGAATTAATGCATGCTGCTTCTGCTTTAATTATTCAGGCACTCAAAGCGTTGGGTGGTGTTTCCGAAAATACCTCTTTAATACCTGTTAATTTTCTAAAAAATATTTCTTTATCAAAAAAAGGGATTTTGAATTCAGATTCTCGCAGTTTAGACCTAAATGAGATATTAATGGCTTTAATTATTTATTCCAATACTAGTTTAAAAGTGGAATCAGTTTTAAATAATTTAAAGCAGTTAAAGGGTTGTGAAATGCATATGACTCATATGCCAACGCCGGGTGATGAGATAGCCTTGAAAAAAATAGGCATAAATTTGACTTGCGATCCTCATTTTTCATCCCGTAATTTATTTATAGTTTAATTTTTTTTCTAGCATTTAATTTTATGGTTAAGAAAAATCTGCCTTCGCCCCGTTTAGCAGGACTACGGCGAGGCAAGAACAAGAAGAAAAAAAATAAAAAAGTAAGTACGAAGTATATTTTTGTTGTGGGAGGAGTTATGTCTGGCGTGGGTAAGGGGGTAACTACGGCATCAATCGGTCGGATTTTACAATCTAAAGGTTATGAAGTGAGCGCTATGAAGATTGATCCTTATATTAATATTGACGCCGGTACAATGAATCCGATTGAACATGGCGAGGTTTTTGTAACCGAAGACGGTGATGAAACCGACCAGGATTTAGGAAATTATGAGCGATTTTTAAATAAGAATATTTATCGGGAAAATTATATGACTACCGGCCGGGTATACCAAACGGTTATTGCCAAAGAGCGCAATTTAGAATATGGCGGAAAATGCGTCCAGGTTGTGCCGCATATCCCGATAGAAGTTAGGGAAAGAATAAAACAAGCGGTTAAAAAAACCAAAGCTGAGGTTATGATTATTGAAATTGGCGGTACGGTCGGGGAATATGAAAATCTTCTTTTTTTAGAGGCGGCCCGGGTTATGCATTTACAAAAACCAAAGGACGTTTTATTTGTAGTAGTGAGTTATTTACCCTGCCCGAGTAAAATTGGTGAGATGAAAACTAAACCGACGCAGCATGCAATTAGAGCTTTAAATAGCGCCGGGATTCAGCCAGATTTTATTGTAGCTCGATCCGAGGTTAATATTGACGAACCGCGGCGTAAAAAAATTGCTATTCATTGCAATATTGACCGTAAAGACGTAATTTCCGCTCCGGACGTTGATTCTATTTATGACATCCCTTTAAATTTTGAAAAAGATAAGCTTGGAGATAGAATTTTAGAAAAATTTGAATTAACCAAGAAGAAAAAAGATTTAATTGATTGGCGAAAGATGGTTCGGGCTGCTAAAGGAGCTAAAAAAGAAGTGAATATTGGCATAGTGGGTAAATATTTTTCTACTGGTGATTTTTCTTTAGGTGATTCTTATATTTCAGTTATTGAGGCCGTTAAGCATGCTGGGATTACTAACCGTTGTCAGGTTAAATTACATTGGCTTAATGCCGAAGAAGTTGAAAAAGAAGGTATAAAAATTTTAAAAGATTTAGACGGGATTATAGTACCGCAGGGCTGGGGCAACCGCGGGTCAGAAGGAAAAATTAAAACTATTAGATATTGCCGGGAGAAAAATATTCCTTATTTGGGTTTATGCTATGGCATGCAGATGGCGGTAATTGAGTTTGCTAGACATGTCTGCAAGTTAAGGCGGGCTAACTCAGCCGAAGTTGATCCGAAAACACCTCATCCGGTTATTCATATTATGCCAGAGCAGGCCGAGCTAATTGCTAAAAAGCAATACGGCGGAACTATCCGTTTAGGTGGCTGGCCGTGTAAGATTATAAAAAATACTCATCTAGCTCAAACCTATGAAAAGAAATTCGGTAATAAGCGGGTAGTGTCCGAAAGGCATAGACATAGGTATGAATTTAATAATAAGTATCGGAAGATTTTTGAAAAAAGCGGTTTAACCATAGCCGGCACCTCGCCGGACGGTTCAATCGTGGAAGCCGTAGAAATAACCAAGCATCCTTTTTTTGTCGGCGTGCAATTTCATCCAGAATATATTTCTCGCCCTCTTGATCCGCATCCGTTATTTGTAGAATTTGTTAGAGTATGTAAAAAGGGGACTAGGGATTAGTCCGTTATATGGTAGATTAGGTTTTTTAGGATTGCTAAAATATAAAAATAAAATTGGAGGGAAAAAATGACAAAGCGAACATTAGATGAAGATGAACAAAAAATTTTAGAAATTATCAGGGAAAATCCTGGATCTACAGGGCCCGAAATAAGAAAATTGTTAGGAAATAAAATGTCTGTTGGTTATATCTTATCTTTTTTAATCCGTAATAGTTTTATAAGAAAAGAGCTATCGTTTAAAAGTCGTTTCCCCCGTTATTATCTAATTAATTAAATTCTGTCCTTTTTGAACAACCAAAAAGCACTCTTATAATCAGAGTGCTTTTTTTATATCTTTAAATTTCTAAAGAATTATTTTTGCGGGATAATATTTACTATTTTAGACGATTTTAGTTGATTATTGAATTTTCTTAGTTTTTTAGTAGTAAATTTTACAAATCCGGCCATAGTGGCGAAAAGAGTATCATCTTTACCTCTTTTAACATTTTCGCCTGGATGATATTTTGTACCGCGTTGGCGGATTATAATAGCGCCTGATTTAGCAAATTGCCCGTCAGATAGTTTAACGCCTAAGCGTTTGCTTTTAGAATCTCGGCCTAGTCCAGTAGAACCGCCGGCTTTCTTATGAGCCATATTTTTATTAGTTTAAAATTTATAAAGTTAAAAGTCTGCCTTAAGCAGACGATTGGAAGTGTTTTTAATATAGCAAAGGTTGAAGATTATGTCAAGGATTTTCGCATAATACACAACACATAACGTGATTTTAGCGCAGAAGAAGATAAAAAAGCCCGCTCTGGTTTGAGCGGGCTGATGGTGGAAGCGGACTATGAAATAATCATCATGATTTGTGTTTTTCCAGAATCGCAATGGCTAGATTGGCAATTGTTTGATTCGGGTTTTTCTTCATATCTGGGCAGTGATACGTGATAAAAGTTTTTGTCATCTTTGGACTGGGATCGTCGTATATTGCCTGTAAGGCTCTTTTTAAGACTTTTTCAGCCTCATTGGCGAGCCCCCAATCAAGAGATCCTTCCTTGTGTTCCTTTACGCCTGACATTTGGTGACAATTGAAAAGTACCGAATCAGATATAAGATTCACAGGTATTTTTTCGAAGAAAGATAATGCCGTTGTTTGAATTCTGCAATCCTTGTTAATGAGAATTTGTTGGTCCACAGCGTTTATAACATTTTCGTTTTCCCATGGTTTTTGTCCAGGGGAAACCGTGGAATAGTCGCGATCCGACCTAAATCCACTCATGAGTTTATCTATGGCGTTTTTAAAATCAGAAGGACAATTTACCGCCATTTTTATTTCAATAACGATTTCATCGATGTCCATTGTGTTCTCCTTTGATTTCTAGATGATAGAAATAGTAATTTTTGAAATAGCAGTTTATTAATTATTTAATTTAGCACACTATTGTTTAGGTGTCAATTTTAATTGTGATATGTTTATTGAATATGGTATAATAAAAATAAATAAGACTCTTAGGATTTTTAGGATAATTAAGATTATTGAGATTGCCAGAGGTATTATTATTTTTTCCTAAGGGTCACAAGAATCACAACAATCCTAATTATCTCATTTTGAAATTATGGTAACAAATAATCTTTCTCTATACGCTGGTAAAATTGTGGTAGATCTGTTAAGAGATATTGTTTATTTCCCGGTTTGGTGGTACTCGCGAGGCTGGCTTAGGGTTTTTATTAAACTAAAGGATTTTATAATAAATAAAGAGAAATCTTTAGCGCTTTGGGTTTGGCTAAAAAATATTTACAAACCCATGTACGGCCAATATGACTGGGTAGGGATTTTAATTAGTTTTCTAGTAAGAATTGTTCAGATAATAGTTAGGAGTATTTTTATGTTAGGTTGGCTAGTAATTGCTTTAGCCTTAATGCTAGTTTGGATAATTTTGCCAATTTTTGTAATTTATCAAATTGTTTTTCAGTTAGCATTATAGTTATAATGTTAATAGATATGAATCATGGAAAAAAGAGATGATACACAATTTATAGTTTGCCCGAGTTGCGAAGGTCTTGGCCAAAATAAAGCTGGCTTAAAATGTACGGCTTGCGCTGGCATGGGTTTAGGCAGTTTTTGGAAGGAGGTTTTTTTATATTGGGGATTGGGTTTAGGCCGGGCCGTAATAAAATTAAGGCATTTAAAAACGACGGTTAATTTAGTTATAAATTTAGCGGCTTTCAGCTTTGGCTTATTTGGAATTGCTATTTTAGGAATTTGGCTTTGGCAAGGAAGTAGCCATCCGCCTGGAGAAGCCTTTTTGTTTTGGCAGGTTCAACATTGGTCAATTTTAATTTTTTGGCTAAGCATCCTAACTGATATGTTCGTCTTATACCGTTTAACCGTGGCTAGGGCCGGGCAGGAAAAGGTTTTAAAATCTAATTGGGATAAGAAACCGGATAGAGACAAATTACCAGATAATTGGAGCCAGCTTAGAAAATATAATAACCGCTTTGCTTTATCTAAGAAAAAAATTGATATAGCTAAAGCCTTTAATCCGGCTAGCACGAAAACCGTTGAAGAGGCTTGGCTATTAGCTAAAAAGTATAAACATAAGCGGGTTGTTGGCAGCCATTTATTTTTTAATTTACTTAAAGATCAGGAAGTGATAGCTTTTTTTGTGCGTTTAAACGTTGATGGGCAAAAATTAGTGGAAAAAATAAAGAATCAACTTTTAAAGCAAGAATTAGCCATTGGCAATAATAAATTAAAATTATCTAATCAAGCCAAGGAGATTTTAATTTTAGCTTACCTTAACGCCCATATTTTAGGTCAGGATAAAGTAAAACCCTTAAATTTTATTTTAGCCTGCATTCAGCAGGACGATGATTTAAAAGAAATTCTTTATGATTTAGATATTGATGAGCAGAAAATAAAAAATACAGTAAATTGGTTCAGAGTAAACGAGCAGTTAGTAGCTAGCTATAAACTTTATAAAAAGATGGCGCGTTTTAAACCGGCCACAAAAATGGACCGGGCTTATACGGCCGTAGCCACGCCAGTACTAGATCATTTTTCGTATGATTTAACTATTGCGGCGAAGTGGGGAAAATTAGGTCTTTGCGTCGCCAGGCAGAAAGAAATTGAGGAGATTTTTTCAAATTTAAGTTCAGGACAGGCCGGAATAATTTTAACCGGTCCGGTCGGTACAGGCAAGCGGACGATTATTGAAGGCGTGGCGCAGCTTATGGTAAAAGAAGATGTGCCAAAATTTTTACGCGATAAACGCTTAGTGGAATTAGATATTGCCCGCTTAGTTTCCGGCGCCGGAGCGGATAAATCCGAAGAAAGATTATTAGTGATTTTAGACGAAGTCCGGCGGGCCGGCAATATTATTCTCTATATTGAAAATTTAGAGAATATAGCCGGTATAAGTTCAGGCGGAGAGGAAAGTTTAGAATTAGCCGAAGTTTTAGCTAACGCCTTAGAAAGGAAAGTTGTTTATGCTCTAACCGCGGCCAGCAAAGAGAATTATTTTAAATATATAAGAGGCAAGCCCCTAGGCAACGCTTTAGCTAAAATAGAAGTTGAAGAGCCTGATGCTAATCAGGCTATCCAGATTATTGAAAGTAAGGTCGGAGCTTTAGAAGGCAAATATAAAATTTATTTTTCTTATAATTCACTAGAGCAGGCGGTAGTTTTATCTGATAAATATATTCATAATCAGTATTTGCCGGCTAAAGCCATAAAGATTTTAGAAAAGACTGCAGTTTCAGTATCAAAGAGATGCTTAGGCGATTCTAAGGCATGTTTTTGTACTGAAGATGATATTGCTAAAACAGTTAGCGAGGTAACAAAGATACCGGTCCATAAAATCGGCGAAGCCGAGAGCCACGAACTTCTTAATTTAGAAGATAAGATTCATGAGCGGATGATAAATCAGGAAGAGGCCGTAAAGATAGTGGCGTCCAGTTTACGCCGGGCGCGGGCGCAGTTGCGCGAAGGCGAGCGGCCAATTGCTAATTTTTTATTTTTAGGCCCGACTGGCGTAGGTAAAACTGAATTAGCTAAAACTGTGACTGATATTTATTTCGGAGGGAAAAGCTATATGATTCGTTTGGATATGAGCGAATATCAGCATCCGGACAGCATTAAGAAGATGATTGGCGGCGCTCAGGGCGTTCGGGGTTATCTAACCGAGGCAGTTAGGGAAAAACCGTTTGCCTTAATTTTATTGGACGAATTTGAAAAAGCCCACCCTGATATCCTAAATTTATTTTTGCAGGTTATGGACGACGGGCGTTTAACCGACGGGCAGGGCCGGACGATTGATTTTACTAATGCTATAATTATCGCTACTTCCAACGCCGGGTCAATTTTTATCCAGGAGCAAGTTAAGGCCGGAGTGGCCATAGAAAAAATTAAAGAGACTTTGATAAATGAGCATCTTAACAAGACTATGCGTCCGGAATTAATTAATCGCTTTGATGGAGTAGTGGTTTTTAAGCCGTTGTCTATGGATAATGTTATAGATATTACTGAGTTGATGTTAAATAAAATTAGGAGGATGCTTGAGGTTAAAGGTGTTGGCTTAAAAGTTGATGAAGACGGACTGAAAGAATTAGCTAAACTTGGGTATGATCCAAAATTTGGCGCCAGGCCTTTGCGCCGGTTGTTGCAGGAAAAGGTTGAAAATAAAATCGCTAATAAAATTTTAACAAAAGAATTAGGCCGGCGAGACACGGTAGTAATAAATAGCCAAGGCGAAATAGAGGTGGAAAAAGGGAGAGAACTTTAATCGCGTATCGTGTGGAAAATAAAAAGGACGCTAGTATTTGTTAGCGTCCTTGTCTAGCTATTATTGTTTGCGTTTATTACGCAAAATTTATTGTCCCATTAGGTAAAACGAAAAGTTCAATTGCGAAATCGTCATCAAGTCTATTCCTGTCTTTCATGGGAATAAAGGTTATTGTTTTTGTTATTTTTTTTATTTCCTCTAAGGCTCTTTTTGCCCTTTCTTCTAATTTTTCGAAAAGCAGAAGAATTTTTGCTCCTTCATTTTGTATAATTGATTTTATATAATCAAGGACACCAGGACAAAATAATTTTTCATTGATCGTTACGTTTTTGCCGGCTTGAGAGGAAATTATTGAAGTCATGCTCGCTTCTCCTTGTTTAAAGAGTTTTAAGGTAGAACGGAAAAT
>Ga0075122_10003384_pt1 | contig 10014 bp, 7 predicted proteins | sample AntAceMetag02UKB_FD_69790 | JGI IMG/M metagenome (GOLD analysis project Ga0075122, IMG submission 69790) | Saline lake microbial communities from Ace Lake, Antarctica - Antarctic Ace Lake Metagenome 02UKB | ecosystem: Environmental > Aquatic > Non-marine Saline and Alkaline > Saline | place...
ATTTGATTCTAAAATAAACAAAGTTATTTATGTTAGTGCCACCCCAAGCGATTATGAAATTAGTAAATCAAAAAGGGTGGTTGAACAGATTATCAGGCCCACTGGACTCCTCGATCCTAAAGTTGAAATTCGTCCAATCGAAAATCAGATTGATGATTTGATTAAGGAAATAAAAAAAACAACAAAGAAAAACCAGAGGACCTTAGTAACCACTCTAACTAAAAGAATGTCAGAGGACTTGACTGATTATTTAAAAGAAAAGGGTTTAAAAGTTGAGTACCTACATAGTGAAATAGAAACCCTAGAAAGAGTTGAAATATTAAAGGGTTTACGTAGGGGTGATTTTGATTGTTTGGTAGGAATCAATCTTTTAAGAGAAGGAATTGATTTGCCCGAGGTTTCTTTGGTTGCGATTTTGGATGCTGATATGTCTGGGTTTCTAAGAAATGAAATTTCTATGATGCAGACTGTGGGACGGGCAGCTAGACACAGGGAAGGACGAGCCATACTTTATGCTGATAAAGAAACCCCGGCCATCAAGTACGTAATTAAAGAAACTAGACGTAGAAGACGTCTTCAGGAGAAATATAACAAAGAAAATAATATTAAACCAAAAACCATAAAAACAGCTTTTCATGAAGATATTGTGAGAAAGTGATAGAATACAAGAATACTAAAATATAAAAAAATATAGATTTTAATCTATATTTTTTTAATCCAATAATTGTAAACTTATTTACCTAAAGCCTTACTTCATAGCCCGTAGGTATTTCTTCGTCTGCGTCTATTATGGCAGGGTTAATTTTCTTTAAATATTCTCTCGATTCATTTTTGTCTCTTGCTATACCCGTGAGAGTATATCTTTTTTTCTGTTCAGGGATGATTATCCTGTCTCCTTCTCTTAAATTATTAGGATCTAAGCTTGGATTCGCTCTCACAATATCCTCATAATCTATATTGGGAAATTTTTTAGACAATCTATATATATTTTGGTCGTTCATTTTGAAGCGATAAATTTGATCAGTTCTTTCTTCTGGTATTTTTAAGGATTGATTAAATTCATATGATTTTTCTTCGTCACTTACAAAACCTTCTTCAATTAATTCATATATGGCATTGAATTTTTGAGGATAATTTATATTTTCTGAAAAACCTTTAATCTTTTTCCAAAAATCATCTTGTGATTTTTCTTTTATATTTTCTTTAAGTGTTTTAGAATTACTTCCGTCTAACGGGATTTTTATTTCTTGTCCTATTTGAATTTTGCGAGGATCTTTAATTTTATTAAAATCTTGTAGTTCGTCCACTTTTATACGGAATTTTATAGCTAGTTTTCTAAGATTATCTCCTTTTTTTATTTTGTAAGTCAATGTTTCAAAGTCATTGTCTCCTATTTCTTTTAATTCTTTATCTTTCTCCCTTTTTATTTTATTTATTTTCTCTTCTAAAAATTTTAAGAACCCCTCATAATTTACATCTCCTTTGTTTTTATATTCTTGATTTAAATATTTCCAATAAAAGCCACCGTTATAGCCGGAAAGCGCTAAGTCCCAATCATTGCCTCCTTTTTTGTGAAGATCTTTTAATAGTCTGGCGCAGGCTCGAGCGCTTTTGATAGGATCTTGCCTCTCTTCTATATTGGGATGACAATCTTCGTAATGTCTTGATTTAAGTCCATAGCTTCTACCTGTTTTAGGCATAAATTGATAAGGGCCAACTGCTCCAACACTTGATTTAGCCTTCCAGATTCCATGTGATTCTGGTATCAATAAATAGCGAAATTTTTCCGGCACGCCTTCTTCCTTAAATTCTTCTTTTAGACATGAATCCCAAGCTCCCATTTTTTTGTAAGCGCCGATAAGACTATTTTTTAATTTAGGATCTTCAGAATATCTTTTTTTCCAATAATTTTTTAAAGCTTCGGCTGTTTCCAGATTAAGTTCTATGTCTCCCTCTTTTTCAAAATTAATAATTTCTTTTATTGATTTGATATTACTTTCTTCTGCCTCTGAAAGTTCTTCTCTTTCTTCTTTTTTTCCTTCTTCTCCTCCTTTTTCTTCTTCTCCTAGGTAGCCCCCTTTAAATAAATCATCTAATACCCTTTTAAAAACAGGAGAGGCTGCAATAGTGGCTCCAGCAATTGCGGACAATTGTAAAAATTTCCTCTTATTTATTTTGGAATCATTATTTTCTGGACTTTCCTCTTTTCTTTTGTTTTCTCTAGGCTCCATATCTAGGCCCAGGTTTTCAAATTTATTCATATTATTTTCTAATTTCTTTTCTTTTAAGTTGTCTATGATAATTAATGGCAAAACGATGAGCTTCGTCTCTTACTCTTTTTACAATGTGAAGTGCGGGAGAGGCGAGTGGTAATTCTAGGGCTTGGCTTTGGCCTGGAAAAAATATTTTATCAGGTGCTCTTGATGAGCGCATTCCATCTCCTTTGGACACAGAGATTATGGGTATATCAAGTTTGTTTTTTTCTAAAATTTTAATACCTATATTCAGCTGGGCCTTGCCCCCGTCTATTATTATTAAATTAGGAGTTGGCCATTTATTTTTAAATCTTCTTTCCAAAATTTCCTTAAGCATAGCTATGTCTCCCTTTTCTTCTTCTGTTTTGATTTTGAATTTTCTATATTCATTTTTGTTAGGTTCTCCTTCTTCAAAAACAACCATAGAACCTACTGCCATTTTACCAAAAATGTTAGAAATATCATAACCCTCTATCCTTTCTGGAATCTGAGACAGCCTTAAAACCTTTGCCAATTCCAAAACATCGTTGGCATATTTATTTTTTAAGCTCAATATATTAGAGTGATCTAAAACCTTTTTAAGATTTATTAATTGATAGTTTAATCTGGCTATTTTATTTTCTAAATTTATTTTTCCATCTTCATTTTTAACTTCTTTTAAACCTTTTTTTAAATTAATTGCATCTTTTTTTATATCTTTTTCAAGTTTTCCTCGTTTTCCTTCTAAAAATATTTCAATTTGTTTTATGATTTTCCTGTATTCTTTTTTTTCTATTTTTTTCTCGCAGGGAGCAGGGCATTTTTTAATTTTAAAATAAAGACAGGCTCTTTTGGGCATGGTTCGGCAAGATCTGTAAGGCCAAACTTGTCTGATTGTTTTTAGAGTTTGTTTTACCGCCTCCGTACTTGTGAAGGGTCCAAAATAACGACCGCTTTGGCTTATTTGACGAGTCATAAAAACACGAGGATAGTCTTCTTCGGTGGATATTTTAATATAGACAAATCTTTTATCATCTCTCATTACTACATTGTATTGAGGTTGGTGTTTTTTTATTAAATTAGATTCTAGTAATAGAGCTTCAATTTCAGAGTCAGTTTCTAACCAGTTTATTTTTGCAATTTTTTTAAGCATGGAGTATTTGGCAGGAGTATGACTAGTACTTTTTTGCCAATATGAAAGAACTCGACTTTTTAGATTGGCCGCTTTCCCTATATAAATTATCTTTTTATTTTCATCTAAAAAGAAATAACAACCAGGCGCTTTAGGAATATTTAATTTTTTAATATCTTCTAAGTTCATGGTTATATTTTAACATTTTTATCCATTATATTCATTGATTTTTAACTTTTTATGCTATTATGATAATAATATTTATTAAATTATTATGAAAGATGTAATTGTTTTTGATTATGACGGTGTTATCGCAGATTCTTTGGATTTTGTGATTTCTGTTTATAATAATCTGGCCCCTAAATATAACTTAGAAAAAATAAAAAGAAAAGAGGAATTTACAAGTCTTTTTGATGGTAATTTTTTTGACGGATTAAAAGGAATTGGGGTAGAGGGGGACGTTTTAAAAAATTTACTTGATGAACTTGCTGATAAGATAAATGAAAATGTTGATAAAACACCTATTTTTAAAGGTGTTAAAGAGATGTTGAAAGAATTATCAAAAGATTATAAAATAATGATTGTAACTTCTAATTTATCAAGGGTTATTAAAAAAGCCCTGAAAGACAATAATATTAATGAAATAGAAGACGTGGTTGGCTCAGACAGAGAGAGAAGTAAGGTGAAAAAGCTTGAGATAATTAAGAAAAATAATCCCAAAAGTAAAATTTATTATGTAGGAGATACTACTGGCGATATTTATGAAGGTAGAGAAGCGGGGGTAAAAACGGTTGCTACTACCTGGGGTTTTCATAGCAGGGATAAACTAGAAAGGTCAAAGCCTGACTATATAGTTGATGCTCCTGAGGATATTTTTAAAATTTTAGATAATTAAACAAGTGAACGTTACTTGAACGTTCATTGGTTATTTTTTTTAAATGAGCGAGAATATATTAAAAAACTTAAACAAAGAACAAAAAGAGGCAGTTTTGCATAAAAACGGTCCGCTTTTGATTGTGGCTGGGGCTGGGACTGGAAAGACAACCGTAATAACCAAAAGAATCGCCAATATCATTAAAAATGAATGGGCAAGCCCGGAAGAAATTTTGGCTTTGACCTTTACAGAAAAAGCGGCCGCTGAGATGGAGGAGAGAGTGATCGATAATTTAACTTTTGGATATTTTGATTTATGGATTTCAACCTTTCATAGTTTTGCTGAGAGGATATTAAGAGAAGACGGCCTTTCTATTGGTTTGCCGACTGATTTTAGATTATTAAACCAGTTCGATCAGTATATTTTATTTAAAAAGAATTTAGAAAAATTTGATCTGGATTATTATAAACCCTTGGGAAATCCTACTAAATTTATAAAGACACTTTTGGGTCACTTTTCTCGCGCTAAGGACGAAGATATCAATCCGGATCAATATTTGGAATATGCCAATGATTTAGAACAAAATTTGGATGGGATGTTGAACGGGGCTAAGTCTAATAAAAAATTAACAAGTATAGACAGCTTTCAAGATGAGGACGGTGATTTTAACGAAGAGATAGCAAGTCAAGAAGTTCTTAGAATAAAAGAAATAGCAAACGTCTACCATACTTACAGTCAATTACTCCTAGAGAATAGTTGTCTTGATTTTGGGGACTTGATAAATTATTGTCTTAAACTCTTCAGGGAGAGGCCAATAATTTTAAAAAAATATCATGAAAAATTTAAGTATATTTTATTAGATGAATTTCAAGATACTAATTGGGCGCAATATGAACTTATTAAAATATTGGCAGAACCTAAAAATAATTTTGTTGTTTGTCTAGATGATGATCAGAGTATATATAAGTTCAGGGGAGCTTCTACCAGTAATGTTCAACAATTTATAAAAGATTATCCTCAAGCTAAACAAGTTTTTTTAATTAATAATTATAGAAACGGTCAAAATATCCTAGACCTGTCTTATAAATTCATTTCTCAAAATAATCCTAATAGGCTTGAGTATCAGATTAACCAGGGAGGTGGAAAAAATAAATTAAGCAAGAAGTTGATCTCACAAATTAAGCAAAAAGGAGAAGTTGAAATGATGGTTGAGGACTCTGTAGGTGAGGAAATAAGTGGGGTGGTTGAGAAAATTATAGAGCTCAAAGAAAAAGATAAAGAAACAACCTGGGATGACTTTGCGATTTTAGTTAGGACAAATCAGGGAGTAGAAGATGTTTGTGAATATTTAAGCGAAGCTGAACTTCCTTATATTTTATATTCTTCTAAGGGACTTTATAATAAGGAATTAATAATGAATATAATTTCTTATTTTAAATTAATATCAAGCCATCACAATGACATTCCTTTTTTCAGGGTTTTAAATTTACCCATTTTTAAATTCAGTACAAAAGAGTTGGCTAATTTTAATCATATAGCCAGGCGTAAAGCTTTGTCTTTGTTTGAAGTTTTAAATAATTCTTCTAGTCTAGGTTTTAACTTGGAGGTACAAAAAAAGATACAGAAAGTTTTGCCTTTAATTAAGAAACATTCAAGTGAGGCTAGGGACAAAAGTGCTAGTGAATTGCTTCTAAATATTTTAAATGATACTGGACTACTCCAATATTTAATAGAAAAAGGGGATTATAGACAAGATTCTGCGATTTTGCTCAATCAATTTTTAAAAAGAATTAAAAGCTTTGAGTCTAATTCTCCTGACAAGAGGGTTCCGGCTTTTCTAGAAGAGTTACAGATGGAAATAGATGCGGGTGAAAGTGGTGATATTCCGATTGATCTTGATGCAGGCCCTGAGACAATTAAGGTAATGACTGTTCATGCTGCTAAAGGCTTAGAGTTTAAATATGTTTTTATTACTCATTTAGTAGATAAGCGTTTCCCTACAATAGAGAGAAGAGAAGCCTTGCCTTTGCCAGATGCCTTGATTAAAGAGACTTTGCCTGAGGGCGATATTCATCTAGAAGAAGAGAGAAGACTTTTTTATGTGGCCTTGACCCGTGCTAAAGAAAAAGTTTTCCTTTCCTGGTCAGCTGATCAGGGAGGTAAAATTTTAAAAAAACCTTCTCAATTTTTAGTAGAGACAGGTTTTGTTTCTGATCCGACTAGTCATATAAAAAAGAAAACAGATAAAAGCAAAATTGATTTACTTGATCTAGAAAAAAAAGAAAAGAAAATAAAGACTGTGAAAGATTCGGATAAGCTTCCCATTCCTTCGTCTTTTTCATACACTCAGATTACAGCTTTTATAAATTGTCCTTATCAGTATAGGTTTGCTCATATCCTGAGAGTGCCCAGTAAGGGAAAAGCGGTTTTTTCTTTTGGTAAAACCCTGCACGGAGTTTTGGAAAAAATGTTTAAGCTTATAAATAGTCGAAGAGGGTTAAATCAGGAGAATTTATTTGAAAAAGATAATGGTAATAATAGTAAAAAATTAATTACTTTGGAAGAAATATACAATCTTTATGAAAAAAATTGGATTAATGATTGGTATGAGAACAAGAAAAGCAAAGAAGAGCATTTTAAAAAAGGAAAGGAAATTTTAAAAGATTTTTATGATAAATATAAAAATTCTTGGCCTGATGCCATTCTTTTGGAGAAAGGTTTTAATTTTAAAATAAAGGTTGATGGAGAATATTGTGCTATTAGAGGAGCGATGGATAGGGTGGATCAAGATGGGGACAATATAAAAATTGTAGATTATAAAACCGGCCAGATGCCAAAAGACAATAAGCTAGTTTTTGATAAAAAGTTACAACTTTTAATATATCAAATGGCGGCCCGTGATTTGTTTAGGCAAAAGGTTAAGTCTTTGAGTTTTTATTATTTAAATGATAATGAAGAGATAGAATTTTTAGGAAAAGAAAAGGATATAGAAAAAGCTCAAGAGAAAATTATAAATACTATTCAAGATATCAAAAAAGGGGATTTCTCCCCCAAGCCAGGTCCTCTATGCAAGTATTGTGATTTTGGAGATATTTGCGAATATAAAAAAATATAATTAAATATCATTAGGATGTATTCCTCCTGATCTTTTTAGTTCATTTTGTTCTTGTCTAATCGATCCTTCCATCATAATCCTTTTTTTTCTCTCTTCGGAACTTTCTTGTTTGGCTCTTTCTGTGTTTTCCATTTTTTTTATTATTCCAACTTCCTTTCTTATTCTTTGACTTATTTCTCTGAATTGATCTGGATTTAATTTCTCCCTTTTAATTATGGCTCTAATAAAACCAGATGTACCTATTTCCGGACCGCCATTTTCATTCCATTTGAGGGCGCCCTCAACCCTGCTCTTGAAGTCTTCATAGCTTGGGAAAATATAAGAAACAATATCTTTTTTGTATGGAATTTCTTCAAAACTCATATTGTTTTATTTTTTTGATAATTCTTTACTTTTATATTTTATAATAAATAATATTTATAAACAAGGTTTGTTTTTTTCTTGATTTTATATATAATAAAAATATGATTGAAGAACCACAAGAAGGAATAGTTTCGGGAGGTGAAAAAGGTGATGATAAATCACTTGATTTTACTTTGAGACCTCAAAGAATAGAAGAATATATTGGCCAAGATAAGGTAAAAGATAATTTGAAAATTACTATTCAGGCAGCTAAACAGAGGGGTGAGACCATTGAACATGTACTTTTATATGGCGCTCCTGGTTTAGGAAAAACTACTCTAGCTCATTTAATTGCCAATGAAACTGGCTCTCAAATAAGAATAACCTCTGGACCTGCGATTGAAAAAAGTGGTGATCTAGCTGCTATTTTGAGTAATTTAAATGAAGGTGATATATTATTCATTGATGAAATACATAGGTTAAATAAGACAATCGAAGAAATCCTTTATCCGGCCATGGAGGATTATGCTTTGGATATAATCATAGGTAAGGGCCCCTCAGCCAGAACCGTTAGGATAGATTTGTCTCGGTTTACTATAATTGGGGCCACAACTAAAATCAGCCATCTTTCAGCCCCATTGCGTGATCGTTTTGGGATCCATTATCATCTTGATTTTTATAGAACAGAAGAAATCGCCAAGATTGTAAATAGAAGCTCTAGGATATTAGGAGTTGAAATGAATGAAGACGCCAGCCAGGCTATAGCCGAGAGGGCTCGTCGTACTCCTAGAATTGCAAATAGGCTTTTAAAAAGAGTTAGGGATTATTGTGAAGTTAAAGGAAATGGATCTCTAGAGAAAGATATCTGTCTAGAAGCTCTAAATATGCTAGAAATAGATGGTTTGGGCCTTGATTGGGTTGATAGAAAGATTCTAGGGGCTATTATTGATAAATTCAATGGAGGTCCGGTTGGGTTAAATACTATTTCCGCCATTACTGGCGAGGATATGTCTACTATTGAAGATGTTTATGAACCATATTTGATGCGGCTTGGTTTTTTAGACCGTCTTCCTAGAGGCAGAGTGGCTACTTATTTAGCCTATGAGCATTTAGGAAGAGAAAAACCAAAACAGAATAATCTAATTTAAAAGATATATTTATCTTTTATTTTTTATATAGAATTGATTTGTTCCTTAAAATTTTAACTAAAAAAGAAATAAAAATTCTTTGAAAGGAGGATATTATCGTTTTATTTTAATTTTAAAATAAAAAAATAAAGGAGTCGAAGATGATAGGATCTACTAAAAATACAGGAGCGGTTATTAAAGAAACTAAAGATTTTATGGTTGTATCTAAACAGAAATTGTTTTTTAAAGTCAATAAAAAAAGTATTTTAACAGCATTTAAACCGATACTGGAATTTAATAATCCAATGCATCGAAGTGCTTTTGATGAATGGTGTAATGAGCATGCTGCTTGGGCAGATTGTCCGTTTTCAGATTTTTGCCAAAGAGTGCAAAGGGAGCTTGGTTTCAAAAAGGGCGGAGCGTGTTTTAAGTGTCAGGTAATTTCGGACAAACTTTACCAGGACAAAGGATTTGTTAACTTTGTTAATGTTTATTCTGCTAAAAACGATGCTTTTCTGGCACGAGAAATTAACAGCGGAAAACTTGCCTATCTTGGGAATATTAATCCCGCGATGAATTTATTTTTAATTGAAATATCACCAGATGATTCTCAATTGGTTGCTTTTGAGCCTGATAACGGTTGGCCAGTATTGGATAAAAATTTGAAAGTTATTGATAGAGATCGCAAAGAACATGCAGAAATTCCACATGAGGAGCTTAAACCAGACAATGAAAAAAATAGCGATGACTCTGAAAAGAATTCTCAGACAGGGGATCTTGTTCCGCAATTTTTATCTACGGATAATAAAAAAGAAGGTGCTCTCGCGTCAGTTGAAACCGGGATCGGCAAGAATAAATCTGATGATGGACAAGGGTTTTCTGCGCTGATCATTACAGAAACGGTTGATAAAGACGATAAGAAAGACACTCAAGCAGAAAATCCTGGTTTTTCTGAGCAATCTTTATCCAAAGATAGCGTAAAAGATGATTCTAATTCCAAGAAAATAAAAAGTGGCGACCTCGTGTTAAGTGAGGATCATGTTTCTCCTAGTTCTGTCGCTGACGATGCCGCTGATAATGGGGGGGAAAAAAATAATCATGACACCCGGTCATTTTTTTATTGACGTTTTAAGGACGGCGAGAAGACAGAGCTTCAGAGGATGAAGGTTTGCGAGGCTTGTATCTGGGCT